>TARA_R110002126_G_scaffold77229_2_pt1 | contig 12680 bp, 19 predicted proteins | sample TARA_R110002126 | Tara Oceans TARA_R110002126 (sample SAMEA4397536) | marine metagenome | biome: Polar Biome; feature: [DCM] deep chlorophyll maximum layer (ENVO:01000326); material: water (ENVO:00002006), including particulate matter (ENVO:01000060) such as... | depth 30 m
TTCAAGTACTTCATGATGTCTACAACCACCACTTCCCATAATGGGCTCTTTAGTTTCAGGTAATTTTTCTATCATTTCTTTTTTCTCCTTTAATTTTTGCATTTGATCTAAATATAAATAATCATCTTCGGCAATCTCGCTACCAAATCCGCGCATACATCTTAAGCATGTCCCTGTTTCGTTTACGAGTACTGTTCTTTTACATGTGGTGCATACCATCCAACTATTCATCGTTAAATCCTTCACAAGTATAGAAGATATGTTTGCCTTCAAAATCCTTCTCTTCTGCAACTCCCGTTATCACTCTGTTTCTTATACCTAGTTTATTAGCTTTCTTTACCAAATATTCTAAGTCTTTAATGGTAATTTCTTCTTTTATCAGTAATGCGTGTTCTTTTATCATTTATTCCTCCTTAATTTCGATGGAAACCTTAGGGTTGTCTGAATAAATCTTTTTACATTTTAATTCAAATATTTGTCCATCATCATCGTAAATAATCTGGTTCATGGTATCGAGGTAAAATTTACAAATATTATCTATATCAGGGCGTATGACATGTGGCTTTCCGATAATTGATTTAGAACGCTTCTTAGACCAGGAAGATGGTATAGGCATATGAAATATCATACTAACAGATAACGGACCTTGTGCACGTCTTGAAATCTGTCTATTGGTCATTTCTGATTTTATTTGCCATTGAACAAACCGCTTTTCTTTAGATTGTTTGTTGTATGCTTTCCCAGATTTAGACAACCTTGGACGCTGTTGTGGTATTGGTTTACCGTGTATTTCTATTTTAATAATAGACCTTGCATAGCTAGGATCATACATTCAAAAAATTCTTCCTTAGGAATACCTATCCCATGAGTGGTGTAGCCTTTATTTGGTGTTTTGATTATACGGTATTTTTTGCACCATTTTTTTCTCATATAGCACCAAACACATCTGGCAAGTAAGGTGGGTACAAGACAAACTCTTCCAGATTCTTTTATATGATAAGCAAGATAGTCGTTACTCTGTTCTTTTGCTATCCAGCCTCGCTTTCTATTTTCATAGTTGCTCCATATTTCCAAGTAAATATGTCCATATTCTTTATCTAACATTTTTTCATCTATACTTGTCGATTTACCCGCTGTGAGATGTGCATAAAGATCAATTCCTGCTCGTTGTGCGTGTCCATCTTTTTTTACTCTGACAGTTTTTTGCAGGTTTGGAAACCAGTATTTGTAGTGTGGGTCAAGGAGTGGTCCATCTCTTTCAGATTGTTCTAAACATCGGTGAAAATCATACACTTTGGTTGCCCCAGTTGTCCCAGCCCTCCCTTTTATTTCTTGAAAATAGTTCGATCTTTGGGATATCGGGGTACATTTGTTCAATGATTTCATAAGATATCTGTGGTTTTTGAGAGTGCGTGTTACGTCTTTCTCGAATAATAGACGAAGGTCGGTTCTCTGGAGCAGGGGTTGGGAAATTCCCTTTTGTGGCAACAAGAAGTATTTCATGCTGTTGTCGGAAATAAAAGCCCAGTCCAATAATTTCTTTGTCCCAAATAGCCATGCTTTTGTATTCGAAACCCCATGCTTCGATTACTTCGAAGGCATCTTGTATATGTGTTGCTGTAGTCCACATAAAAAGAATTGCGTCTTTCGTTGTAATATCCTGTACTTGGAGTTCTTTGATTTCCTCCAGAGTCATGGTAGGGTACTGGTTCTCTATTGCTCGGCTTTCACAGGGTGATAACTCATACCTCCATGGTGGGTCTGCCAAGATAATTGGGTATTTTTGATCAGTCTTAAGCTCTTTGTTTCCTAAAGATATTTCTGTAATTTTATCAAAACGCTGCTGGCGTTTCTTTTCACCCTTGATTTGTTTAACCTTCTTCACCAGCTCAATAATATCTTTGAACTCTGAACCTTCTACCATTTTCAGCTGTTCCTCTTCTGACAACTCTGCAAGCTCAGCTGCCGTAGAAACTGCAAGTGTCCCTTCTTTTACCTTCTGTACCAATTTTGGTACTCCTTGCTCTTTAACCTTCTTTGCTGATTGTACAGCACGCCTACTCACATTAAGCATTTCAGCTGCTTCTGTCTGGCTAACTGCGCAAATTTGCGCATTTGATTCCTGTCTACCTTCTTTCATATTAGCAATACTAGCTGCTACCATGGCACGTTGGGATTCGTTCAGTTGTCTTCGCCTGAGATTTTGACTTACAACGTATTTCAGTGGGTCTGCTCCAGTGAAATCCTTGAAGCGTGGCTCTACGCCTGCTATTAAGCAGGCTTTCAATCTGTGACGTCCATCTAGGATTTTATCTCCGTAAAGATCTATCTCGTTGTTTAGACCATTTTCTTTAATATCTTCTGCTAGACTGGCGATATCTCTCTCTGATATTGGAAAGATTTCACATAAAGGGTGGAATTTCATTTTTGTCCTTTATACTTTTGTTGATTATATCTCTTTTCGTGGCATGCCATTTTTTTGCGTAAGCTTTTTGGCATTCCTTGCACCAAATTTGCCTTTTTCCTTTACCGTAATAAAATTCTTCTTTGGTATCTTTTGATTCTTTGCATTTGGTGCATATACTTTCAGTCATTTTTAACCTCTTTACCCATCAAACGTTTACGCGCATTCACTTGTTTCTGTGCCTTGTCAACAAGAAATTTATAAGGTATTTGGTAAAGCTCACTGAATTCTTTTAATTCACTTGATTTTGGTAATTCTGCAAAGAAGCCATTCTCAAGATTCTTCAAACGCGACATAGGCATTTTAAGGTACTCTGCGGCCCTGTATTGTCTTATCCCTATCTTTTCACGAGTTTTTCGTAATATACCGCTGAAGGACAGCTTAAGGGTCTCTATTTGCATTTCTATGAGTATCTCTTCGATTCTATTCATAATTTCCTCTTAAATCTTTTCCTGTGAATGTTATCCACTCGTAATCTTTGAGCCGAGAATGGATGCGATCGCCATATACTTTTTTTATCTGTGAATTTGATAAGTTTGTAGTGAGTACGGTTAATTTCTGGTGTGCATGCCGTTCATCAATTATTTCATATATTTCTCTTAATGTTCGTTCCGTGGGTCTCTCAACTCCAAAGTCATCGATGAAAAGAGCTCGTATATCTGCCAATTGATCAATAAAATATGAAGCACTCCCATACTCCTTGAATTTATGCAACAAAAAGTCATCAAGTTTCTTCGCTTTGTATAGACGAATTTGAGAGATGTCACAGCTCTTGAGTAAATTTCTTATCAGGGCGTACATGAAATGCGTTTTGCCTCTACCTGTTTGTCCTGAAAGTACTAAACTATGCGGTTTTTTTACCCAGTCAATTCCACCTTGACGAATTTTAGTATCCATTACCGTATAGTCCTCAAAGGAAGCATTGAGATATCGTGAACCAACCTTGTTACATGCACAAAACGTTTCCCAGCTCATTGAAATCCTCGCTAATATTTTTTCTTTGGTACATTAAACCCATACTGCGGTTCCCAGTCATCTTCCGGATAATCCTTCTCCCACGCTCTAAACTTGCAATCTTCTATTGAATCGCCTGTATTGCTTCGGTATGCAGCTTGATTTTCCGTTTTGTCATTTGCACGCGAAAACCACCCCACCAGGAATTTTCGCCATAATTTCTTTTTTGCTTTCGAGGGATTGGACTTGAGCCACTGCTCTGCCTTGATCGTTTCGCGTTCCATGTCGATTGCCGGGTAAGCAATCTTCCATGACGCTTTGTCCTTTTCGGTAATGCCTTCAAATTTACCAGATGAAGAAGAGAAGAAAAAATCAGCACGTTGCTCGGACCGAATTTTCGGGTCTGAGCTATATTCTTTATTAGTATGTGTTTTAGTATATGTTTTAGTATGTGGTATAGGTGTCCCGATGTCGGGGCTTTGATTTCCCGGTTCCGGTTCTTCCATTTCCCTATTTCGGGATATGGGTTTTTCTCTCCTATTTGACCACTCATCTGAAAAGGTATACCAAACCGTTCTATCAAATTTTGTCTTGTTATAATTTCCTTTCACAAGAATATTTTGATCGGTCAGCTTTTTCATATATCTTTCTACCTGTTTCTTTGACAAATAAGGGAAATGATTGGCAATTTCACCTATTGTTTGATAAGTCCAAAACTTTCCATCATGATAATTTTTTTTAGAACGTGTGTTATAATCTACCCAATACGCGAAGTGATGTACTAAAATAGCAAGCTCTACACTCCCTAATTGTTTGGCTAAATGAATATCAAATGAATGATGAAGTGATGCACCAGTCGATGTTGGGGTAGATTCAGTCATAAAATAATTCCATATGGTGATGTTATTAAAAAAGTGTAGCTAATTAAAGTGAGTTGATATAGAATAGTAAACATATCAGCTTTTCCCTTAGCCTTTTGCTCTGGTTCAGTCTTTCCCTTAGCCTTTTGCTTTGGTTCAGTCATAAAATAACTCCATTGCTTGAGCTTTTGAAAAATAAGTTGTCCGTTCATTTTGGAACGTCAGCCTTTCCTTTTGAAACGTTGTTCTTTCCTTTTGGAACGTCAGCCTTTTTTTTAGGAACGTTGTCCTTTCATTTTGGAACGTCAGCCTTTTTTTTAGGGAATTGTTAACTCTGGGGTGTTGTTGGAAAAAAAAGATTAGCTTTCTTTTTTTTATGCCTTTAGATTTTATCATTGTAACTTCCGGTTATAATGCTGGTGTGTTTCGTGTGATGTTGCCCGGGTAAGTTGGTTCTTAGCCCGGGCGTTTTTATTAAAGATCTTTATATAGTAACTGTTAATTAGCATCTATGAAATTCTTCCAGTCTTCCGCATCTGCTTGGCAAAGAAGTTCTTCAATATCAATTTTACCATCAGTTACTGAAAGTATTTTTAATGCAGTCACTAATTTTGGTGAGACTATTCCGTTTTTCATATTTCTAAATGTGGGAATTGATATTTGCACCATCTTTGCAAACGAAACCCCTGTTATTTTATTTCTCCATATATATTCATCAACATCCATGTTTCCCCCTTCATGTAAGTTATGCAGAACATATTAACATATAATTACCTTCATTTCCACCTTTATTTTTACTTGCATTAATTTATTATATTTGCTATTGTTGTAACATAATGCACGGAATTGCATAACACGCGGAGAACCATATGTTACAAGAACCATACGTAGAACCTAATGAATACTTCTTGGAAAAGGAGCAAGGTGAAACTAGAGAATTCCTGGAAGGGATACTAGAATCATTGTACGAATCAGGAGATACAGAAAAACTTGAACATTGTTTGGAAGAGCTTTGCTACAAGTTAGAAATAGAATATGAACTAAAAGAATTAAAATTAACCCTTACACGGAATATAACCATGAATGAATTAGTCGTTAAAGAATCAGATGCTATATTAGCAGATATCAAAAATACAAACCAGATGTGTGAGGCACTAATGTGCTCACCTCATTACAAGAAGATGGGAGTCCATGGAGTATATGCCATTGTTGCGAAAGCTCGGTCTATAGGTGTTTCGCCGACAGACGCTCTTAATGGAGGCATGTACTTTGTACAAGGAAAAGTAGAAATGACAGCTGGTATGATGAACCAGCTTATCAGACAGGGCACAGGTCACTCTATAACAAAGGATCGTAAGAGTGATAGCACAATATGTATCCTACACGGGAAACGCGCTGACAACGGAGATACGTGGACGGAGAGCTTTTCCATTGATGACGCCAAACTTGCTGGAATATATAAAAACCAATGGCTTAAATATCCAAAAGACATGTTGTTTGCTAGATCATTAAGCCGTTTAGCTCGTCAACTGTTTCCTGATGTTATCAAAGGATGTTACGTTCAAGGGGAAATATCTGAAGCTCCAGCTTTGGATACACCTATTGTATCACCTGCTGTACACAAAGATATTAGTCTATCACCAAGTATAAATGATGAGACATTAAAACCTGAAGCTATAACAGATGAGCAATACCAAGTATTGGAAGAATGGCTGGGTGATAACCTTATTTTAAGAGGTAACATATTAGCTTTCCTTAAGAAGGAATGGGGTATTGAAACTTTACAGGAAATGCCTTTTGAAATTTATAACCATGCATTAAACCGCGCTATGGATCATGCACAAAGTAAGCATGAGATCGCCCAATGACAGCAGCAATAAAACAAAATACGCCTGAATGGCTTGAAATGAGAAAGAACAAAATTGGTGCTAGTGATGCACCTATACTCATGGAAGTATCTCCTTGGAAGACTCCTTATCAGCTCTGGGAAGAGAAGCTAGGTTTAAGCAAACATAAAGATCAGAATTTTGCGATGCGTAGAGGACACACACTTGAACCCAAAGCACTTCGAGCTTACAATGCTTACACTGGCAATTTTTGTGCCCCAGAGGTCGTTTTTCATCAAGAACGTAAATACATGATGAGTTCATTGGATGGCCTTTCATTAGATCGATCGATGGTTGTTGAAATTAAATGCCCTGGAAAAAAGGATCATGATATTGCTGCTAATGGAGATATACCTGAAAAGTATTATCCACAGCTACAACATCAACTTGCCACAATTGGTCTAAATGAGCTACACTATTTTTCATACTCTGAAAATGGTTATTATTTAATTGAAGTATCTAGAGATGAAAAATACATAGAAAATCTTTATAAGATAGAAGAAGCGTTCTGGAATAATTTAAAAACATTTGAACCGCCTGCTTTGACTGATAGAGATTATACAGAGAAGAAGGATCCTCTTTGGAACAAATATGCAAAGAATTGGGTAAGTGTTAATTCACAGATTAAAGAACTTAAGGTTAAAGAAAAGGAATGCCGGGATCTTTTAATCAATCTTTCTGAAGATCGAAATTGCATCGGGTCGGGTGTTAAACTGCAAAAGATCCTGCGTAAAGGATCTGTGAATTATAAATCTGTACCTGAGCTTGAAGGAATTGATTTAGAACAATACCGAAAGCCTCCCATTACTTCATGGAGGTTTTCATAAGGGGAAAATGGAACAATTAGACTTTTTTGAACTCACTGAAGATATTGATACACTTCAGGAAGTAAGGAAACTAGAAGAGAAACAGGACAATCTTAGTCGAGGTATGTTTGGTCGCTTTGATAAGCTCCTCACTAAAACTCTTTCTTTGGAAGAAAAACTTGATATTATCATGAATCACTTACAGTTGACTGATGATGAAATCATGGAAAAGAAAATATTTGAATTGCCTTTATTCGAATTAAAATAAAAAAGTTTATGAACAAATATTTAGTACTACTTCTCTTAACCTCATGTTCTATAAGTCCTTCACACACTTATGAAAAAATTGGAGGAGGCAATATGCATGCTGGTATTGCGTATTTACAATCTCAACAATGCTCTCTTTTGGCAAATAAAGACGCGTGTGAATGGCCTGATGATTGCCCTGGTGTAGATGATGAGGGGGCTGCATATAAGGAAGGACAGGCAGCCGCTGATGATGCGGATTGTCACGAGGATCAAGAAGAGGAAACTGAACCAGAAGATCCTGATGATGATAACTATACATGGTTTAAAAAGTGGGGGCAGAAGCCCCCGACCAACAATAGAGTAGTGTCTATGAAACACTATGGAATTCAGTCATCTATTGGCGTAAGATCGATGTTCAACCCTGTTTCCATCTCAATAATAGATTCGGTTAGTTGTTCTAAAGGATTATCATTATTCCAACCGAGTTTCTTATTAAAATAGCTACAGCTACCAAAGCATAAACCTAGAATCATGAGAAAAATAAGGAACTTCACTAAAGTCCTTTCTATGGAAAAATTGACTATATACTCATCTAGCATGGAAACCTTATTTTAATCAACTTGTTTTTTAATTGTTAAACCTAAACTGGTGAAGACATTGATTTGTCTTATTCAATAATATCCGGTGGTACATATACTTCTGATGAAGCTAAAAGATCCTTAATATCATCTAGAGTTTAGGTTTGACGCTCTTTCGATGTTCATATATTTTTGATTAATGCTTCTCGGCTAGATCTATTTTTGTAATTTTCATTTCTCATAATTTGAGAAATAAGTTCACTATCTGATCCAGATATAGAAGTTACTGAAGAGTCTTGTAAAAACTTTGGCACCCATTCTTCTATGAGTCTAGTTTTACATTTTGTAATTTTGTTTTTGACTACATTTTCAACCCACTGTTGAACATCTGGTAGATCGTTTTCTAAGAACTTTAATTCTTCATCTGAAATGTTAATTGTTATATTCATAAACCTATCCTAGTAAATATCCTTGAAAAAAAGAACTTATGCCTACATCGACAGCCAAAGTTCCACCTTGAATTGTTATACTTACATTTGCCGTATCTCCAGCATCCATATCGGCGATTACAGTTGACCAGCTCATCCATTCAAAATCATTTGCTCCAGATCTCAAAGCACCTATATTGCTTCTTTGAGTAATATAATTTCTATTTGATGTTATCAAGATCTCAAATATTTTAGTCATTGCAGTCTCGAGATCTTCATACTTATTTGCGAAAGAAAATACATACTTTCCATCTACTGGAGCCGTAAAAATACCCGTTGTACTATCGTAGTTAGATCCAATATCAAACACTTCAGTATCATAAATAACTGGAGAATAAGCTGTTCCATCTCCAGTTACATTCGTTATAGCGGTCGAAACGTTTGCTGAAAAACTGGGCTGTCCCAAAGCTCTATATTTACCAAGCTGAGTATAATGAGGGGTCTGAGTCGTTACATTTATTCCGCTCCCTGTACCGGTATTTTCTATGCAACTGTAAATTAAAGTACCTGCACCAGTAATTGGATTTGCATTTGTAGATTTGATACTTAATTGATTTGCTTCTACTGTTGTTCCTGATCCTATGGAAATAGCTGCGGCGGTTCCGGAAACAAGGGTCAAATCTTTGATTGTTGTCGTTCCTGTACCTGCTGTTGTTAAAAATGTAACATTCTGGTTAGGATTCCAAGAACATCTATCAAATTTATATAAAGCCGCTCCGCTGCATGTAAGTAACTGGTGTAAATTGCAATTTATAAAAATTACAGTTCCTGCATCAACATCGGATGTTCCTATTGTCCCTGTAGAAAAAAAACTACACCCCATAAATGTAGTAGTGCTACAAGCTGTTATGTTGAAATAATCGAGCGTGTTACCAGTTTGGTGAAATGAACAGTCGGTAAAATTGGGAGAAGCACTAGCATTATTTATTGTTATCCCGTCTCCGTCCCCAAGGAAAAATGAACATCTTTGGAATTCTGTTTGGATTCCTCCTGATCCGCCAATATCAAGAATTACATCAGAGTTTGTTGTTAATCGTAAATTCGCAAAAGTTGAGGTGCCCGTAGCTGTTTGTGTCAGCTTACCTATAATATTTACATTGCCTTGCGCATTATTGCCAGGTAGTGACGTCACATTTATACCAACAGGAATGGTAAGATTCTCTGTGTAGGTTCCTGGACGAATGTAAATAGTATCGCCTGATGAGGCGGATGAAAACGCGGCTGCAATAGTAGTATGAGTTGCTCCATTAGCAATGCCACCTCCGTCTACTATCCAGTCTGATATTCCAAATTTATTAGTGCTTACTTGTTGCTCTGCCATGACTACCTATTCTAAGTTACTGTTATAATACCAACGGAGCTCAAAACTAAAAATTCATTGTTCGTAGCTACACATAAAAATTCAAGCGTATCAAATTGATTAGTGCTCGCTAGTGAACCTCCTACTCCAGTTGTGGTGACCATGTTACCAAGATGAATCAACTGAGAAGCATTTTGAGCTACAAGCCAACCCCCTGCTCCTAGTCCTGCTATTCTAAAACTATCTCCTACAGCACATGTGGTGGGAAGTGTAATCGTAACTAATCCTGCATTGTTTGCGATGTATCCATTAGACGCTTCAAAGTCATCTGAAGTACCGGTAACGTCATTCCATGTAAACCCACCACCCGTCGCGTTGATGGTTATAGAACCTGCTCCGTTGGTTATTGAAACTCCGGTTCCAGCTGTTAGCGTCGCAAGTACTGGGTCTGCTGAGGTTGATCCTATTGGGAGCTGTCCATTCGTGGCTTGTCCCAACGGTGTTACAGCCCCTGTACCAGAGCCGAGCATTATCCCACCATCTGTAATAGTAGCTAGGCCAGTTCCCCCGTTAGGAACCGTCAGAGGGACTACAAGAGAGAGGCTATTTATGTTTACATCCCCGTCTTTATCCCATTTGAATTCTGTTGTCGCGGAGATTTGCAGTTCATCGATTATCGGTGTCGTTGAAAGGGAGTTTCGTGTACGTGTTATACGTATTTCAAACCTTCCGGAAGTTGCTGTTGCCCATCCTGCCAAGGTTGAAGAATCCCACAGCATCACACCGGAATTCCTAAATCCATTCGTACCATCTGTCAGAGAAAAAGCGGAATAAGCTGCCCCACCTGTTGAGTATTCAAAGGTAGGTGCTACACCTCCTCCTGATGCACCAGTGTCAAGGATAATTTCAAATTCATCCCACGTTGCAGCATCTCCGACAGTAAAAATGTCATTGTCTGCCACAAATATAGATATTCCACCAGCCCCTCCACTCGCGAGTGCGGCTGTGACATCTACTGCTATATTAAGTATATTGTCTGCATCTCCAAAAGTTCCAGACTCATGAACGATGGGGTTTACATTGATACCGGTTGTATATCCATTAACGACTGCAGAGCCTTCCGCAGTTGCAAGGACTTCATAACCGTTGATGATACCACCAAGAGATGCGGACTCATCGATATTTAATAAAATAGCTTCTTCATCTTGTACCGCGGTTATTGCACCGGTTACATAGTTGATATCTAAAGCTTTTACATCACCAAATCCTGCTGCATCTACATCAAGCTCAAGAGCGTGGTCATCTGACTCTGTTGCGACATGGACAAGATCCATATTTCCCACAACATGCACTGTATCTAAAGGTGTATTAGTCCCAATTCCTAAACGATTGTTGGTATCATCCCAAAAGAAATTTGAATTATCTTCTGCAAAGGAGCTAGCACCCCAAAAAATAACCGATCCCGTGGTGAAAGAGGCTGACGCTACTAGGGAGACATAACCATCAGCATCTACAGAAAACATTGTGTCATCATATGAGCTTAATCCAGCATCGTTTTTATCTCCTGGTGCTCCTGTAATTTCTGTTGCAACTTGAACGTCTAAATCTAGTGCATTTGCAGTAGCCGAGTCCTTGAAATACACAGGTTTTGCATGCGTTGCATTCGCTACTGTTTGTCCTAACCAGTTGAAGTTTCCTAACAGGTCAGATGAAACTTCTACTCCATCATCACCGGTATTTGAGTCTATAGCTTCACCACCCCCAATCAATTGTACAAATCCATTGGCGTCTACTGAAAATTCTGTGTCATCAAAGGATACTAAACCTGCATTGTTAGTATTAGCAGGAGCGCCTGTAATAGCTGCTCCGACTTGCACTTCGATATTTAATGAGTTTAATGCTCTTGAATGTGTCTCAATAGGTATACTATGAGCTGCTACTGTTGCTCCTGATATAGTTACTTCGCCTCCAACTGTTGGTAACACAGGATTTGTTCCTGGAGAAGTGTTATCATCAATAGCAAATTCTGTAGCAGCTGTTCCCGATCCAGGTCCCATTACCATATCTAAAGAACAAGTGGTTGGATTTAGCTTTAATGGCATTTTTTTTGTCCTTTATTAAGAAAAAGTATACGTCGCCCGGTCATCCCAAACAAACTCATATTCTGTCGAAGGGTTGGACTCATTATTTTGAGGCCATGTCTTCGAGGTTAACGAGTTGTTAGAATCCCAAGCATGAAACGAAATCTGCCATTTTGCTTCATCATCCGCAACCCCTGCTTTAGCAAATCCAAGATAGAGAACATTCCCATTTGCGTCATTTTGAGCTCTAATCTCAACTTCGCAATCATGGACGATAAATTCCCTTCTATCACGTGCCCCAAACTTGAATGGTCTATTTTCAACACTTCTTGACATTATTTTTCTTCTTCATTTTTGCATTCTTTAACACATTTTTCTTTCTTCGGTGAGTCTTTTTCGTTGTTGTCACTAATTATTTTTATAACAACACATTTCATTGTATGGAGAGCATCATGTATTTCTCCTGGAGGTGATTGAGGATCACATTGAAATGTGTAAATTCTATCTTCTGCACCTTTGACTTCTAGACTTAATTTTTGCTTAAACATTGAACTTCCTTTATGTTAGGTACCTGCATTTATATCAGATACCTAATCAAATATCATTCACAAATTTCACTTAAGCGATAGTGCCAGCATTATTTCCAAAAACCGCCCAGTTTGTTCCGTCAAAAACCATGGAGCAGCCTAAACCAGTTGGATCGGCTGCAAAGGTAATTTTTGTTCCACCTGCCATATTAGCTGGTGTAATTTTGATGGAATCAGCGGCGTTTCCTGCAGCTATCACTACAAAATGCTTAATTTGACCAGCTAATAGACCATCAGCCAAAGTGACATTGTCTTCATTTGAATCACCATCCGTCGTGATCAAAGTCGTAACAGTGTTAATCGAAGCGGCAACCCCAGCGTTGTCTGAAGTGATCGAGTCAGGAGTATAAGCGCATGCACCTGTGTGAGTTATGTTTGCCGATGCATTGGAAACTGCCAAAGTAAGAGCACCTGTAGCTGCTTGTGA
>TARA_R110002126_G_scaffold7189_7_pt1 | contig 12663 bp, 11 predicted proteins | sample TARA_R110002126 | Tara Oceans TARA_R110002126 (sample SAMEA4397536) | marine metagenome | biome: Polar Biome; feature: [DCM] deep chlorophyll maximum layer (ENVO:01000326); material: water (ENVO:00002006), including particulate matter (ENVO:01000060) such as... | depth 30 m
GAATTACGGAATATTATTTTCCACCATTACGGCGCCGATAATGCTCTGGTACAAGTGCGTGGAACCGACACGGTTAATTTCGCCCAACGAGATGAAGTGACCTATCGGGTTCAGGACGGCACTGTGATGGATAAGGTTAATGCAGATAATTACAATGTGTTCCGTCAAGGTAGAGATGTATTAGTGACATTGCATTTTAGTAACTTTGCAGGCTTAGATATCCGTATTTTGTACTTTATTTTGGCGCTAGCTATCAGTGCCATGATTGTGACAGGCAATATGCTATGGATTAATAAACGCAGTGCTCAGCGCCAGTCTTCTGCGCGCAGTATTGCTCTCGTAACAGCCATGACGATTGGCGGCTGTGGTGGCATTATTGTGGCGACAGCAGTTGGTTTTTTGTGTGAACGACTATTACCCACAGCCTTAATAGGGCGAGGAGAATGGCTGGTGGGTTGTTTTGTAACGTCACTGTTGGCTGTCATGTTGTACAGTCTAAAAGTGAGTGATATTAAGCGTCATATCAGTCAGTTGCTGTTACTCACCAGTGGCATATTAGTCATCACTGTTGTGGCAGATTGGTTGTTGTTTTCTGAGCAAATATTAGCATTATGGCAAGGTGGTTATCATGGCGTCATCGGCATCCAAGTCGGCATGATACTGATAACAGCAGTGTGTTTATGGACCGCTAGTCAGTTAAGAGTATCACCTTGTTCGCTGCCAACAATGGCTAAAAATATCACAGCTGCCAATGGATAATGAATTGATATAAATAGATTAAACCTGTGAACAACACTATCACAGGCTTAATCATTAACTAGGCTGATCTAGGGCAAATCAAAAATCAGTGCTGTTGACTGAGTGTCCGCTGGATTAACCAAGGTCACTGTGTTGATGTCGGTGAGTTTAGCACCGTCTCCAGCACTCAGATTTTGCTCATCAATACTTAGCTGTCCAGCCACCTGATGCACGTATACTTTGCGTCCAAAAGCAACCTGATAGGTTATTTCGGAGTTAGGTGCCAGAATCAGTTGTGACAATGTCGCATTTTGCTTGATTTGCAAGGTACCTTTGTCACCCGTTGGCGTAGCTATCGTCGTTAGTCCTACTGCTTGACCAAAGTTTTTTTGTTGGTATCCAGGCGTGTTACCTAAGGTATTTGGCTGGATCCAAATTTGTAAAAACTTCAGTGATTCAGTTTTTGATGCATTGTATTCACTGTGACTAATACCGCTACCCGCTGACATCAATTGAAATTCCCCAGCGGGTAATACTTCAACATTGCCTTCGCTGTCTTTATGGGCGATAGAGCCTTCAAGTACGTAGCTGATAATTTCCATGTCACGGTGACCATGAGTAGAAAATCCTGCACCTGGAGTGACGCTGTCATCATTGATGACGCGTAGCGCTGAAAAGCCCATGTGCTCTGGATCGTAATAGCTACCAAATGAAAAGCTGTGCTTACTGTCTAACCAGCCAAAATTAGCTTTACCGCGTTCACTTGCAAGTCGTAATGTAATCATAATGTGCTCCTAAAGCGTGATCTAAATACAGAATATAAGCTTGGCTTACTTAGCTAATTTCGTGGCAATGGCGTTATCTATCCCAACTCTGCCTGAACCCGATATTGCCAGTGACACTGTGATAGCCAACAGTGCTAACGCAAATTCATAACCGTTATTTGCCATAAATAAACCGTTACTGATGTGTACGCTAGCAATGGCGATGACCATAGTGAACGCTAACACCACCGCAGCTGGACGAGTCAGTAAGCCTAATAGAATGAACAAGCCACCGAAAAGCTCTGCACTGCCAGCCATAAACGCCATTAATACCCCAGGTTCTATGCCTATCGATGCCATCCATTGTCCTGTGCCTTCTAAACCATAACCGCCAAACCAACCAAACAATTTTTGTGCACCGTGAGCCATAAAAATAATCCCAACTGGTACACGTAATGCCAAGGTACTGAAACCAGCGGTAGAGCGAGTGATATTTTTGATTAGTGCTTTCATGATAGTTATCCTCAATAAATTTAAACATAATATAAATACTGTTGTGAGTAGTTCTCACCGATTGATAATGAGTATATTGAGACTTGATTGAATAAAAAATCGGAATAAACTGAGCTAATAGTTCAAAATAATTGAATATGGAGTTAGCCATGCACCATGCCATTACGATTGATGCATTACGGGCGCTAGATGCCATAGAGCGTAAAGGCAGTTTTGCTGCTGCGGCCGCGTCACTGTATCGGGTTCCGTCAGCATTGACCTATACCATCAAAAAACTTGAAGATGATATGGGCACGGCATTATTTGACCGAACAAAACAAAAAGCCCAGCTGACGCCGGCAGGCAAAATTGTGCTGGAACAAGGACGGCAAATCTTACTCGCCACTAATCGGCTGATTGATTCAGTGCAGCAGTTAGAGTCAGGTTGGGAAACCGAAATTCGGCTGTCGCGCGATACTGTCATTCCTCAAGCACCATTGTTTCAGTTGATTGAGCAATTTAACCAATTAGATCATTCAGTCGACATTAGTATCGATGTCGAAGCCGTCGGCGGAGGCTGGGATGCATTACACAGTCGCCGTGCCGATATTGTCATTGGTGCATCTGGCGAGTTACCTCGAGGCGTATTTCAAACCCATAAAATCGGTGAAATTGAATTTGTATTTGCAGTAGCACCGCATCATCCATTGGCATTTGTTGATGGCGTGTTAGAAGCTGACAAGCTCACTGAATACGCTTCAGTGGTGGTTGCTGATACCGCACAAGTTTTGCCGACACGCAGCAGTGGCCTGTTTAAAAGTAAGCAGGTGATTAAAGTGAACACCATGGAAACCAAGATAGCTGCCCAACTGCAAGGGCTCGGGATTGGTTTTTTACCTAAGCATATGGTGCAATGCTACTTTGACAGTGGTGAATTAATTGAAAAAAAATGTTCAATTCCAAGGCCAAATCAGAGTTTGTATCTTGCCTGGCATAAAGATCATCAAGGTCGCGCTTTTGACTGGTTTGTGGAGCATTTACCTAACGCCGACTGGGGTTTGTAGCATCTGATGAGAACACAGTAACGACCAATGCGAGGTCGCAGATACGAGCTCACATTGGCGTTAATCAATCTAATCAGCATAATTGTGATATTGAATATCGACGTTGATGTCGTTGCTAAACAACTCGCTTAACTATTCCTAATTCCTATTCCTTTAACTATTCGCTTGAACACTCATTTGAACATTCTTGCTAACGTTAGTTTTCTTGTCCAGAAAGCCACTGAAACGTGTTAATCCTAGCGCTATAACCACAATCACAGCACCAATCCAAGGGGTATGCATTAGTCCTGCCTTAGCAACAATTAGCCCACCTCCCCAAGATCCAAGAGCAATTCCGACATTAAAAGCGGCAATATTTAATCCTGAAGCCACATCAACAGCATCGGGGGTGTACTTCTGCGCAAGTGACACCACGTAAACTTGTAGCCCGGGTACATTACCAAATGCAAAAGCGCCCCAGATTAAAATAGTGATCACAGCAGCAATAGGGTTAACCGCAGTAAAGTTAAATACCACTAATATGGTCGCAAGACCGCTGAAAATAATGCTTAACGCTTTAATTGGGCCCATTTTATCGGCCATTTTTCCGCCCCAAATATTACCAATGGCAACCGATATCCCGTATACCAACATGATTAGGCCAATAGATTGAGCTTCAAAACCAGACACTTGCTCTAAAATGGGGGCTAAAAAAGTAAAGGCCGTGAATGTGCCGCCATAACCTAGCGCAGTAATGGCATAGACCAGTAATAACCTTGGTTGAGTCAGTACTTTTAATTGCGATGATAATTTTGCCGCTGGTGGCTGGCTTAAATTACTCGGTACCAGCAAGCTACTGCCAATCAAGGCCACAAACCCAAGGATTGCGACAGTTAAGAAAGTAGCTTGCCAGCCAAAGGTTTGGCCAATGTAAGTGCCTAAAGGAACTCCTGTCACCAAGGCGACGGTTAATCCTGTAAACATAATGGCAATTGCACTGGCGGCTTTCTCTTTTGGCACTAACCCTGTGGCAATAGTTGAACCAATAGAGAAAAACACTCCGTGGGCTAGCCCTGTGATAATACGTGCGGCGATTAAGGTTTCGTAACCGGGCGCTTGCCAAGCTAGTAGGTTACCAGCCACAAACAGTGCCATTACTGACAGCAATACATGTTTGCGATTCCATTTTCCTGTTAATGCCGTTAGTACCGGTGCACCTATCGCAACACCAAGAGCATATAGGCTAACGAGTAACCCGGCGGAGGGTAAAGACACGTTAAGGTCTTGCGCCATCGTGGGTAGCAATCCCACAATGACAAATTCTGTTGTTCCTATGGCAAAGGCGCTAAGCGTCAGTGCAAGTAAAGCTAACGGCATGGTGAAGTCCTCTTTGAGTCATCAGTTAAATTGCTTGTCTGTTAATAGCGGCTATTATTGATTAGATTTTTGTTGCCAAAAACAGTATCTTTAGCAAATGACTTTTGTAATAAATAACAGTAATTGATACTAATAACCTCCAATCGGGATAACCCTTGAGGTTAATGAATGGGGTAGCCATGTTGACGCGATCTGATGACTTAGATATTTTATTAACTGTGGTCGACAGTGGCGGGTTTTCTGCTGCGGCAGACTCACTCAATATTCAAGTTGCGCGGGTGTCTCGTGCAGTGAGTAAAATTGAGCAACAACTTGGGGTGACCATATTAAATCGCACCACGCGGCGGATTGAATTAACCGATGAAGGGCGGCAATTTGTTGAGTCTGTTCGTTGCGGTTTATTGCAGTTGCAGCAAGCTGAGGATGATTTGGTTCGCCGTGGTGAACTACCGCAAGGGCGTTTGCGCGTCGATGCTGCCAGCCCATTTGTGTTCCATCAGTTAGTGCCGTTAGTACAAAATTTTCGCGCAACCTATCCAGATATCGAACTTGTGCTGACCTCTAATGAAGGTTATGTCGATTTATTAGAAAAACGCACCGATGTGGCAATTCGTATTGGAAAATTAGCAGATTCAAGCTTGTACGCGCGGCCATTAGGTCACAGCGCTTTACATATCGTTGCCTCGGCAGACTATTTAGCACGTCGTGGAGTACCGCAAAAGGTAGCCGATTTAGCCAATCATGATTTGCTTGGTTTTACCGAACCTAAAGTGCTGAATCAATGGCCACTAAAGGGCTGCGATGCGATTACTCCAACGATCAGCACCAGCAATGGCGAAACCCTGCGCCAACTGGTATTAGCGGGTAATGGTATCGCATGTTTATCGGGATTTATGATCAAAAATGACCTCGCCGCAGGGCGATTAGTGCCAATGCTCATGAATGAAAAAATCATCGCAACAGAACGTGAACAAATTAATGCTGTGTATTATAAGTCGTCAATAGTGGCTAGGCGGATCTCGGCATTTATTGAGTTTATTCAGCCAAGGTTAACCTTGTAAATTAACATCCCTTTATACAAGATGCTTAGTTAACTGAGAGGTGATATTGTGGTGTTTGTGAATTTATTTTTATCGTAACCGATGACATCATGATAAAACATTTAATGGACTACCTTCGTTTAGTGCTGTTTGTTTGTGGCGTATTGATTGGCATTCAAGTTCCCGGCTTTGTTGACCAATACGGCCAACGCCTAGAAGCGCATCAGTTAGAGGCGAAGCAGAGTTTGGGTGAGTTTCAGCATGACGCCGACCGTTTTTTTGGTGGTGATATCAATAAACTGATCCGTCATTATCGACAGAATAACGACCCAGTGTTCAGTGCTGGTGGTGAGAGTATTGAGTCTATTTACCAGCGTTATGTACTACTAACTGATGCATTAACTCGTTTTCGTCAACATAGTTATAGTCCTTACCAGCAAGTGTTTCTCGCACCACAAACAGACATTCAGGCTGAAGTATGGCAAAACTATTCGCATGTTATTTTGTTAAAACCAGAAGCCATTGCGGTAGGTATGTTGTTAGGACTATTGATCTCGATTCTATGTGAATCAGTATTATCTATTCTATATTTGGGCTGCCGTAAAGTATTGGCGCCAAGATAACCCTTCTTATTTAACTGTTAAGGAAATATTATGATCGCTAAAGGACAATCTCTACCAAAAGCTACCCTAAGCCAACTGACTAAAGACGGTATGGTTAACCATGATGTAACTGAATTATTTGCCGGTAAAAAAGTGGTCTTATTTGCCGTGCCGGGTGCATTTACCCCAACGTGTTCAGAAGCGCATTTGCCTGGTTTTGTTGTATTAGCTGACGAGTTCAAAGCTAAAGGTGTTGATCTTATTGCTTGTGTTGCTGTAAATGATGCATTCGTTATGAAAGCGTGGGGCGAAGCGCAAAATGCATCTGAATTGATGATGCTTGCAGATGGTGATGCCAGCTTTACTAAAGCATTAGGCTTAGAAATGGATACCGCAGGTTTTGGTGGCATTCGTTCACAACGTTATGCAATGGTCATTGACAATGGCGTGGTGACTTTACTGAACGTTGAAGAAGGTAAGTCATTTGAAGTCAGCACTGCAGAAGCGGTAATGGCTGCTCTATAATCTGTTAATAACAGTTTGATGATATGACAAAAGGGTGCCGAATGTGGCACCCTTTTTATATTTGAAAAGCCTGTTAGAGGTTTAAACCTTACTCGCACCAATCCCCAAGTTTTGTTCGATATTATCGACACTGTTGCTCACTTCTAATGCAATGGTCTCACTTTGTTCAAAGGCATGCTTTGCCCGCTGGAGTAAATTGTCCATGGCTGCTACAAACTCATCAAGATGATGCACTTGTTGGTTAGCGTGTTCACTGCCTTGGCTGGCACTCTTTGCCATAGTACTGGCTTGTTGCTGTACTTGCTTAGCCACTGTTAACAAGCTTTGCGCGCGTATTTTTTGTTGTTCAGATGCTTGGCTAATGTCATTAACGCTGCTACTGAGCGCAGCATTAGAGGCCGTTAATTGGGTCAATATCGCCATAATATCTTTAAGCGATAACTGAGTTCGATGAGATAAGTTACGCACCTCATCGGCTACGACCGCAAATCCACGGCCTTGTTCGCCCGCTCTTGCGGCTTCAATAGCAGCATTGAGTGCCAACAAGTTAGTTTGATCGGCAATATTACCAATCACATCAACAATTTTAGCGGCATCAGCGACAGAGGTACTTAGCTGGGTTAGTGAACGGTTACATTGGTTGACTGTAGTCAGGGTATTTTCGGTTGCCGTCAACACACCTTGCGCCTCTTGCTGGCTGGCTAGCATGTCATTCATGGTCTGTTGGGCGCTGTCCGTTAACTCGCTAGACGACCGGTTTACTAATTCTGCTAGCGCAATTAAATCAGCGGTTTGCCCTTGTGCTTGCTGCACCACGGTTTGCGTTTGCTGGGTGCTATTTGATAATGAGCCTATTCTGGCAACTAATTCGCTTAATGAGTGCGACACTTGGGTCATATTGTGTTTTTGCTGCTCATCCTCTTGCTCAAATCGTTGCAGTAGTCGATTAAAATGCGCCGCAATTTGGCCAGTCTCACATTGGCTTGTTACGGGGAGCGGTTCACGTTGGTTAGACTCACTTAACATAGAAAAAGCACGATTTAAGCGTTTTAACGGCGCCACAACTCTGCGCTGTTGTAAGATTAAATAAATCACCGAAAACAGTGCCAGCAAGGTCACCATGCCATACAGCAACCATTGTAAGTTGCGCTTTAATTGTTGGTCAGTTGCTGTCTGTATATCGGCCAGAGACACTAATTGCTGCTCGACTTGGCTAGTCGCATTCATTAGCGACTTTTGTACCGCTTGAATATCGGTTTGCATTTGCTTGGTGTTGGCAACCTCTTTACTGTAGCGCTGGGTTAAGCTGAGTAATTCTGAGCGAGGCGATTCGCCAATTTCAACTCGCTCGGGCTCATCATCACCTAAGGCAAACTCATCGACTTCTTCAGTGCGGTAAATGCCTAATAATGGCAGTTTTTGCAAATCATCATGCCAAGTATTAAGCGCACTTATAGAGAAGTTAACACTGTTGATTACACCCGTATCTTGGTCTATTAGTAAGGTTTGGGTTAGCTGTGATAATTGATAAACCAAGCTGGGTAATTCCAGCGTAAGCGCTAAATATTGCTGAGCATCGCTGTTGTCTTGTGGGGCCGATTGAGCATAGCGGGTTAGGCTGCGAGCGTAGTTGAGCATTTCTGATTCAGCAAATGCTAACAATTGACGTGGATTACCTGCTAGTTTGCCAGCAGCACGATATTTAGTGTCTAAGTCGCTGATCAGCTGGGTCATTAACTCAGTTAACGAGGTGCTATCTAGCTGCGGATGTGCCTGATGTAATTGGTTAATGCTGTTGGTGATACCTATAATATCGGTACGCGCTTGTTCGAGGTAGTTGCTTTGCCCAGTTTGTAGGTAGTTACTTATATTATTGCGTACATCGAACTGAAAGGTGTGTTGGATTTGCTGTAAATTTTGATTGAGATGTTCGCTCACTTGTCGTTGCTGGTTACTCCATAGCACTGTTGCCGCTAATAAGGCTGCAAGTATTAATAATAATGCCGATGCACCGAGGGATAAAGTTGATATTTTCATGCTATCCAAACTTAACAGAAAGACCATTATGTGTATTTTATGGCACTAATGTTACAGTTTGTGTTGCGCAGTGAAGGTTGTTTAAGATAGGCCGAAAATCGGTCATAACATCAGTTTAGTGATATTAGTTTTTATCGATTATCGGCAGTGATACGAGTGCTTTCAGGCCACCTTGGGGGCGATTAGACAATTGAATATTGCCATGATGACGATCAACAATGCGCTTAATAATGGCTAAACCTAAGCCTGAGCCCACACTGCCACGAGCTGAGTCGCCTTGGGTAAAGGGTTGAAACAGTGACTCGACTTTAGTTTCATCAATGCCGGGGCCATTATCTTCAACACTAAAACATACTGTATTACCTTGATGATAAGAGCTTATTTTTATCCAGCCATTGCCATAACGGAAAGCATTTTCAACCAAATTACTCAGCACCCGTTTGATCGCTACACTATTAATGGCGATGTCAGGACAATCGGCTAATGATAATTCGAGGGTTTCTTCACGATGTGACTCTTGTTGGCTAATTTCTTGGATTAAGCGGTTGATTTGGTCAGGCTCACGAACGCCTTCTTGGTCGTTACGAATGTATGCAATAAATTGGTTAATAATCGCATCCATGTCTTCAATATCGGTGACTATGCCTTCTTTTAGATACTGATCATCTTCCACCATCATTTCAGATGCTAAGCGAATGCGGGTTAACGGAGTGCGTAAATCGTGAGAAATTCCAGCCATCAGTAGGGCACGGTCTTGCTCAAGTTGCTTCATGCTGTTGGCCATTTGGTTAAATGCATGGGTTACTTCAACAATCTCGGTAGAGCCGCTTAATGGTAACGTTGGCGGAAAATCACCTTTAGATACCGCGACGGCAGCTTTTTGCAGTCGTTTTAACGGTCTGTTTTGTCGCCGTGCAAACAACCAGCCTCCGGCGACACTGAGCCCACCAATAACTAATAAATACAGCGTTAATGGCGATAAATCTGACTCGTTAATACTGCTCAGCGGCACTTTAATCCATAACGTCGGTGCTTGTGGTGGCTTAATCCACACATTGAGTTTTTCACCTTGCGAAAAACGCACTTCAGCTTCACCGCCCAGATATACCGACATTTGTTCAGATAAAAAGCTGTAATAAGTGGCTTGGTTCAGTCCCGCTTCTTGAGCTTGTTTAAGATTATAAACTGTCATGCCGTCGTCACGCACTTTGGCATTTAAGGCATCAACCATGGTGAGATGTTCACGGCCAACATCAACACCATCGACAAATAAAATATTGATTTGGCGGGCGATCAGTTGGTTAATTTGTTCATAACTGGGTTTGATAAAGTAAACGGCGACAGACCAATAAGACACCAATTGATTGATCAGCAGTAAACTGCCAATCAACAATACGGTCTGGCTAAAAGCGCTGCGGGGTAAAAAGCGTTGCCACCATTTTAACTTAAGTTCCATGACTTATTTACGTGTGGTGCCGTCGGGGACAAATACATAACCTAAGCCCCAAACCGTTTGGATATAGCGTGGGTTAGCAGCATCTTTCTCAATTAAACGGCGTAGGCGTGAAACCTGCACATCAATAGAACGCTCAAGTGCAGAATAATCACGCCCTCGAGCAAGGTTCATCAGCTTGTCACGCGATAATGGCTCTCTAGGGTGGTTAACCAGCACTTTAAGTACTGCAAATTCACCGCTGGTCAGGGCAATGCTTTCATCACCATGAAACATTTCACGGGTGGCAAGATTTAGTGAAAACTCACCAAATTCAATCATTTCTTCTTGTTGAGCTGGTGCTCCAGGGACTTCGATTATTTGACGACGCATTACCGCTTTAATGCGCGCTAACAATTCACGCGGGTTAAAGGGTTTTGGTAAGTAGTCATCGGCGCCCAGTTCTAGGCCAATAATTCGATCTACTTCATCGCCTTTGGCGGTTAACATCACAATCGGAATAGGGTTTTCTTGTTGGCGCAAGCGGCGACAAATCGATAAACCATCTTCACCGGGTAGCATCAGATCAAGTACTAAAAGGTGAAAGTTTTCGCGCTCAAGTAATCTATCCATTTGTTCTGCATTCGCAGCACTACGAACTTGGAAGCCTTGCTCTATCAAGTAACGTTCTAATAATGAACGTAATCTCATGTCGTCATCGACAACGAGAATCTTCGAGGTTTCTTGGCCCATGACATATCCTTTAAACACTAAATTGATACCAGCAATCACTCAGTATGAAGTGTAATCGCTTAAATTTGAATAGCTGATTGTGGCAGAAATTGTAACTAAATAGCTGTAAATGTTTGTTTATCGCATAAATAGTACTGGATAGTTACACAAGTTGTCTTTCATTAAACTATTTAGGGTTAATGAGGTGATGGATAACGACTTATCACTATCCTTGTAATAACTGGCTAATACTGTGGCGTAAGATGCGTTTAGCGGCTAAAAATGTAATTGCAATAATCAGTAAAGTGCAAAACACAATCCCATATAGCCATAACATAGGTTGCCACATTGATACCCCTAATAGGCTTATGCTGTAGTCATCTATTGTGAGCATCAGTATGCCTGCACACAGAGCTGCAATCGCCATTAGACTGACGTTGAGCCGAATGATGTGCAACATCAGTGTATTTTTTTGCCCACCGACAGCCAGTAGAATTGCCAACTTGAGTTACTGTACTTTAACGGCAAAATGAAAACGATAGTACAAGGTGAAAACAACCAGAAGACATATCATTATCGCCATTGCAAACGAGGTCATAAATAATAATTTGCCTGCAGGATCGGTATTGATAATTTGTTGTGCCAAAGTGCCATTGGATATATAGCTTAAATGAGTCGATTGCAAAGAGGCCCATTCATTTATACGCGACCCAACGAGTTCAGGGTTGGCTGTACGACTATAAAAAACTGGCGCAATGCGATGAGCGAACAGCGGGTTTTGCGCACTTAAATGTAAATACATGACAGGTGATGGACTTTGATTAAGGCCAAAATGAAGTTGATCTTCAACAATGGCTGTAATGGTGAATTGTTTTTGGTAATAAAACCCCGTCACATTGAGTGTTATCCCTTGTATGTCTTGCCAATGATTTAAGTTGAGTTCGTCGGCTAGCTGGCTTGCCATCGTTCGATTTACTGTCACGCTATTAGTCGTTAGTGTTGCCGGGATAAGATATTTTATGCCCAGCAAGTCAAAAAAATTACTTGAGACATAAAGGCCATTTATTGGCTTGCTGATCCCTGAATTTTTCGACGTATTATATTGTAATCCTTGATCACCTAAGGCGGTGAACCTCGCCGAGGACAAAGCCACTGCTTTGCCTGCAACTTGCCATTGACCCTCTAATTGCTGCGCAGTAAGTGCTAACGATAATGGACTGGTTACCTTGGGCTCGTAACTGTATAGATCGGGTAAAAAGCTGACTTTCTGATATTTCTGCCATTCAGAAAAAGACAGCACCAAAGATAGGATGATAACGCTTACTATCACAGTGAGTTGCGCCACTAAGGTTAATTGGCTCATACGCTGTTGTGCTTTGGTCATTTGTCCGCGTTGGCCTCGGCTAAACTGCGTGGTCATAATACCCAGCATCGGAATTTGTGCACAAAGCCAATATAAACTAACCGATATCGTTACTGCCGCGACCCATAAACCGAGATTAAATGATAAACCAGTATCGAAATAGCTTCGGTAAACAGGAATATGACTGACATATTGCAAAATACCATAACCTAATATTGGCGCAATAATAATCAGAGCAGCGAATGCGGGAATATTTTCTTTAAACAACTGATTTATTAGTTGTTTTTTATCGCCACCTAATGCCAACTTTAACTGCATTTCAGATTGACGCACTATCCCTTGCTGCATGTAGGCCGACACTATGCTGCTAAAAATAATAAATCCAAAACAGACTAATAAAACCATTAATATCCAAGCCTGTTTATGCAACATGTCACGTTCAATTGGCTTAAGCTCTACACCGTCAATTAACCATGATGTAAATTGACTATCAATAAACCCACCTTGCGGACGCGGCG
>TARA_R110002126_G_scaffold115351_1_pt1 | contig 12653 bp, 16 predicted proteins | sample TARA_R110002126 | Tara Oceans TARA_R110002126 (sample SAMEA4397536) | marine metagenome | biome: Polar Biome; feature: [DCM] deep chlorophyll maximum layer (ENVO:01000326); material: water (ENVO:00002006), including particulate matter (ENVO:01000060) such as... | depth 30 m
GAACCCGCCTTATAACACCCGCCCGCTTCAGCGCAACGCCTTCGCACGGACGGGTTTTCATTCAGATATGAACCACATTCGCTGCATCGTATGACGGCGCGGGCCTGTGGGCGATATCATTGAATTCGAGCGGCCGTGCCGGCGCCGGGACAAGTTGGTCAGGCCCGATCAGCTCACCACTGAACAAACGCACGCCGGCGCTGACCGAAGCCCCGAGCAGTGAAATGTTCTCGATTTGCGTCAAGAAAGTCTCGGCCTTGAGATCCTGCGCCGCCTCCACCAGACCCAGCACCGCCTGGACTGTCGTGGTCGAGACTTCACCATCACCGAGCCGGTGCGGAATTTCAGTACCGAACATGCCGATACCGCTGCCCTCGAACCGGCGCAGCTTCGAGACTCCATAGGGCAGGCGCGCGATGATCTTCGACCCGAAGGGCATCATCGAGCGAAATAATTCCTGCATTTGCGCCTCTGGTGCGCCGTCGGGAATTCCGTCGATGCGCAACTGGAAGTGCCGCCGGATTGGCACCGGTACCGATTGCAGAATGGCGAAATAGCTCATCCGTTCCGAGAGGGAGGAAATCGTGTCGTAATGCACCGGGATGATCATGCCGCAACTGCCGCCTTCGGCATGCACGCGCTGAAAGCCGCGCTGGGCGGCAATCGCGACGGAATGGTCCAGCAGCCGATTGAGTGGCCTGGAGTCGAGCACCGTAAACGTATCCCGGCCATAGGCGGGAAAGCCATTGATGACCCGGCGCGCAACACACAGATGGTGGGACAGGGTATTGGTGCGCGCATCCCAGCAGGGCTTGAAGACAATTTCGTCCCACGGAGTCGACCGCGGCTTTGCAGCCGATTGGGTCCAGCGCGGCGGGGGCGAGCCCGCTTCGGCGGCCGGGCCATCCCCGGCCCAGGCTGGCCCTCCCGGATTGCCGCTCTTTCCCAGAGTAGCTCCCCCCGTTCCGGGCGACCGCACTTCGGCTTCCTGCGGCTGGGCGCGGGCAATGATTTCGAGAAATTCCTCGGGAGAGACGCTGCGCGATTCGGCGGCAAGTTTGAGCGTCTCCAGCGCCTGGTCGCCGAGGAAGAAGGCAGAGAGCGCAGCCGTAATCTCTGCCACTCTTTCCGCCGCAGCATCGCCAGTCAAGACACTGAAAATTATCAAGAACCCTCCCTGACAACGGAAGGTGACATCGTCCGCGTCAAGCCGTTTCTCAATGAAATGAGCGCTGACATCATAGATTTTGGTGCGCAGATGCGGCCAGTCAGGGCCCGCGCGCTGCTTCACCTCCTCAAGATTGAGGAATTGAAGCTGGCCCATCTCGACATTCGCGCGGCCCGCGAGTGCCAGTTTGAGTTTCATTTTAAGTTCAGGCTGCATCGCGTTCCGGCTCCGAACCCCCAGAGAACACCCGCGAGTGCAAACAGACGGTTACGACAGGCCCGTTCCGGGTGTTTTTTCGCAGACCGCCAGCCAGGCCGTCGTACTGATCAGCCGGGTTAAACGGTGTTCCGGCTCCTGCGGCTTCGCAGCCCGGGCGCCGCTAGCCGAGCCCTCCAATGCCAAAACCACTGTGACGACCCCGCCCGCAAATCCGTCTTGCCGAACGGCATGCCTGCTAGCGAAGCGCGCCGATAACCGCCCCGTCAACCGACAGGCCGCCACCGCCGCGGACGCACAGATAGAATGCCAGCGCGCCATAGACCGCCGCGCTGGTCCAGGCCTGAGGGGCAATCCACCAGGCGAAAACAATCGCCGCAAGCAGAAGCGCCAGACCGACCAGGCGTGTCAAAAACCCGATGGCGAGCATGACCACCGCCAGATGGGCACCCCAGACCGCGATCTGGGCCAATTGCGTCGGTGCCACCAAGGGCACGGCCCAGATCTGGGCCGCCCTGACGGCGGCCGGCACCACATCAGGCCAGTCGGCGGCATAGGCACGGCCCCACACCCATAATCCCGGGATGAGCGACCAGCGTAGCGCGGCGCCGACAATCCAGTCTGGCATGAAGCGTTCGGCGCGCGCCGTCTTGGTGATTTCCTGCATGCTCATCCCCGATCCCCAAACCTCCAGTGGAGGCCTTCCGGGGCAAGCATGCATGCCGCGCCGTGGGCTGGCAATCACATGCACCTATCGCGCGAAATGCCGCCCGTCCCAACACTCGACCGGGAGCCGGGACACAACACCGAGCACCAGCAGGATGGGAAGCGCCGATCACAGACCCGCCAGCACGATTGTGTGCATCAAGCGTCCCGGGATGAAGGAGAGCAGGCCGGGGATGATCAGGGCACCATAGAACAACCCCATGACCTGGCCGCGATGACCGCGCCTGTCACCCCGGCGGGCTGACAGGACGAGACGGAAAATGCCGATAATCGTCAGCGGCACGAAGATGTGGATGAAAGAGAAATTTCCACCATTGATTTGCCGGATGAAGATCGCGCTGACCGCGGCGGATGCCATCAGGAGGACGAACACGATCCCCATCGTCCGGTGCGGCAGGTTTCCCTTTGGCGCAAACATCTGGATCGATCCGATCAGCAGCGCCCCGACGGCGCTCAGGATATGCAGCTGGACGACAAAGGGGGCGGTCAGGAAAGCTTCGGTATTCATGGCGATCTCCTCGGTTGTTATAGGCCGTTGAGAAGCAGAAAGACCGGTCGTGTCGGCAATTGAAGCGCGATTGCGCAAACGGGCTGATGCGGTGCGCGAAATGCGCTAGGTGTTGATCCACGCTTCGTGAATGGACGTCATGAACCCGACTGAATCCAACAAGGGCCTGCTGCCAACCATCGCCATCATTCTGGTGCTGGGCAGTTTCCTGTCCGTGCTCGGTCCCTATCAGACCCATCGCCTCGGTTTTCCCGGTGTCTGGCTCTACTGGGTCGGTTTGATGTGTGTAGGCTGGGCTTCCAATGCGCTGGTGACCCTGTTTCTGGCACGCCTCACCGGCAATTGGTCGCGCCTCGCCCACTATGCGCTCGCCTCATTCCTGATCAGCGTTCCGATCACCATCAGCGTGGCCACCATCCAGGCGCTGCTTTCGCAGCCCTTCAGGGCCCAGGCGCTGCCGGTCGTCTTCATCTTCGTCTGGGTGATTTCTGCAGCGGTAACGGCGCTGGGCTGGCTGATGGAGCGGCGCAATACAGCGCCACAGACGCCGGCGGTTGGCCGGGCCCTGCTCGACAAATTGCCGCCACGCCTGAAACGCGCGCCCTTGCTGGCCTTGCAGTCGGAAGATCATTATCTGCGCGTCCACACCGCTGCAGGCGATGCGCTGATCCTGATGCGGCTGAGTGATGCGATGACGGCCGTTGAAAATCTGGATGGCCGCCAGACGCATCGTTCCTGGTGGGTCGCGCGCGACGCCGTTGATGCCGTTTCCCGCGGGGACGGCCGCGCCATGCTCACGCTGAGCAATGGCGTCCAGGCGCCTGTCAGTCGCACCCACGCGCCCGCCCTGCGTGAATCAGGCTGGTATTGAAATGAAGACGGTGCCCTGCGGCGGCATGCCGCCTGACCGGGGCCTTGCCCGCCAGCGCCGCGCGTCACACACTCGAGCGACCCGATTGCCCCAGCCCGCAGGATGACCGCGCCGATGAGCCCTCGTATTGATTTCAGACTGAACCCGGACCTCGACGTCGCGCATTATGCCCGCCTCTATGCCAAGACCGGTCTGGTTCAAATCCCGGACATCCTGCCGGAAGAAACCGCGAATGCGATCCACGAAATCCTCGCCAACCAGATTTCCTGGCGGATGGTCTTTGTCGCGCCCGCCAGCGGGCAGGTTGCGGATTACGGCTCGGTGGTCTGTCTCGACCAGGCGGAAATGCAGGCTTTCGGCCGCGAGCGCCTGCAGGAGATCGTCAATGGTGTGCTGGAGATGGCGCGCAAGAATATCGGCTTCCTCTATTCTTCCTACCCGATGATCCAGGCCTATTCAGAGGGGTGGGACCCGGGACATCCAATCCACCAATTGACCGAATTCATGAATTCGCCGGCCTTTCTCGATTTCGGCCGTCAGGTGATCGGAGCCAGGAAACTGACCAAGGCGGACTGCCAGGCAACACTCTATTCGCGCGGCCATTTCCTCACCCGCCACCGCGATGACGGCATGAATAATGAACGCCGGGCCGCCTATACCTTTGGCTTCACGCGCGACTGGCAGACCGACTGGGGCGGATTGCTGATGTTTCTCGACGACAAGCAGGATGTCGAGCGGGCCTTGATGCCACGCTTCAACATGCTGTCGCTGTTCGACGGGCACCGGATCCATTCGGTGAGCCCGATTTCACCCTTCGCCGGAGCCGGGCGCTATCAGATCACCGGCTGGCTGCGCGACGACCTCCCGCCCTTCATCCGCTGAGCCCTGACTGGCGGCCGGTACTGCAAGTCACCGTCACCTAGACGGATGGCCGGGCGTGATCGGCGCTGATAGCTGAGCGGTTGGCGCGCCAGTCAGTGGCGCTCTGGCCCCAGACATCCACCAGAATGCCAAAACCCGGGACTTCGACCTCCCGGCCGGTATTGGCCGACCCGATCCGGCCGGCGACAGCCTGGCTGCCGCGATTATCGGCATGAATGAGATGGATGACGCTGTCCCAGCCGAGCGTATCAAAGGCATAGTCCATACAGGCGATCGCCGCCTCGGTCGCATATCCCTTGCCCCAGCTTTCCCGATTGAGGGTCCAGCCAATCTCCGGCTGCGGCCAGCCATGCGGATACCAGGGCCCGACCCGGCCCAGCCACTTGCCTGTCGACTTTTCAATGACCGAGAAGAAACCATAACCGCGCAACTGCCAATGGCCGGCAATACCGCACAGGCTGCGCCAGGCCAGTGGTGGCGATTGCACGCCGCCAATGAAGCGAGCGGTCACTTCATCGGCCATCATCGCACAGAGCGGCTCGAAGTCAGAGGCATTCGGCGGACGGAGCTGGAGGCGTGCGGTTTCAAGAACAGGTGTGATCATGCCCTCAAAGCGACACCACACCGCCATAAAGGTCAACTAGGCCTTGATTGTCCTGCACAGCCGCGCCGCCCGCAATGGCTCGGCGATTGCAAGGCGAACCCGCAATATGTGATTTGGAGCACCCCAGCTGTCATGGACGTCAATAATCGTCCCGGAGTGATACGATTATTCCTCTACATGCTCATTGCCGCGAGCGTGTCAGGGGGCATTGTCGGCTGGATCCGGTCCAGCGAAACCGCGCTTTGGGCGGCGAGCCTCAATTTCCCTGACTGGGCGCCGGGCGGTCACCTCCCCGATATTGTCTCGATCCTGATGCTGCAACTGATCGCGATCAGCCTGTGGATCACGCAGCGGGCTGACCGCTGCACCATGCGCCTGCTGAGTGTACTGCTGACCCTCGGCCTGATCGGCGGTGTCTGCCTGCAATTATGCATCATCTTTGTCGGCCGTGATATTACGACAGGCTTTCTCGCAGGGCTGGCGCTTTGGCTCTACATGCTGGTCACCATGACAGTGGTCGATCGCTGCTCCAAGGCCTCGGCGGTCCTGCTATGGCTGCCCTTTGCCTGGCTGACGCTGGGCCTGGCCTTCGCCTTCGAAGTCATGCGGTTGAATGAAGGCTCGAACTTCGTCGGCGGCCTCTGAACCGAATTGACTGGCCCAAGAGAAACGGCCGCCGGATTGCTCCGGCGGCCGTTCGTCATTTCACACTTGCGACGCGATCAGGCGAGCGACGGGTCGAGCGCCTTACAGGCGGCAACCAGGCCTTTGACCGAGTCGACCGAGACGTCGAACATGGCCTGTTCCTCGGCATTGAGCTGGATCTCGACGACTTTCTCGACGCCGCCGGCACCGATCACGACAGGCACGCCGACATACATGTCGTCCTGGCCGAACTGACCGGTCAGATGTGCGGCGCATGGCAGGACGCGCTTCTTGTCGCGCAGATAGGCGGTCGCCATCTCGATCGCACTCTCGGCAGGCGCGTAGAAGGCCGAGCCGGTACCAAGCAGGGCAACGATCTCGCCGCCGCCGCCGCGCGTGCGCTTGACGATTTCTTCCATCTTGGCGTCCGTCGACCAGCCCATCTCGATCAGATCGGGCACCGGGATGCCGGCGACGGTGGAGTAACGCAGCAGCGGCACCATGGTGTCGCCATGACCACCCATCACGAAGGCGGTGACATCCTCTACGGATACGCTGAATTCATCGGCCAGGAAGTGGCGGAAACGGGCGCTGTCGAGCACGCCGGCCATGCCGACGACCTTGTTGTGCGGCAGGCCGGAGAATTGGCGCAGGGCCCAGACCATGGCATCGAGCGGATTGGTGATGCAGATCACGAAAGCGTTCGGAGCGTGCTTGGCAATGCCTTCGCCAACCGCTTTCATGACTTTCAGATTGATGCCGAGCAGGTCGTCGCGGCTCATGCCCGGCTTGCGCGGCACACCGGCGGTGACGATGCAGACATCAGCACCGGCAATGGCGGCATAATCATCGGCGCCGGCCAACGAACTGTCCTTGCCGAAAACCGGGCTGGCTTCGGCGATATCGAGGGCCTTGCCCTTGGCGACACCGGCAGCAATGTCGAACAGCACGACATCACCGAGTTCTTCACGCGCGGCGATATGAGCCAGTGTGCCACCGATCATACCGGATCCGATGAGCGCAATCTTGTTACGGGCCATGGGGAGAGCTCCTCTTGAGGGAAGTGAATTGCTGCAGTGCGGTCTAACGCTGCGCGCGCGTCCGGGCAAGCAATCTTCTCGAACCAGGCCGGTTCGGCGTCAGCGTTTCAGCGCCATCAGCACCCCATCTCCGATCGTCGTGAAAGCCATGTCGACACGCTCATCATCGCGGACCTTCGTCGCCAGCGCGTTGAGGGCTGCGGTGTCGGCATCGACCGCGCAGCGCTCCGCATCGGCGACGCTGCCCGACCACAGGACATTGTCGAACAGCACCAGGCCGCCCGGGCGCAATAACTCCAGAGCCGCCTCGTAATAGGCGTCGTACCCGGTCTTGTCGGCATCAATGAAAACCATGTCGACCATGCCGGCGATTTCGCCATGCAACGCGCCAAGTGTCTCGCGAGCATCACCAATCCGCAGCTCGACCTGGCCGTCAATGCCGGCCTCCTGCCAATAGGACCGGGCCCGGCCGGTGTAATCGTCCGAAATATCGCAGCCATAGAGCCGCGCCGCCGGCCCGTGCATATCGCGCATGGCCAGCATGGTCGCCAGGGCCGAATATCCGGTGAAGACGCCGATCTCGACAGCTGTCCGGGCCCGCACCAGGCGGGCGCAAATCTGCAGGAAGGCGCCCTGCTCCGGGCTGACCTGCATCACCGCCACATCGCCCATCGCATCGGTTTCGAGGCGGCATCTCAGGAGCGCCGGGTGTTCTGCCCGGTTGGCGTCGCGAACATAGCGGGTGAGATGGGCATCAAGCCCGAAGGAAGAGGACATGGGCGGTCTCCGGAAAGGGCGGTTGGATCAGCTGGCCGGCCCAGTGTCGCTGGCCTGCCAATGCGCGGCAAGGTAATCATGGCTTCGCATCTCGATCAGGCGCGATGCGGTGCGCTCGAATTCAAACGCGCCATCGCCCCGGGGGTAGAGGTCGGCCGGCTCGGCAGCGGCGCTCATCACCAGCTTCGTCTTTGCCTCGTAGAGCGCATCGATCAGGGTCACGAAACGCTTGGCCTCATTGCGCTTGTCGCGCTGCAGCCCGGGCACTTCATCAAGCAAGACCGTGTGAAACCGGGCCGCAATTGCGAGATAGTCGGCGGCGCCCAAAGGCCTGGCGCACAACTCGGCAAAGCTGAAGCGGGCGACGCCCGCGACCTCGCGTTCAACACGCAACTTGCGGCCCAGAACCTCGAGCACGCAGTGTTGCGGCGTCGCGCCCTGGGTCAGTCGCGCCCAGGCCGCATTCATCGCCGCAATGGCGTCCGGCCCCAGCGGGGCATAATAGACCGGCGCCGCCTCAAGCTGGCGCAGACGGTGATCAACGCCGCCATTGAGCTCGACCAGATCGAGACGCGATTTCAATTCCTCGATGAAGGGCAGGAAGAGCTGGCGATTAATCCCGTCGAGATAGAGTTCGTCGGGATGGCGGTTCGAGGTCGCGACCACCACGACACCCTCGTCAAACAAGCGGTCAAACAGGCGCCCGAGAATCATCGCATCGGCGATATCGCTGACCTGGAATTCGTCAAACGCCAGCAGGCGCGCCTGCTGGGCCAGAGCCCGCGCCACGGGCGGGATCGGATCATCGCCGGCGCCCCGGACATATTCAGGCCGGCGCTTGCGCTCACGCTCACTCAGACCGCGCCACGCACCGATGCGCGCATGCACATCCTGCATGAATTCATGGAAATGCGCCCGTCGCCTGGTCTCGACCGGTGCGGTATCGACGAAAATATCCATCAGCATGGATTTGCCGCGCCCGACCCCGCCCCAGAGATAGAGGCCGCGCGGCGCCGGCCTGGTCTTGCCGAACAGGGTTTTTGCGCCGGGTGTCCATCCCTGCAGGCGTTGCGACAGTCCGGTCAGCAATCGCGCCGCCCGCTCCTGGTCCGCATCCGCCGACAGCACCCCGGAGCCAACCCGCTCCTGCCACAATGAAATCGGCGTCGTCATGGGACAAGCCTAATGGCGAGGGGTTGCGATGGCGTCAATGGGGGAAGGCGGTTCAGACGGGGGCCGCGACCGGGACCCGCAAGTCCTCGAGCCAGGCGATGATGTCTTCGACCCGTTCCGTCATACCCTCATGGCCCGATGCTCGCTCGGCGAGCACCCGCATGCCGGTGATATCGGCCTGGAGTTTACGCGCGAGACGTCCAGGCGATGCTGCAGCACCGATCTCGCCGGCTGCGATCGCCTCGGAGAAGGCTTGGGTAAAGCCCTGCTCGAAATCCTTCAGCAGGCCTTCGGCCGCCGCGCGCATGGCGCCCGGTTCGGACGGCATTTCCAGCACGGTCCTAACAGCCATACAGGCCCGGGCGGGCCGGTCGCGATCACACGCGGCGGCCATGGAGCGGATATAGGCGATCAGGCCGCCAATCCGGGATGCCTGGCCCTGCATGATCCGCATATAGTCGGCCTTCGCGGCGCGGCCGTAAACGGCCAGCGCCTCGCAGAACAAGGCTTCCTTGCTGGTGAAGGCGGCATAGATACTGCCGGGGCGCATATCCAGCGCCTGTTCGAGATCCTTGAGCGAGGTGTTGTGGAAGCCCTTAGACCAGAACAGGTCGAGCGCCTTCCTCAGACTGTCCTCTCGCGACTGGTTTGCCGGGCGTGCCATCTCTGCCTCTCCGTTCCGGTGGGCATTCTATAGGGGATGGCGCCGGATAATCAATTCTTGAGCGATCACTAAAAATTGAATTGAGCAATCGCTCAATAATGGGCATGTATCCGCTGCCCGCCACGAATGGCGCTCAGGAACACTCACACCAAGGATATTCGAGATGACCGATTTCACTCTGCATACCGTCGAAACCGCGCCAGAGGGCAGCCGCAAATCCCTCGAGGAGAGCCAGGCGGCCTTCGGTTTCGTCCCGGGCCTGCACGCCGTCATGGCCGAAGCCCCTCAATTGCTCGCGGGCTACAAGGCCCTGCACGAGGCTTTCGTCAATTCCAGCTTCAACGCCGATGAGCTGACGGTTGTCTGGCAGAGCATCAATGTCGAGCACGCCTGCCACTATTGCGTTCCCGGCCACACCGGCATCGCCTACAGCATGAAGGTCGATGCTGCGATCACTGACGCCTTGCGCAATGAGACGCCGTTGCCGACACCGCGACTGGAAGCCCTGCGCACCTTCACACTCGCCATGCTGCGTCAGCGTGGCAATGTCACCGATGACCAGATCGAGGCCTTCCTGGCCACCGGTTATACGCGTCAGAATGTGTTCGAAGTCATTCTCGGAATGGCTCAAAAAGTGATGAGCAATTACACCAACCACATCGCGCAGACGCCCGTCGATGCGCCCTTCACCAAATTTGCCTGGCAGAAATCCGACAAGGTCGCTGCAGAATAAATCACTACTTTTGAATGCCTTGGGGGGCGGCCAAGTGGCTGCCCCCGCCGCATCAGACTAGCCTTGCGGCCAGATGCGCCAGACGGCCGCTGCGAGGGCCGCGACCGTCACGATACAGGCAATAGCCAGCCAGGCCGGTTTTTCCACCTCACGCATGAACCGCCTCCAGGGCTGCGCGCACGGGGTCGGGGAGGGGCACAGGCCGGCGGGTTTCGCGGTCGACATAGACGTGGACGAAATGGCCCTGGGCGGCGGCTTCGGCCTCGCCCGGTTTGAACAGGGCGAGTTCGTAACGTACGGAAGAACGGCCGATTTTCGCGATCCGAAGGCCGCCTTCGACCCGGTCGGGATAGGCCAGTGGCGCGAAATAATTGCAACCGGTCTCGACCACCAGGCCAATGACAGCGCCGGAATGGATGTCCAGTCCGGCTTCCTCGATCAGGAAGCAATTTACGATCGTATCGAAGAAACCATAATAGGCGGCGTTATTGATATGGCCGTAAATATCATTGTCAGCCCAACGGGTTGGCAGATCTTGCCAGCGGGCATAGGCGGCACGTGGCCGCGTCTCGGTCACAGGACGGCCTCGTAGCAGGCCTGCGCGTCATCGAGCGTCATGTCGCGGGGATTATTGACCAGAAGCCGGGTCACCAACATCGCCTCCTCGGCCAGGCGCGGCAGGTCATCATGACTGACCCCGACCTGGCTCAGCCGGGTCTCTATCCCCACCGATGCGGCGACCCTTTCCATCTCCTCGACCAGGCCCTGGGTCGAGGCGTGCAGGCCGAGATGGCGGGCAAGCTCGGCATAGAGCGGCTCGGCAGCCGGCGCATTGAAACGCAAGACCGGCGGCAACATCAGTGAGTTGGACAGACCGTGTGGCACATGAAACACGCCGCCGAGCGGATAGGCCAGCGCGTGGACGGCGCCGACCGGTGCGTTGGCAAAGGCCTGCCCGGCGAGCAAGGCGCCGAGCAACATATCCTCGCGCGCTTCGGTATCGCGGCCATCGCTGCAGGCGCGCTCAATGGCGCCGTGAAGCTTTTTCAGACCGGCCAGAGCGAGGGCATCGGAGACGGGATTTTTCTGCAGGCGGGTCGTGTAGGCCTCGATGGCGTGAACCATGGCGTCAATTCCGGTCGCGGCGGTGGTGGCGCGCGGCAAGCCATAGGTGAGCTCGGCATCGAGAACGGCGAGATCGCCATACAGGGCAGGCGAACTGACCCCCATCTTCGAACTTTCCCCGACTGTCACCACCGAGATCGGGGTGACCTCGGAACCGGTTCCGGCCGTTGTGGGTATCAGGATCAGCGGCAGTCGCGGACCCGTCGCCTTATTCACCCCATACATGGCTGCAAGGCTCTGGCTGGACCCGCACAGCATTGCCACAAGCTTGCTGCAGTCCATCGAACTACCGCCGCCAAAGCCGATAACGACTTCCGCCCCAAAATTCCGCGCCGCGTCGGCAGCGGCCAGCACCACCGCTTCGGGCGGGTCGGCCACGACCTGATCAAAAACAGACACCGACAAACCGGCCGCCTCGAGCGCCGCCACCGCAGCATCGGTCAGGCCGACGGCGCGAACGCCGGGATCGGTGACAAGGAAAATCCGGCGTCGGTCGCCAATCAGAGGTGCCGCAAGCTGGGCCAGGCGTGCAACAGAACCGGCACCGACATGAACGTGCGGCACAGTACGAAAATCGAATGACGGCATGGGGACCCCAGACTGAATTCGCCCGCGTGGGCCGATTGTCACTACCAATATCCTCGCCGGGCTGGATCCTCAAGGCAAGCGCCGCCCGGGGCCGACCTTTGCGCCGCATCCCTGTGCCAGAATAACCCAGGTGCAAAGCCCGCTGACCCCACGACAGGTAGACCAGAATCATCAAGAAATACTGGCCTCCCCGGAGGCCGCGCCCTAGGCTCGGATTCAATCAACAAGAACAGACTGTGTGTGGATGAGCGTATGCCGATAAAAATCAGCCTCCATGAAAGTGAATGCCTGATCCTGATCGAGAGCAGCGGCGCAGTGCTGCGGCGTGAAGCCGGCTGGGGCGCGGAACGGGTCCGGGAGTTGTTGAAACAACATGCCGTTTCTGCCGTGCTCTTCGATTCAAGCCGGATGCAGAAACATACCTCGCCGTCATTGGCCAGCGAGATCATTTCCGGTTTCATTCAGGCAATCGAGTCGGATGTCCTGATCGCCTATGTGCGGCCGGATTTCTGGGATGAAGCCTATGTGACCCAGGTCAGCACGATGATTGACGACATCCCCGCCAGATCCCGCGTATTCGTGGATATGGAGACCGCCCGCGCCTGGCTCCGCGAGGAGACGGGCTGCCAGGCCTCACCGGCCTAGACCGGGGGGCCGGCGCCTGCCCGCCACGCGGGCCGGCAGACGCCAACAGAATTCAATCAGACCGATCGCCCTGACTAGTTCATCGTCGGAATGACGAAGGCCTGGTCACCGATATCGCCGGTCGGCCAGCGCTGGGTCACCGTCTTGATCTTGGTGAAGAAGCGGATCCCGTCTGTGCCGTACTGATTGGTGTCGGTGAAGGCTGAGCGCTTCCAGCCACCAAAGGAATGATAGGCGACGGGCACCGGGATCGGCACATTGATGCCGACCATGCCGACATTGACCTTG
>TARA_R110002126_G_scaffold178880_1_pt1 | contig 12651 bp, 14 predicted proteins | sample TARA_R110002126 | Tara Oceans TARA_R110002126 (sample SAMEA4397536) | marine metagenome | biome: Polar Biome; feature: [DCM] deep chlorophyll maximum layer (ENVO:01000326); material: water (ENVO:00002006), including particulate matter (ENVO:01000060) such as... | depth 30 m
GCAAGTGGAACAGAAATTGCTAGAATAAGTACGCAGGTTATTGCCGGTGGTTCAAACTCTATAGAATTTGATATGCATGGCGTAGTTTGTAATACAGGTCTTTTTGCTACATTAGCCAATGTTGGTGCGAATGTAACTGCGGCATATTCAGTGGAGTTTGTGTGAGGCGATTAAATGCCGAGCATTAACACAGATACTAGACTAATAATGACAATATTATTTGTTGGAGTTATTAGTGGAGTCAACGTATATTTTTATACATTATATGGTATAACTTTCCCATACGGAGGTTATGCACATGCCGTTTTATTTGGCATTAGTACTATTGGAGGCATAATGATAATGAAAGCATTCTTTGATTTATTATTAAATGACTACATTGAAGAATTTTTATTACAAAGACAAATAGAATCATATTGGGCAAGAAAAGGAAGAGAAGAAGATAATCGTAAGAGAGTACGCGAATCTATGAAACAATTTCAAAGTAGTTTTCCTAGTTCTAATAATATATATGGAGATAATCAATTACCAATTATTAAACAAGAACCGGAGGGGGTTTCTCCTTCTTTCTTAACTATGCAATAAGGAGGAATTAAATGGTAGGCGAGATATTAATGGGCTTTGATGAGTCTACTATGGCCTATGATTTACAAAGAGCGCACTCGGCAGACATATGGTTTATACGAGCAAGATTTTGGATATGGGGAATTACCTCTGTAATATCTAGTTTTTTTATTGGACAAGCATTAGCCATTTTTGGGATAAATACAATCTCAATAATATGGAATGGATTAGTAGACTTGTGGCATCATTTGTGGTGATAACTTGTCAGTAATGGCAGGGTTTGCAATATTGTTAGTTGAAGGAATTAATAAGATATATCAAAGAGTTCACTCTATTAATTTTGGAATTTACGGTGCTACTCAAGCAGGTAAAACTACAATGAACCATCAATTAAGAACTAGAGGGGAAGTTCCTGATGTTAAAGCAAGAACAGTAGGGCTACATAAAGCCAGTAGAAAATATATAAAATTAGATGGGGATGCTCATACAGTAAAAACTGCCGACATTGGAGGACAAACGGTTTATTGGAATGACTGGGTAAATGATATGAGAAATCGTCATGTTAAATATGTAATTTTTTTAATTGATGACAGACACATGGATAAACATTTTGATATAGAACAACAATTATGTTGGACATATTTAATAGATACTATTTGTGCTACTGAATGGAATGTAAACGGTAAAAGAAAAAGAAAAAAAGATGGTGATTATCCTATAGCAGTAGGTTTATGGGCTAACAAATATGATTTGTGGAAAGACAAATATGAACATGATGGGCCAATAGAAAAACATCCTATTTTTTCAGCCTTTAGAGAAGGACAACAGAGACTAAATGATAAAGGAATACCATGCTATAAATATATAGTTAGTGCTAAATCTGATTCAGAAATGGTTTATAGGGGAATCTTAACAATGATAAAGGACTACTAGGTGGGAAGTATATGGTAATGAACTATCAGCCACCAACATTAATTGGAGCAACTAATAATATAACTGCCAATTCATTTATGGATAGAAAGTCTGCGGCTAGGGCAGCGGGCACTATTATGATGTATGAATATAAAAATATTAAACCTAAAAAACAACTAAAAGAAATCATAGGTATTTTAAAACCTGAAAAGAAAACTTTCTTAAAACTACCATATAAATTCAAATATAATATGAAAGATAGATGTGTAGTTTGTGGAACTCAAAAAGTTTGGGAGGCAAGTGATAGTATGCGACCACCTCTTCCATTACATAAAGTAAGGAAAGGTTATCCGATGAGAGGAACTTATTGTGATAAACATGCATCTATACATAGACAGTATGAAATGTTAGAACAACAAATACTAGCCGAAGAACATGGTTTAAGTTACAGTGCATACATACCTAAGATGCCTAACTTAAATCCGTTATCCGCAGGGCCATTAACTAGTCTTAAACAGATAGATATACAATCTTTATCTGCAATAGGTTGGACAGTTAAACCTCCTAATAGTGGAGATGAAAGTAGAGAAGAAGAATTTTTTAGATTATTATTAGATATAAATTCTAGTAATGAACGAATGAAAGTGTTATTAACCGAAGGTGTTAAAGTACCTTCATCGAAAGACATGGTTGGTGAAGAATAGTGGGATTGATGGGAACAAGTAATAGCACGTTAATGAATACTATGCAAACTAATCAACAAGCACAGTTTAAGAGTATAAATAATCTATTAACTCTACAAGAAAATCATGTGGAAGATTTTTTTCAATATCATGGTGAAGCGTTTTTAAATGCAATCGCTCAACTAATGACAGATACTATGGAAAAAGTACTAGGTCAAATGTTACCTAATCTTGAATTTGAAACTAATAGTAATGGTAAAATGAATATTTCAGGAGATTGTTTAAGTCATTTTAATACGGTTACAGAAGCAAATATTAATTTAGATTTACAAACACTATTAGCCTCTGCAATTAATTCAGAAGTTGTTATGCAAAGAAGAATGGCAAAAACACAATATCTAGAATCACAAGGATTTTCTACTCCACAAGAACAAATGCAACAAATGGTAAACCCCGCCACAGGTATGAATTCAAATGGTATGAATTCAAATGGCATGAATCCTCAAAACATACAAGGAAATAATATGGCAGTTGGTATGAACAATACAATGAATCAGCAACAAATGGCATTTAATAATCAATCAGGATATCCTATTCCACCAGCAGGATATGATAACATGAATAACCCATATTGGATTGACCCTCAAACAGGTCAAATGTCTTATACGCCACCTGCAAGCGGTCTTGGTTTAGCAACTGCAGTTAGTAAAGGAATTGCATGGGCTAAATGGTTGGCATAGAATGGCAGAAGAAATTGATATTCCAGCAGATGACTCTCCTTTAGGAGAAAGAATATATATAACTGAGGACATAGCAAATAGAAATGCTGAAACATTATTATCATCCCCAACTCAATCTAATAGACTATTTGTACTATTTACAAATTATGTAATTTCTAGAATAATTAAAGTTAATAATATACCTGATGATGTTGATAGAATTACTGGCAGTTTAACAGATTTAACAACCCTACATGATTTTATAGAACAAGACACAGAAAATTATCAATTTTCTACTATTAAATATAAAAAATACCTACAATCATTTGTAAATAAAATAGAAAATAGTAAATTAATTTCAACAGATAATTTTTCTTTAATACAAAAAGATGGTGCTTCTTTTAAAGTTAGTAGCAGTACAAAGGATAAATTTTCACTTAAAAATAGTGTGACTTTTTTTGATGAAGATGCAGACCTTGATTTCTATGATAAAACCATTAGTGAAATTATGAATATTAATGTTGCAGAATATCCTATTCGCCCCGATAAAGAATCTGAAAAATATCAAAATAGAAATATAAGTAGAGATGGATGGCTAATTACTAGATTTGATAAAGACCAACCTTTGTATGATATAGAAAAATTAGTAAAATTATTTGAGTCATCAGCAAATCTATGTAAAATAAAGAAAGAAGGTGAGAATATTACTCTTACTATAGATACATATACTTATTTTGATACTTTATTAAAAGAGGCAGGGTATACAGGGTTGTTAGGAATTAAAGGTGGACAACGTAATTTAAGTAGGGCTGCAGCAAAAAAACCGGATGGTAAGTCAAAAGATGGCAAAGATTATTGGTATAAAATAGTAAATGGTAAAAAAGTTAAAAGTACTGTTCCTGTTTTAGACAAAGATAAAATAGATGACAATAAAAATGGTAATTTTTATATTACATATTTAGGTTCAGAAAATAGTGTAAATGTAGTTACGGGTGACGGACTATTTTTAAACGTACAAGAAGACGTTCCGTTTAGCAGTAGAACATTTGGTACAGTCCAACAGAGAAGAGGGGAGAAAGACAACGAGTATAAAGAAAGAATGGAAAATAGAAATCTTGAAACAGACGTTACAGAAGGAGTTAATAATAAAGTTTTGTCAACTGGAATATTTAGTCAACAAAAAGAATATTCTTTTGGTTCAAAAAATGAAAAACAAAATAGAGCAGAAATAGAAAAATTAAGATTACATGTTAATAATTTAACAACAGGAGGAAGTATTGGGGTGTATGCTAAAAGTGTATTGCTAAATACGGGAAACTCCCCGAATAATTCTGACGAAGATATTGACTCATTAAGTAATAAATCTAATTCAACAGGACTTATTGACTTACTTTTTACTCCAAAAGACCATATAATAACTGTGGGAAAGTTTATTGCCAAATATAAAATTATAAAAGAACCTACAGGGCAAAAGGAAAATGATTTTTATAACTATATTGCTACTAACAGTAGGAGTGAAAAAGAATCTAAAAAACGAGCAGACGCAAAACTAAACATAACAAGTGGAGCAAAAGATAGTAAAAAACAATATTACCTTAAATTAGAAGAAATTTTAAATGATTTAGAACAAAATTCTTTAGAAGATTTTTTAGGGGGTGGAGAGTTTCCTGAGTTATTTTTTGAAACATTGTTAGAAGAAATTAATTTACCAACTGATAATACCGAAATACGTCTTATTAATTTAACTAGTACAGATGTAAAAGAAATTATTAATGTTGATGACACACTAGAAGATATTCAAGATAAATTATTAGATGAAGATATTGAATCTAATTCTATTATAGAAGATGATGAAGAGGTTGAAGATGATGAAGATGATGAAGAAATTGAAGTTGTTGAATCAGAGGATAAAGATGATGAAGATGTTGAATCTATTATAGAAGATAATGTAGATGATGTATATTATGATAAACTACAAAAAATAATATTAACTTTTATTACAGATGCAAAAGCAGACCTATTAAATAAAGATAAAGCAGTAAGTGGTAATGTAGGAAAAACTAGAAAAATAATGGTTATTGAACATCAGAGTTCTAAATTTGAACAACTTGCTACACTAGATGCTACAAAAGGTCAAAGGGGAGGTATATCCGAAGATGAGAGTAATAGACGACTAAGAAGCAGTAGTAACAGTAAAAGTAAAACAGGTAAAAAATCTGAGCAAGTAAGTAGGGGTGGACTTAAGCATTCCATAGCACGAACATTTAAAACATTAAAAAATTCAGTAGAAAATATAAAATAAGGAGACAAAAAATATGCCAAGACTATCCTCCCCAAGTGACTTTACTACTATTGCGCCCGATTATAATACTGGGGATGGTTATTACACTAGACATGACGAAGTTAGTTCGTTATTACAATGTAATGTATTTACAAACAGTACTACACCAACTATAGCAGAAGTAGGAGATATAATTAAACGGGTAGAAGAAAGAATTGATGAAAAAATAAAATTATCATATAGACCTATTGTTTTTTATAATGAATATTATAATTTTGAACCTGCTAAATATATGCCAAATTCAGGAAGACCTTATGGAATTTACAAAGATTATATTGGGTTTGTTCAATTAGAGCAAAGAAAAATTAAAAAACTTCTTAGATTAGAAGTTTGGCAAGGTAATAATTGGAAAGACTTAGCATCTGCTACTGCAAGTATTATAGTACCTAGTTCACCTATTAGTGGTGCTTGGAATATAACATTAGGTGTAGGAGGCGTAGATAATGACCTTTATTCTTTTGTGTTAAACAGAGGTAGTGATTTTTATGATACATTTGGCCCTAAATCTACTGCCGTAGAAATTGCTGCTGCAATAAACGAAACTTATCCTTCTGCTAGTAGATGGACAGGAGAATACGAACCAAAGGTATCTAAGTTAGTAGATGACGGCGGTATTATTAGACATGTTTCTGATTTTTTCTTTGCTACTGTAGATTCGGAAAATGGAAACCGAGTAGTTATATCTTCTAAATTAGCAGGAGATGATGGGCAAAATTGTACTATTACTTCTAATAATGGTAGTGTTAGTACTTTTGCAGACAATGAAACTTCCGGTAGATTAAATGATTTTTGGCAAATGACAGATGATGGTAAAATCTTTTTCTTAAAGGAATGGCCTTTTCAGCAATCTCATTCAATACGAGTTTCTTATATTAGTGGCGATGGTAGAGTTCCTGCGTCAATACATGAAGCGGCTACTAAAATGGTAGCGGCGGAAGTAATTAGACATGATGATAATTCTATATTAATTGCAGAAACAGGTTCTAACATAGATTTAAAATCTAAACATGATATTTTATTAGAAGAAGCAAAGGCTATTTTAGATGGTAAACAGGAGACAATTTTTTTACTTTAGTGGTTATTATGGCTAGTGATTTAAATAATTTGGCAACATTATTAAATGATGTTGCTAAAAGAGAAAAGGAAAGAAATGAAATCTTAAAAGATATTGGTTTTAGTGATTTTGCTTTATCCGATGAAGGATTAATAGATGAAATTAATAAAGTTTTTGAAGCATCATTTAAAAAAATTTTAAATGAAAGAATAATGGAGAGTATAAATCTATGAGTGTAGTGATTTTAGATGAAGTTACTTTTTTAATAAGACTTATTCAGACTAAATGGAGTGCGGCTTCTACTGCATTACATGCTAGTGGTGGTGCAACAAAACAAATTAATGCCGCAGTACCTCTTCCTAAAATTATAGATGTTAGGTCTATTGCTCCAAAAGAGGGAAGAAGAGTAGATGCTGATAGTGATTCTGCTATTATAATTGTATATGAAGACAGTAATTCTACAGAATATCCAACTATAGATTATAGCGTACGAAATGAGACATTTAATTTTACTATTCATATGAGAGTTTTACATCGTAGAGATTATGCAGAACTGACAACTTCTAGAGATAAACTACAGGATATATACAGAATCATGCGATACATTTTAGAAAACAATTCCATTAGGCCAACTGTTACTACTGTAAGCGGTAGTACAACTAACATACAATCTGCGGATATAATTAAACTAAAAAGTCGGAGTGAAGCCAATGATAGGAATAAACGATTATTAGGGTATAAGTTATCCGTAGAGATGAGAAGGTACGCGCGGAGTTGAAATAAATGGTTGGATATGCAAATTTAAGTAATGAAGTATGGGTAGGAGCAGGTGCTTCAGTTACTATGATTCCTGAAACTAATATTTTCTTAGGTGCAACATGTACTTCAAGTGGAGCAGTATTAACACTGGTTGGTCAACCGTTTGAATTAGTTACCAATCTTTATACAGGTTGCACTGTTGAAATGACAGAAGGTGTGCATACTCAAAGATTAGTAGTTAAATCTAATACTCATGTAGCAATTACATTTAGTGAGGAGATTTCTAGTGATTTAGCCAGTGAAGCGACATATGCAAATAGTGGAGTTTTAGTTAATGGGGCAATAAGTGCTAGTGCTGGAACAACAATAGCAGTAGACACTGTTAATGCAACTACTAAATTTTCTGTAGGTGATACAGTATTTGATGATACTGACGCAAGTGTAGGAGTTATTAGTGCGATTACTGCAACTCAAATTACTTTGGCTGCTAACAATAGTGTGGCTCTAGCAGATAATGAAAATCTTAAAACACGCACTTTTTCTAATATTTCTGCTACTATTCTTCCCTTTGGCGCACCTTCTCCTGCAATACATTCAACTGCAAGTGTTCCTAGTAAACCATCATTATTAGCAGATAATTGGCTAGGATTAGTTAATACTTTTTCTCCGCCTAACATTGATGTAGAAGTAGCACAGATGAATTTAGCATTAGCAGGAACACGAAATTTACAATATCAATACAAAAAAGGAGAAACTGTAAGCGGTGGAAGTTTAGATGTATCTATGAGTCATGGTGGATGGTTATATTATGTACTTGGGCAAATTAGTTCAGTTACTTCTACTGTAGGTGCTGATGCAGTAGCAAATAGTGCAGCAGGAAAACTATTATCTACAGATGATAGTACTAAATTTTACAGGGCTTTAGGTAGTACTGCTACTGCTTATCCACCAACTAGTACTGCTATTACGGCTTTAGATGTACTAACAAATAATCCCATTCATTATACCTTTACTGAATCTAATGGACAAGATTTACCCTCATTTGCATTAGAAGTTACTTATGAAAAAGAAGGTATAGATAATTCTCATTATTATGTTGGTTCTAATAATAGGCTTACTGCTGAAGAGAGTAATGGAACTAATGATGATACTCTCAAAAGTTTTGAAACTTCCCATACTGAAATATACAGTAGAGTATTTACAGGTTGTCAAGTAAATAGCACTACAATTAGTTTTGATGAAGGACAAGAAGTTAAACAAACTCTTGATTTAGTAACTAGAAGTGCATTCGATGTACCAAATGGATATGTGCCAAAAAGACTAGTAAGAGAACCTAAAAATCTTCATAATTATACTGGTGATGGTACTTTGGCATTAACTTCAGAAGATAGAAGACCATATTTATTTTCAGAAGGAAGTATAACTTTATTTGGAAATACAGTTGCAAGAGTTAAAAGCGGTAGTATAACTATTAGTAATAATATTACTCCACAAAGATTTATTGGTGCTTATACTAGAGGAATTACTTCTGCTCACATACCTGCTGCAAGAACATATGAAGTTAGTATGAATATGTTAATTACAGATACAGATTTGTGGAATGATTTGAGAGCAGAACAAGGAGAAAATTTAGATGCGGCTACTAAAATAAAAATTAAGTTTAGTAAAAGCACAGATGATTTTATTTCAATAACTTTACAAGACTTTATTACCCAAACTTTAGATATTCCATTTCCTGAAGATAAAGGGCCAGTTGAAGTAGCAGTTACTTTTTCAGCAAGAACATTAGCAGAATGCCTATACAAAGGTAAATGGGTAATATTGAATAATGACTAAGGAGGAATATCAAAAAAAAAGATATTCTTATTTTAAATTCCACCAACAATACGTTTGTTTGTTTGTTGGTTATGGTTAGGTGGAGAAAAAAATATGTTAAAAGTAGTAGAAGATAAGAGTAGGCTGTTTGCCAAGAATGCTAGTGAATGTCATGAATTAAAGGTTGAACCTAATTCTGACGATATACTTAAGGTATGGATAAAACAACCAACATGGTTGCAAGTAGAACAGGCTACCGCCTCTGTTATGAATATAGATGCTCATACACAAAAAGTAGATATTGATTTAAATAAAATGTATAAATTTATGGTTAGAGAATTTATTGATAAAACAGAACCTTCTCTTAGTACTTTAGAACTATTAAAATTAAGCCCGTATATTGGCGGACAATTAAAAGAAATACTTCCAAATCCCCTTACAGATATGATGGGGGATGATAAGGGAAAAGTAAAGAATTGAAAAGGGCAATTACAGGCAGAACAGTAAGTCCTAGTGTTGCTTTAAAAATTCTATTATATTCGTATGCTATTACGTTTAAAATAGACCCTTTTCATGCAATAACTACTCCCATAGTTTTTATGAAAGAGATGGTTGAAATACACTCTCTTGTTAAAGAACAAGAAGGAAGACAAATAGAACAATCTATGAAAAAAATGAAGTGATATTATGGTAACAAGTGATGCAGCCAAGTACACATATGATTTTGCCGATGCTACTAATGAATTAGCAGAATCTATGAGAAATATGAATGAAAGCATGATGATTGCATTAAGTGGTTCTAAAAGTTGGACAATTCTTAGTAGACTAACTTCCGGTAGTGGATTTTGGAAAATACAAAATAAAATAAGGGCAATTACAGATGTTTTTAAAGTGTATGATAATGTACAAAAAAAAGCAATAGAAAATTCAGATAAGTTTGGAAAGAAAATGAGAAGCATGGCAACAATTATGGGGAAAGTTCCTAAAAATATGAATTTTGATATATTAAGAGATGTTTCAGAAGGTGGAGAACATGCCAATTATAATTTTAATAAAAAATATAAAAATGTAGTAGAAAGCGAAACTTTCCAAGCAATAAAAACTCTTTTTGGTAATGAAAAAGCATTATCATATGCGGAAGAACAAATTACTGTTCAAACGGAAATGATAAAACAGATACAAGACAAAATGCAATGGCAAGAAGACTTTGCAAAAGGAGATATTAAAACTAAAGCCACTATGATTAGAGATATTGTTATAAAAATGGCAGTCGTATATTTTGGTCTTGCGAGTACCCTATTGAAGTTTGTAATGATGACTGCTTTACCTTATATTTTAGCAGGATTGGCTATTTTAACGGTTGCTGTTCCTTTAATTGCTATAGCAATAGGTATTGTATTAGAGACTCTTAGATGGATTAATGCTTCAATAACTCAAGGTGGAAAAATGTTTAATGATAAATTTATGGAAGGTGTAAAACTTTTGGATTTAATAATATTACCTTTGAATTACGTTATGGATATTCTTGGTCATATACTTAAAATTATAGGATTGGCATTAAAAGGAGATATATGGCTGGCACTAGTAGAAACAATAAAATTGGTTCTTGGCACAATAATAATTGGTGGAGCCATATTATTAGCAAAATTATTAGTGACTGGAATTGCTTTGACAATGAATTTAATTTTTGGGGGTATTTACTTATTACTAGAATCAATTGTTACAGGATTCCTCTACATTGTAAAAAACCCCGGAAAATTCCTTAAACAAGCGGCGGGTTTTGCTAGTGGTGGAACTTCAAAAGGTGGTGTGGCTATGGTTGGAGAAAGTGGCCCTGAAATGGTTTATTTACCAAATGGTGCTAGAGTAGTAAATTCACCAAATACTAGAAGAGGGGGAGGTGCAACCATTAATGTTTATGTTACTGGTAGAGTTGGTGCTTCTGATTCTGAAATAACTGACATAGCAAAAAAAGTAAGTAGAGTAATTGGTATAGAAATGAATCGCAGTATTAATGCAGGAGTTAGGTTCTAATGGCGGGAGAAACATATGAAAACTTTAAAGTTTTTTTAGAATTAAGTAGGCGAACAGAAATAGGAGAAGGAGGACATACTAATAGAATACCATTATTTGTAGATAATATTAGTGTAAATACTTCTAAAAGTGTAATGAATATGGGAGTTCCTTTTTCCGGTGCTATTAGAGGTGAGGCTACTTCTTTAGCATTTGATATGGGTATGGCTGATAAAACAATAAGTTTGTCCGGTTATCTTTTAGGACAGAATATTAAGAAACAAAAAGATTTAGATGATAATGCAAAAAACATTAATCTTACATCATATGAAATGGCACAGTTAATTCATTCTTATGTTGATTCAAGTTCTTTTCAACGTGACCAAAATTTAAACAAGTTAGTTATTTTAATGCCCAGTAGAGTAGACCATAATTTTGACTATCATGACAATGACTCTGACAACGCTACTAAAGATATTAGTCAATTAAAACAAATACCCTTTACTTGGAAAAATAGAGGATATGATAATGATTTTGCATCAATTGGAAGTAATAAAAAATATTTTACTCCATATACTAACGCAGAAGATAATACAATAGGTATTACTGGGTTTATTAGAAGTTTTGGCACTACTTTTTCAGGTACAGATTTTCCTACTGTGCCTTTTACTCTTGAGTTTGAACAAGCAGTTGTTATATCGGGTAGTTTTTTGGATTGATTTTATGGTTAATGCTTACGTTGGTAATAATTATAAATTAACATTTCCATTGTTATGTAATGGTTATTTACGAATTAATTATGATGAACCTGTAACTCATCCAACTGCGGCAGTAGAATCTAGTGGGGTTTTAGTTAATGGTGCGAAAAATGCTAATGCAGGAGATACTATCGCAGTAGATACAATAGATGCCACAATTAAATTTGCAATAGGAGATACTGTTTATGACGATACAGGGGCTAGTGTAGGAGTGGTAGAAGCAATTACATCTACATTAATTACTTTAGTTGCAAATAATAGCGTTGCCTTAACAAATAATGAAAATTTAAAAAAGAATATTACTACAACAAAAACTCTTAGAGATAGACCATTATGGAATCATAAAGATTCTTTTACTTTAGAAGCAATTATTACACCTTATGATGTAAATGGTTCTGCTGATAGAACTGTGCTTAGTTATAATAGTTCAAATGTGGCAACAGATGAACAAAAACATGGAAATTTATTATCTACTAAAACACCTCCATATCCTAGTGATAATTTTTCTAATAGAGCAACTACTTATGAAAGTGTAAATGTATTGGGTGCTTCTAATTATCTAACTCAAAAGTTAATGATATTTCATAATGCCAATGTTAAATTATATTTACAAAATACTACATCAAGTAGTTATAATCAACCTGCAGAATATAAAATAGTTGCTGAAATTAAAAACAGTATTAATTCAATTAAAACAATAACTAGTGATGTAGTTATTAAAGCAGAAGATATATTGTTTAATTATTATGATGCTAGTGGGTTTTATGTAAATAATTCTACAAATCGTAAAAGAATTACAACTGGTGGTTCTGCGGCAAATGGGCCTACTGGTACAATTACTGTTGAAAGTAACTCACTTCCTTCTAATACTCTTGCAGTAGGTGCAACTGCTACAATTGACATTAATGGTACTGGTAGTGGTCATACTGTTGGTGCTGACACAGGAATAACATTTGCTACAGGGCAAATAACAATAAAAAATGTAATAGGAAATACCAATAATGCAAGTGAAAATAAAGAATTAATAATATAT
>TARA_R110002126_G_scaffold63825_1_pt1 | contig 12642 bp, 1 predicted proteins | sample TARA_R110002126 | Tara Oceans TARA_R110002126 (sample SAMEA4397536) | marine metagenome | biome: Polar Biome; feature: [DCM] deep chlorophyll maximum layer (ENVO:01000326); material: water (ENVO:00002006), including particulate matter (ENVO:01000060) such as... | depth 30 m
TTGATGATAATGGTCAAACTCCTGGAGGATGTGTAATTTGTACTAATACTCCTGATTTAGATTGTGATAAGACTCGTCTTGAAGATTTATTAACCCAACCTTGTTTTAGTTTAGCTCGTGGATCTGCAGCTGGTACTGTAAGAAATGGTTCTTATTTTGTTGTAGGTGCTTATACATTAAATGAAATAAAGATTGGTGACTATTCCGTGCCATCAGAAGTACAACCTGTATTTACACATGCAAACATTGGTTCTTCTATTGAGATAAAAGTAGATTTTGCTGATGAAAGATTTGATGAGATGGAAGTGGTTCTTATTAGTTTTGTTAATGAGCAGACTACTGCCCGTAAGATAGGTACTTATTCAACACGGCAGAAAGTAATTCTTCTAGACTTTATTGATGATAGATGGGCCGCTGTTCCAATTGATCAAGTTCCTATAAGAACTCCAGTAGCTGAGAAATCAGATGGTTTATACCGTAATGGAAATTATGCAATACGTTTAGGACCTACAAATAAATTTGATTTTAATTATCAACCTATTGCAAACCAGATCCGATCTAAATGGCAAGCTGTAGAATATCCTGAAGCTTATTACTATAAAGGTGGAAACAATGCAGGATACCTACGTGATGAAGTTTACTCATTCTTTATTAGATGGGTTTATCATACAGGAGATAAGTCAGCTTCATATCATATTCCAGGCCGTCCTCAATTTAATTCACCAGTATGGCTTGATCCAGATAGTGCTACACCTACTATTGAATCTCCAACATATGCTCCCGGTACAGGGCAAACAGGAACGACAACATCTGATGTAATAGGAAGTACAGCGCAAGATACCTATAATTGGGTTGTTTATAATACAGCTACTCTTTCATCATCTCCAAATACTATACAAGATGATGGTGGTGTATTAATTGGTGAAGGTGCAATGGCTTATTGGGAATCAGCAGAAAATTATGATGATGATACTCCTGAAATATGGAATGCTGGTGTTACAGTTTCTCCTTATTCTCAAACTAATCCTACTGATTATGATTTATGTGGAAAACCTATAAGACATCATAAGTTTCCAGATAATTTAACGGATCCTAGTACAAAACACTATAGATGTGGTACTAATACTCCTGGTGCAATTACTCCTAATAATGATGAAGCAGGTATTGATTGTCATATACGTGTAATGGGTGTAGCATTTGAAAATATTCAAGTTCCTGTTATAAATCCAAATGACCCACCATCACAGTGGATACCAATTCCTGGTATAGTTGGTTATGAAATATTAAGAGGTTCCCGATTAGGTAATGCTTCTATTTTGGCAAAAGGTATTGTCAATAATATGATGGAATATGATCTTGATGGAGATCCAGATTCAAGCGTTAACTTAGTAAGTACACGTAAAGGATTGTATCCTAACTATCCTTATAATGATAATGGCCCAGATCCATTCTTAAGTCAAACACAAGTTAATTGGGAACCAGCAGATGATGGCGGTCCTTGGATAGGTTATAATCCTATTACTGAAGTTAATAAACGAAATTTAAGTTTTCACTCGCCAGATACTCAGTTTGCTGACCCATTCCTGTCTACTGGCGAGATGAAAATTTACGGAGAGTTTATAGGAGCTGCTACTGGTAGTTTTGTAGAACCTGATGGACATCCTAAACATAAGTTTGTTACAGATGCTGCTTTTGTGGCTGCTATACTAGTTGGTTTAGGATACGCTGTAACTCAAATGATTGGTAAGAAACGTATATCTAAAGATAGTGCTCGTAGAATTTCTATATCAGGTCTTCCGTTTGGAGCTCCACCAACAGGAACAATCATGCCCAATCCTACTATTAATGCTGCTGATATTTTACCAATTACTGGTGGTGTGAGTTTAATGATGACTGCCCAAGGTGTTTACTTAAATTCTAATAAAACTTTAAATTTAGCAGATGCTATACTTGCAACTGATAGTGAAAATTTGGCTGCAAATACTGCAACTCGGAGCGGTAATCGTATGAGTATGCGTATAGGATCTAATTTCAATACAAGTATAGAACAAGAGGGTATTAATTCATTACCTAAGGTTTTTCAGCAAGCTACAGGAATTTTTACATTTTATCAGTATTTTACTGAAGGTGTTGATACTACTCTTAAAGTTATAACTGCACTTAGTAAGTTTAAACAGTTTGCTTTACAATGGGAATCTCATTGTAAATATGGTGTTTATAATAATTCTGAAAAAGACAACCGTAGAATGAGTATCACTAATGGTCGTTATATAGATCCTTATTTTCAAGATTTTGGTGACAATTATAGAATTAATAATCTTAACCGAAATAGATTTGTAGCACTTGAATTGAATAAAGATGTAAAAGAAACTATCTTGACTGATGAAAGTAAAAATACAGTTGGTGATTTAATAAATGATAATCAAATTAATTCATGGTATGAACCTAGTCAAGGTGCTACAAAACGAGCAGTTTCTCATTATGTTGGTTTAAAACAAAAAGCTCGTAATCAATATGGTCAATTGCAATCTATTATACAAATTCCAGTATCTACTTGTTTAAGCTCAATTAAAGATGGTAATAAATCTCCATTATACTTTAATGGAGATACTTATATTGGAAGACATACTGAAAAAAATAAGATGCCTTTCTTTTATGATTGGTTACAAAATGAACTTGATGGAACTGAATTTAATTATAAACTTCATCAATCGGTAGCACATACAAAGTTTTGGATGGATACACAAGCATTTGAATGGAATGATTTTATAGAAAGTTTAGGTAATTTATTTCCTGGTAGTGGAGGTGGTGGAACAACGCCTACTTCATTAACTGATGTTTTAAATAATTTAGTAACTCCTTCTGATTTACATTCTTTTGATCGTGATGGTATTAATGGAACAGGTTTCTTTACATTAAGGAATTGTTACATGTATTTATTTAATTGTGGTTTACGTGATTTCTTTGTTGAATCAAGTATTAATGTTGATTTACGTGATTGGGGAGATGCTCCTAATCAAAGACATTATCATCCTTATAGTTCATATACAGATCTAAAAGAACTTTTTAGTACACGTATAATTAAATCAGATAACTTTTTTAAGTATGATTTTAACTTAAGTATTAGTAAATTATTTAATAATTATATTTCTTGGGGTATTTTACAACCACGTAGTTATAATCCTAATGATGCTGCGTCATGTTATATTTATAGACCAAAAAGAATGCAGTATTCTTTACCTCAAGTTATTATTGATTCTAAACGAGATAATTGGAGAACGTTCTTACCTCTGAATTTTAAAGATTTTGTAAGTAAACCTGTAACAGTAAAACCTATATTTACTACGGGTGCTTTAATACTATTTCAAAATGAAAGTCCTATACAATTTAAAGGAGTTGAAGAATTAAAAACGACAAGTACCACTAAAATTACTATTGGCGATGCAGGTTTGTTTAATCAAGCTATGCAAAGTGTAAGTAATTCAGACAGACCTTATGAATATGGTTCTTGTCAGAATGGTCGTTCTGTTGTAAATACACCATTTGGAACATACTATATGTCTCAAAATCAAGGAAAGATATTTAGTGTAGGTCATCAATTAAAAGAACTTTCAATGCCAGGTAAACTGAAATGGTGGTTCTCTACATTCCTACCTTATCAGTTAACAAAACTTTTTCCTAATTTTGAATTACTTGATAATCCTGTTATTGGTATTGGTTGTCAAGCAATCTATGATAATGAAAATCAGATATTATTCTTTTGTAAAAAAGATTATATTTTAAAGTCTGGTGTAAATCCGGAATGGCTTGAATATATTGGTGATAACTTATTCTTAGTACAAAAAATTGAAACTGTTAAGCTTGGTGATGAAAGATATTTTGAAAAAGCATCTTGGACAGTAAGTTATGATCTTAAAATAGGAACATGGGTTGGGTGGCATGATTGGCATCCTAATTTACTTATGGGAGGTAAATCTAATTTTATGAGTACTGTTCGTGAATCAGTTGACCCTGCTCAAGCAAATGGAATTTGGATACATAATTTAGTTTGTGATTCATATTGTAACTATTATGGTATTGATTATCCTTTTGAAATAGAGTTTCCAATTAATACTATTCAAAGTGTTAATACATTGCGTTCTATTGAATATCAATTAGAAGTGTATAAGTATAATGCTAATTGTTATGATAGATTTCATGTACTTGATTTTAATTTTGATGAAGCTGTAGTTTATAATTCTGAGCAAGTTTCCGGATTACTTAATTTAATTTTATCTCCTAAAAATAATGCTCCTGCTATTGTTACTTATCCAATATTAAACTTTAATTCAATTGATATATTATATTCTAAAGTAGAGCAAAAATATAGGTTTAATCAGTTTTTTGATATTACTGATGACCGTGGAGAATTTACAACTGTAGAACGTGTTATATGGAATACTCAAGCAAATGGTTATATTAGAATTTTAAATCCACTTAATTTAGATTATACTAAACCTCAAACACAAAGAAAGAAGTTTAGACATTATGAAAATTCTGTCTTCTTGAGAAGAGTTGTTTCTGGAAATAGAAAGATACTCTTGATGATTACTAATGCTAAAAACCTTAACTCCCCAAGATAATGAGTTACAATAGAAAAGAACTTCAGGTACAGTCTTCTGCTAAACCAAAACAGAATCCTTTTTCTAAAGATATTATTGTAGATCCAAGAGGTTTGTGGGATAATCCTGGGCCAGTTAGAGTACCGGGTAACAACATTACTACTGAAGGGATGCAAGGTAATGTTATGGCGTATCCGCAAGTTGGTTCTCCTACAGTTATGACACCTAATAATAACTATTCATTTGATCGTAATGCAGCTTATGTAGATGAAGTACCAATGTTTAATAATAAAAATTATAAAGACTTATATCTTAATGAAGAACAAATAGCTGAATATAAAAAAGGTGGTTGTGTAGTAAAGGAATTGCCTCAGTTTCAAGAAGGTGGTAAGTGGAAAAAAAATCTAGATGGTTCTTGGACACAGATGGCTGATAATTGGGTAGCACCTTTTACACCAGGAGATGGATCTGTAAAAGCTTTTATGAAAAACTATATAAAATCTGATACATATAAAAATCGTTTAAAGTCATCTAATTACCCTAATCCTGAAGATACAAGTTATGACCGACAAGTAGCAACAACTCTTGCACAAGAACATACATACCCTACCACACCTAGTAGTTTATGGGAAAATATAAAAAATGAATATTACGGTATTCCTCATAGTCCTCCTGGTGCAGCATATTTACCTCAATCACACTTCTGGTCTAATAAGCAGAATACTACAGCAGAGAATGCTCTACCATTTGGAGATATAGTTTTATATAAAGATCAAGCAAAAAAAATGGGAACACCTCTAAAAGATATTGCTGCACATGAATATGGGCATGCTTCTTTAGCAGGTGAAGACTTAAATGAATATGATAAAAATCAAATATTATCTAGACTAAATAATAATAAAAGAAACGCTCATGATTCAAAGTATGATGAAAATTATTCTGATTTAAACGCAGCTAGATATGATTTATACACTAAGTATAATTTAGAGCCTACTCAAAATATTACTATAGAAGACATTAAAAAATTAAAAAAAGAGTCTAAAAACTTTACGACAAAAAGATTATTTGATAATTATAGTGAAGAAGATTTACTATGGATGTTAAATAATATTGCAAGTAATAATTCTAATACTGAATCCAGTAATAGCTTAACAATGGCTAAAGAAGGTGGTAGTTATATGGATATCATGCTAGATGAAAACCAAATAGCTAATTATCAGATGAATGGTTTTGTGGTTGAAAAATTACCTCAGTTGCAAGAAGGTGGTGGTAGCGGAGGCAATATTAAAGAGCAAGGTGGTTATGAGTACAAAAAAAATGGGGATAAGTATTTAACTAGAAAAAAAGGTTCTGAGAATTGGATAGAATCTTCTGGTGAAGCTTTGTCTTCTATAAAGTATAAAATATATGGAGAGGGTAAAAATCCAGAAACTTCTACTAAAAAAGAAGCAGCTATTATAAATAGAATGCGTTCAACATTTCATGCAGAAGATGATGAGATGTTTTGGAGTACAAAGTATGAGAAACTATCTCCTAAAGAACAACAAATACATGACTATAGTAGTCAATTAAAAAGAGGAGATATAACACATGACCCTAAATCTTCAAAAGGAAAAGCTTTTGAGACATACATTAATAAGGTTGCATCACCTGAAGCTTGGATGAAGTTAATGCCTCAAACAATGGGACAAGTGTTTGATGCATCTAATGACCCTAATAAGTTTAAATCTATAAAAAAGTCTTGGGGTAATATAACTCCAGAACAAATAGAAATAACTCAAGATAGAGGTAGTTCTTTTGATCGTTTAACAAATGAAGATGTTGAGTTTGCAAATAATCAGTCTAATTATATGCAAAATGTTTATGATGACGCTGAAGTAAAAAGTACTGAGTATAATGATTTTGCAAAACAGAAACAATCTCAAGAAAGAGAGCAGACTAGATGGGAGACAGGAGTTGATCCTATTACAGGAAATGTAATGCCTCAATGGGAAATAGAAGGAGTTTCACGTGATCAGTACTACGAAGACTTTCATAAAGATCCTGGTGTTGAAATGTTGAACGCATCAGGATTACCAGCTCTTAATGAGTTCACATCTATCCCTGCTGCAGCAAGAATTTGGGATAACCCAAAAGGTACGTGGGACGGCATTAAGCAAACAGGTCAAGACATAGCTGTTCAGCATAGTGGTATGCGTGGCGCGGATTCATGGAAAGGAGAAGGGATAAACCCACTTACAGGTAAAGAATATTGGTCAGGCGTAGATAGGGCTCTTGATGCTCTTGCGGTGGCTGGACCAGTATTAGGTGTAGCTAGTAAAGTTAGACCATTAGCAAAAGGTTTAGCAAAAGTTAACAAAGTTAACAAAGGAAAATTTGGTGATTTAAGTAAAAAACCTTTTGCATCATATAATTCAAGAACAGTAAGTGATATAGAAGGAGTAGTAGCCGATTTTGGATATAAACCTCCACTAAGTTTTTCAGAAAAAATGAAAACTTTGGTTATGAATAAATCAAATAAACAAAAGTTTTTAGCAAAAAAAACTGTAGATGATGCTTTTGATTATGCTGATAGAGCTATGAAAGATCCAGAATATCTTAAAAGATTTGAAGATATTAAATCTATGACCCCTTCTACTGCAGTAGATAAGCAAAATGTTGTAAATTATATTAGAACTGAGGTAAAGGCTGGTCGACAGAGTAGTCGGAATTGGAATAAAGAAGAAATTTTAAAAATGTCAGATGATGAAATTAGTTCTAATTTTGTAGGTGCTTATAGATATAATACTTCTGGTATTGGTGTAGAAGAATTAGATGTACCACAATATCTTAATAGAACATCTAAAATACCTCAACAAACTTCTGTACAACATTTAAAAGATGGTATAAAAATAGAATCAGGTCCTACATCAAAAAATAAAATAGGGTCTTATACACAGCATGTAGATGAAAATTTAGGAAAAAAAGGCACAGAATTAGTTCAAGTTGAAACTAAAAATCTTGGAGATTTGGCTAGTGTAACTGTTCATGAAATTTTGGGTCATGGTAAAACTTTTGGTCCAATAACTCTTACACAAAAAGAAAAAGAACTTTTAAAATCTGTATTTAAAACTAATAATAATGCTTCTAGTTATATTAAAGAACCTACAGAGGTAATGGCTAGAATAGATGAAATAAGATTTACTCTTAATTATAAGGACCCTTTTAAAACTATTACTGAAAAAGATTTATTACGATTTGAGAAAATGCTAAACCCTAGAAACAAAAATAGCAGTCTTAGGGAATTTATATCAAATGTAGATAAAAAAGAACTTGCAAAAGTTATGAATAAAATGTATCTATCAGCAGGAGCAGCGGGGATAGGCGCAGCTACAATAGATAATTATTCAAGAGGAGGAGAGTTAGAAGAAAGTGTTAGTTATATGGATCTTGAATTGGATAATAATCAAATAGCTAATTATCAGATGGGTGGTTTTGTGGTAGAGGAATTACCTCAGTTTCAAGATCGTGGTGAAAAACAAAAAAAACCTGTTAAATTTAAACCTAAAAAAATAGCTTTTACTACACCACATGTTTTTAAAGAGTATGATCCTAATGCATGGTATGGAGAAGAACATTATGAAGAAGGAAAAGGTTATAATACAAGTTGGGATGACATGCAAAGGCTTTATGAGGAAGGTAACATTGATAGATTACCAGAAGGTGGTTGGGATTATGCTAATCAAATAAAACCAAAATCAGGAGACGATTATCAAACACAAGAACTTAGAGATAGATACAGTAATATTCAAAATTGGATGCAAGGTGCATTTGGTGCGACTGATACTGAATATGATATCAATACTCATTGGAAGAATAAAGATAGTGATAGGTATAGAGCTGCAATGAATAAATTAAAAAGTGATACCGAAGCTTTATGGTTGAGTCGTTATCCTGGTGTTAAATATAATCCTACTGCTGAAAATATTGTACGAGTAAAATCTGATGGAACTATTTCAAATAAATTTAAAAGAAAGTCTTTAGATCTTAAAGATAAAGATGATGCGGCCTGGATAAGAGAACAAGAAAAAGAACAAGGTTATGTTGCTAAACCATATACTCTAGAATTTGATGAAACCGTTAATTATGGTACTTTAGATGCACAAGCAAAACAAAGCAATTTGTCTGATGAAGTACAAAAATTATGGAAAGAAGGTTATGAAATAGGATTTAAGCCAGATAAAGTTCCTAATTTAGGAGGTAGCAATGAAGATTTAGAAGCATGGTTAAACAATAATAGAACTGCTTTTAATGAGCATAAAAAACAGAATGTAACGGCAAAAGCAAATGCACAAACTTTTGCAGATAAATTAGGTATTACAGTTGAAGAGTTATCTACAGAAAAAGGTTATGCGGCTTATCAAGCAGCTCAAAAAAATAACCCTTCTAGTATGGAAAAAAATGAACTTCTTCAAGGTTATCAAAAATACCTTCAACCGGATGGTTACGGAGTTACTTGGCAAGGTACTGATGCAGAAAATAGACAGTTGAAAAAAAATTGGTATGGAGCACCTACTGGTAATTCAACTTTAGATTATATAACTGATCCAACAGAATTAACGGTAGATGCTGCTAAAGTAGTAGGTGTTGGAGCACCATTAGCACCATTAGCCGTAGCAATGGCACCTACTGCTATGGCAGTTCTTGGAAATCCTATAGTTCAATCAGCTGGTTCAGTTTATGGATTATATGAAGGAGCTCATAATGTTGGTAATGTTATTAATGCTGTTCAAGAAGGTGATTATTGGAAAGCAGCTTCAGAAACAGGTTGGGCAGCTTTAAATTTATTTGGGGGCACGATGTTAGGATCTGGTTTAATTAAAGATTTAAAAAATAGTAGTACTTATTTAAAAGGAAAAGCAAGTACTATAGCCAGTATAAATAATTATTTAAAAGCCTCAGATGATGTAAAAGCTTTTGCTAATATTGATGAAATTAAAAATACAAATGTAGATCAATGGCAAATACAAATTAATAAACAAGGTCTTGAAAAACATTTTGCAACAGGTAATGTAGATAAGGCTATAAAGACTAAAACAATAGATACTGATGTTATTGAATCATGGACTAAGTATAGTCTTGATGAGCAATCTAATATTATTTCTAAATTAGATAATCTTGAAGTTAGTAATCCAGTTTTATATAAAAAGACTATGATAGCTATAGAAAAACAAGGAACTGGTACTAGTGGTGTAGAATATGAAGAAATGTTAAAAACAATCAACCGTGAGGCTTATCCTGAAATGATTAAACAAAATCCTGATTATTATCAATTTGTTAAAAATAATAATGCTGATATAAAAAATCCTAATGATATAGCAGAATTCATGGAAGATTCTAAAAATGTTGATGCTTATATTAAATCTCAACAATATGGTATTAGAGGTGTAGACAAAAAAAGTTTTAATGATTGGCAAAAAAGTTTACCTGCAGGTCACAAGGATAAGGGAAAAACAATACAAGAGTCACTAACAGAAGTAAGATCAGAAGTTGCTGGTAGAAACGGTAGAAACGGTGGTTTGTTTATAAGTAATTCTCCTCAATTGCAAAAGTACTATACTAAAGGAGCAGATGTAGATGATGCTGTACTTGGTATTATAGAAATGAATACGGAGGATGCTTTAAAAGGTCTTACAGGTATAGAAAAACTTGAAGGTTATAAAAAGCTGTCAAGAGGTTTTGAAGGTATTCCTAAAAGGGATGAGTTAGTGAAATTGGGATTAGCTACTGAAACAAAAGTTGCTGGAAAACCAAGTGTTTATACTAATACTCCTAAATATCAAGAGGCTCTTGACAAAAAAAGATTACATGAATTAGAATGGCAACATAGAGATCAAGGGGCTAACGCAAAGGATGCTAAAGCATGGGCTGAAGCAAATAAGAATAATATGGATATAAAAACTAGCCAAACTATAACTTATAATGACTTGAAAAATAATGAGTTAACAAGTTTAGGTATTAAGTGGTTAGACACACCTTTTGATGCTGCTAAAGCTAGTAAAAGTGGTGAATCTTTAGGAGCAGCTCCAGTTGGAGTATCTGAAAGAAGAGTTGTTGATTCGGATATTATCTTCTTAGAAAAAATGACAATATCTGATGATGTTAAAGTAGCTAAATCACTTAATTCGGAAAGTACTAATATTAGAACAGAACACATTACTTCACAATTTTTTCCAGCTAAAGTTTCAGGTAAAACTGCAGGAAAAGATTTTGAGTATGATTTATATACAAATTTAGAACTTAATCAAACTACACCTGCACTTGAAGAAGTTAATCGAGGACTGAAACAATCAGCAGAACATGTTGAATTAGAAACACAGTTAGCAAAAAAAGCAACTGAAATTGTTGATTTAAAAGATACTAAAAATACTAAAATAACTAATGCTAAAAAACGTCAAGCTGCTATAACTAAAAAATATACGGAAGCTATTAAAATACGAAATAAGATTAGAAATATAAAAGCTGCTGCAGCAACTTTATATGAAAGTGCAAAGACAACTGATATTTTAAGAACGACAGTTGCAGCTGGAGAAACTGTTCAAGCCATTAATAATGGTGTGACTTCAGAACCAGTAATAAAAGATAAAACCCCGTCAACTTTTAAATCATATAAACCTTTCGGTAGGACTAAAGCTAGAAAACATTTTCAAGATGGTGGAACTTTAATGGAGCTTGATGAGACTGAAATAAAAGAAATGAAAGCTAAAGGTTTTATGATTGTTGATGATAATGATGTTCCTAACTTAAACTTACCTCAAATGCATTTTGGTCAAAGGAATATAAATCCTTTTAGCTTTATAGATAGTTTTCCACTGGATGATGGTGTGAATGGTCTTATGATTGGTGCAGGTGCTAACTTTATGTTTGATACACCACTTAAGAATTTAAGAGCAGGTTTTGATTTGTCAGCTACTAATCTAACTGGCATAAAAGATGGGAAACCAGTATTTAATGAATTTAAAGTAAACACACCAAGTATAAAATTAAATTATACATTACCAAACAAGAAACGGTAAACTTGTGAGGTTTAGCTTATTAATTAGAAATTTTGTATATTTATTTATAACACAATATCATGGGTAAAAGAAAAGTAAGAGTTTATGCTAAAGGTACTAACCTTAACATGCTCCAAGAAGGTGGACCTGCAATGGGGCAACCTCAAATGCAACAAATGCAACAAGGGCAACCTCAACAACCTCAGCAACCTCAAGGTGGTGGTCAAAATGAACAGATGCAGCAGGTAATGCAAATGGTTCAACAAATGACTGAACAAGGTGCTGATCCAATGCAAATAGCTGAAACATTAGTACAACAAGGTGTTCCACCTGAAGTAATAGGACAAATATTTGTACAAATGGGAATGCCTGAAGAACAAGTTCAACAGGTTATTGTACAAGTTATGCAAGGTAATACTGCTCCACAAGGACAACCACAAGGACAACCTTCTCCAGAAGAAATGGCTATGCTACAACAACAGCAGCAGCAGCAACAACAAGGAGCACCTCAAGGTATGGCAGATGGTGGTTATATTGATGCTTATGCAAAAAAGATTAAAGCTCTTCAAAATAAAAAAGTTGGTGGAATGACTAATGGTGAAACTCATGCTACTATGCAATCTAAGCATAAGTCAATGATTGATAATGCCATTGGTAAGAATTTTGCTATGAATATGATTGATAATGCTGGTGACCGTTTTGTTACTCGTGCTAATCAACAACAACAACAACAACAACAACAGTTTGCTGGAGGTGGAGGTTTTGAAAATCCTTTTATGGATAGTTATAATAATGCTTTAATGAATGCTTATGAAGAAGAATATTACGGAGAAGAATTATTAGCTGATAGAAAAAAAGATTTTAATAATACATTTGATAGAGCTGATCAACTTAAGGTGAAAGGAAAGGGATTTAATGCTAAGTACAATATATATGATGAAGATCCTAACATTGCCAGAAGAGGTGGTGATGCTTTACCAAACTTTCAAACTGAAGGTGAATACGTA
>TARA_R110002126_G_scaffold2047_2_pt1 | contig 12630 bp, 10 predicted proteins | sample TARA_R110002126 | Tara Oceans TARA_R110002126 (sample SAMEA4397536) | marine metagenome | biome: Polar Biome; feature: [DCM] deep chlorophyll maximum layer (ENVO:01000326); material: water (ENVO:00002006), including particulate matter (ENVO:01000060) such as... | depth 30 m
TTGGGGCAAAATCTTAGCCCTAACGGTTGGATCGTCCATGTCTGTGTTGTCGGGCAAACCAAGTTCGTTCTTTACGTCTTGCAAAACTCGCTTGTACCATTGCGACTTAGCCGTGCTTCTTTGCCGTCCTTCTGGTAGGGCATCAATGGATGCGCTTTCCCCAGGGCTAAGATATGCGGGAGAGTATTCTAACGCCTCCTTTAACTCCTTGTCTTTTGCAGAAACTTCTTTTCGTTCTTCCTTTGACAGACCCGCCAACTTTGCGGCTCTCTTTTTGCTACCTAGTTCGGATGCTCGCAACGAAAGGGCTGTAACCTTGACTTCTTGTATCTTTGAAGCCTGCCCAGAAACCTTTACGGACACCCTGACGGTGTTCTCGTCTATGACCTGAACTACTACTGCTTTGCGAGGGCGAGAGTAAATCTTTCCGTTTTTGTCCGTATGAAGCGAAAGTTCTTTGCCCTCCCTGACCTTGCCTCCTAGTTTCTTTCCTACGGCTTCCTCTGGCGTTAATGGCTTTTCCTCTGCAACCTTGGGGGTTACGGGCGCGGCTTCCTGCTTGGGCTGCGCGGTAGACTTTTTCTTGGCCTTTTCCGAATCTTCAAACGCCGCCATAACCTTAGACGCAATAGACTCAGCTTTGGCCTTCGCGTCTTTTGCTAAATCCAGCTTTCCCTGCTCCGTTAGGCTGCTGTTTCGTCCCATAAGAGCGTCAGGATCAAGACCTTGTTCCTCTGCTTCTTGCCTAATAATTGATTCGGTTAAAGACTGTATGGAATCTTTACTTTGCAGGTCTGGTGCAATCCTTTGTGGATCTCGGTATAACGACCCAATTCTGAATCCGAAAAGTCCCTGCGCGTCGGGTTTTCTTAAACCCAAAAGTTCGTAAATCTTTGAGCGAATCTTACCGCCCTGATTCATAACATCGTTCGGATCTGTTGAAACTTTATTCCCCGAAACTTCGTCTACAACGGAGTCTATGCGCTTTATTGTCTCTCTGTCTTTAACCCACAATGGATCTTTTTCGTGTTCCCGCTCTGCCGACAATGTTTCCTGCCACTCGTCTTCTGTCATGTTTATAGGCTTAACGCCCAACTGCTTGTCTATCTTGGCAATCTCTTCGTTAAGATACGCAACCTCTTCGCTATTCGGAGGGTTTTCTTTGTTCGCCAACGAATTTTCATAAGCCTTGCGCCGCGCATTGAGGTTTCTGATGTCTGACTCGGAATTGACTTCGGACTTACTCGACTTTTTATTTAGTGAACTCTGGTACGCATTTTCTTTGGCTCGCAATTTTCGTATAACATCTGCTGGCCTGTCTTTTGCCTCAATAGGAACTTTGTTTTGTCTTGCAATTGTTCTCATTCCCGTTGTGATTTTGTCAGGAGTAATGCCGTTGTCTGCTTTAACTAAAAGTTTCTTTGCTTCTGGAGTAATGCCGCCGACATCTTTTTTCGCATCAAACTCAACAGATATCTTTGTTTCCTCCAAAGGTTTGGTGTCTTCCGTCGGAGGAAGTGGCTTGTCGTTTTTATTACCCAGTGGAGAAAGCTCGCTGTCTTGCACTTTAGACGCTGCTGCCTCATCACGCAGTCTCTGCGCTTCCACTGGATCACTAACGATTGTAGACTCAGAAGGCGCGGTTGCTTCGGTGCTGCTCTGGCCTGATTCTGAATCCCCGAAATTAAGAGTAATGCTGCCGTCAGGGTTTCTCGCTGCTTTCTTCGGAGCATCGGTTGATTCTGTTTGCTCTTCGGTTTGTGTGAACGGAGTTTTGAAGTCACTATCATCCTTCGATGTGATAGTAATGCTGCCGTCAGCGTTTTTCTTGGAAATACCTTTTTTCTTATTGTATGTTCTTGAACCTATAGCAGCTTCTCCTACTGCGCCTCCAAGTTCAGCAATACCTTCTACTAAAATAGGAGCAAGTTTTACTTCATCACCAGCACTCACTTGGGACGCAAATTCTCCGCTCATTCCAATACCCGATCCAAGGGCAAGCTCCTTGACCATGCCGCCAAGTTTTTGAAGAGCACTTGATCCAGCTTTTGCCACAAATTTTCCCGCTAACTTTGCTCCTAATGCCTCTATTATTCCCATAGGGATAGAGCTTCGTGATGCATGGTTTTTTAGACGTTTCATTAAGTCTTCGTCAGCAAATGCTTTTTCCAATTGTTCTGGATCTCTTACATCAATTTTTTCTTTTTCCAAACCTTCAACTATGTCTCCAGCATAATCTATTACTTGAGCAGTTGACCCAACTGATGCAACGAATCCCGCACTCATTCCAAGAGAAAAGCCAACAGGAGCGGTTACTGGGGAAGCAGGGCCACCCAATAGACCTAAAGCACCCCCTGCCACACCGCCAGTCATTATCATTTCTGGGGCAATCTTTAGTTGCTGTTTAATCTGTGCGGCTTGACTCTCTAAAATAATATCAGCAAAGATTCCAACAGGATCTTTTCCTAATGCCTTAAACATTCCTTTGATGTCTTCATTAGATACGGCTTCAGAAAATTTGGCATATGACGGATGTGGTTTTAGATTGTCTTGCCTAGAAAGTGCGTCAGCAATACCTTTCGCATCTCCGTTTTCCATCAATTGAACAAGTTCAGAGTTTATCATTCCTCTGTTTATTGTATTTTTGTATCTGTTGTAATTTAATCCAATCCAACCAGGTTTTTTGTCTTTAACCTTTTGAGCAATTGTTTCGTTGTATTGACTATTTACAATCTTGTCTTGTTCAGGGGTGGTTGAAAAATCGGATAATGCGGGTTGGTTACCAGACGCTACTTGTGTCAAAATGGACTGGTCAGGAGATCGCCCGGTACTCCATCCGCTTTGATCATTTTGATTGGCAGAAATGGCTTCAGGCTTTGTAGGATTAACGCCGCCGAACCCGAGCGGGATATAAGATGGAGGTTGTTTCCCATCGAAATCAACAAGGTTTCTCCCTTGAGTTCCCGCTTCGGGGGTCTGCGTAAAATCTGTTACCTGAGAACCAACATCCTTGAAAAACTTACCCAGATCGAATTTTGGTTTTTCATTCCGTTTAGCTATCGAGAACTCGTTCCACGCTTCTAAATCTTTCTTGAGATAAACTCCTAAGTCAGATCCGTCGCTTTTTACATCTTTTTTGTCTACTTGTGTTACCCAGTCTGCTCCGTCCCAAGATCCAAAAGAAAGGCCAGTGTCGGCTCTATTTTGTAGCCATTTTTTTTCTGCGCTTTTGGCTACATTAAATGTTTGTCGATCTCGCGTGACATATGTTTCAGCAGGTTCGACTTCCCATTTGTTTTGAAGAACAGCGGCCCCAAACTGATCCATTTGATCGTCAGGAACGTCAAAGAATCTCCCGTTTGTTTTGTCATGAAACTTAGGCATTTTTGTTTTTACTCTTTAATTCATAAACAGTTTGAAGGACTGCGAAGGGTCGAAAGGATTACTAAGGTCGCTCAGGGATTCCATTATTAAGACTTCTGTTTTCAGGCATTAACTCACCCCATGTCCCATCACGTCGGAAGCCAATGACCGAGTTGCCCTTTCCTCTTGTGTTGTATGCCTCTATTTGCTTCATTTTATTGGCCTGAACTTGTTCTTGCCCCTTGGCTGCTGCATAGGCTTGTCCCATCTGGGCCAATGCCGTGAGAGCATCGCCCATTCCGCTTCCACTTATCGCTTGTTGACCAGAAACGCCGCCAGACCTTCCTCCACCAAGAATGGCCGAAATGTTGTTCCTTCTTTCGGTTTTTCGGTTTTCTCGTTGCTGCTTTTTTTGGGCTTTTCTGTCTTTTCTTGAGTTATAAGCACCCGCCCCTGCGGTTATTCCTGCTCCTACAACTGCTGCTACAATCCAACTCATTTCAATTCTCCTTTAATCTTTCAATGATTCTGATCGTTCAAAATCTAGCTGCGCTTGACCCTGAAGTTGGTCGAGTCTTAATTGTTGCTGCCCTGCTGCGTGACTTGCCGCATTAAATGCATTTGGGAATCCACTAGGAGTTGCTGCAAGGGCAGAACTAAACATGGAATTGGCTCCAGATGTAGATGCATTTGAGAGATTGCTTATAGTCCCAAATGGGTCGGGAGTCAAAGATTTCTCTAACTGAATTAGTCCTTGAGCATTTCGTTGTCGGCTTTGCTGTAGGTTCCGTCCAGATAGAGCGCGAGCAACAGCTTCTCTGTTTGCAGATCCTCCACCAGATCCAAGCCCACGAGAAACTTCTCCAGAACGCTGAAACTGCTGAACGTCCCTAAGTTCTTCTGATCCAAGATTTCGCCCAAGAGATAAATCACCAAATATCTGCTGTTGCAAAAGATCACGAGCGTCGGTAACGCCTTGACCCTGAGACAACCTCATAATGTCATTTAGTTGAGGCGTAAATCTTTCAATGTCGGAAAGCTCTCCACCTCGACCAGAAGTTATCAGTCCTTGCTGAATAGCTTGAAGTTTAGGAAGCTCTTTACCTGCTAGTTTTCGTATTGTTTTTAGTGTCTGAGGGGCAAATTGGCTAAATTCGTCGAACTGCGCTTGAGCAAACTGAGGAGCAGCACCGAAAATTCCTCCAAGAATGTCCTGCATTGATGTATTAAAAGAAGGTGCGTGGGGGACTTGTGGTTCTATGATATTTTCAACCGGTGGTGGTGGTGGTGGTGACCATTTCCTCGTGTGAGGTATTTTTCGTTCCCACTCATCTCGATGTGACATTGTAAACTCCTGTTTTTTTAGAATGCTCGACTAACACGAGAAGCAAATGCATTTCCCATGTTTCTTTGAGCATTTTTGTTCATCATTCCTTCAAGGCCTGGTACGCCTCCTTGTGGGTTGATTTGGTTTGATAAAGCCTTGAGTGCATTTCCTGGCTTTCTCTTAAAACCAACATTTCCTAACATTCCAGAAATAGGTCTTTGGTCGGAGGGCATGGGAGCATTTAATTGCGACTGTTGCTGTGCCATTCTTTCAGGAAGATTGATTTCTCCAAAGAGTGCAGCTAACAACGCTGATCTTTTAAGATTTTCAGCGTTTGCCATTTCTGGAGAAACTACACTATCGACACCTTGAGGCTGCAAGGGAGTTGCGTCACTTGGTTGTGCCATGTTTTCTCGTAAATGTTGGCCTAATGCGCCCATTTGGGCAGTGTTATTTAACATTTCATTTACCTCTTTTTATTTTGGAAGTTCTTGGACAAGGACAATATTGGATAAGCCAGTCGTTGAGACAGCACGAACTTCTCCTAGATATGGAGATTGATTTCGCAGGAGAGATCCACCTGCCGCATTGAGTCGCGTTCCTTGGTTCACAACAGCAATCTGGCTTCCAAATGAAAGATAAACCGCAGCAGCACCGTCGTTCTGGATCGTGTAGTATCCACGAACAGGGTTGACGTAACGCCAAACAGCAGCACCGTCTGTGACATCACCAGCCGAACTAAACGTAGGCTTCACGGCTGCGCTGGTTCCCGCTGTGATGCACCAGTAGTAGTCGTATGAGCCATTGCTAAGGTATTCCCGAATGTAGTCTCCTCGCGCACGCACGACGGAAGCAGCCCATACCGTTTGTACTCCAGGGTTCACTGATGGTAAAATCAATTGGGATGCGTCTGTTACAGTGTAGCCTCGTCCATCATATGGATTAGCTTTTAGAGTTACCCCGAATAGGGCAGATAGTATCAAAGTTAATGCGATCATTTTGTTCATTTTTATTTTCCTTTATATTATGGATGGGTTACTTGTGCGCTATAAACTACGTTGCCAATTTCTACCATGAAGTAATTAACAAAACCTGATGCTTTTGTAGAAGTGATATTAGCCAATCCAGAACTATCTGTTTGTATATATAAAACAGAACCAGCAGGAGAAGCAGTTATCAATTCAGTACCAGTATTAACTGCTAGATGGTTGGTAACGTCTACTGCTCCCTTGTTATTATCACTAGCCCATACAGTAAATGCATATGTACCAAGAATAGGGTTTGAAGCTGCTGAAGAGTCTACGACTTGAATAGATACAACTGATACTCCTGAACTTGGAGCACCATCTGTAGATGAAATCGTTACCTTTGGAAGCAATGTTACGATTTCTTCGTTCAAGTCCGATAATGCAACTAAGCCAGTGAGGTCTGTGGTTACATTCGGACTTGCTAATTGATTTAGACGCTCAATCGTTATGTTCGACTCTCCTTGTGCGTCATATACAAATTGGAAAGTAGGAGTAACTGTAGAGTTGATATGGCTGCTCATGATGCTTGCGCGATTCCTTGTCTTCCGTAAACTGAAAAATTAGATATTTTGTCCAATGCGCCAGCGGAATTGATGGTGTAAACGTAATCTTGCATAGTTATGTATTGTCCAGTAAACATAATATTAATAGTTTTAGGGCCATCAAGTTTGTTCTCCGTTTTGTCAGTATTCACAACGGGATTGTTGTTATTCCTCCAGTCCCATCTAGGTCGTGGTGCTGCGTATCCAGTGGCAATTTCAGGGGTAGTTGGAGGGTTATCTAAAAAAGGATACTCTTGAGTTGCGGTAAGACTTCTAAGTAACAATTTACCACTTCCATCACCAAATTTAGTGCTATATTGTGTAACAAAAACAAAACCCGTATAGACAGCACCTAAGTCGCAAATAAGAGTCCCATTACTACCAGCACGCAATCTTCTTTCGGAAGTATATGTAGCTGGATTTCCGTCAAATGCATTATTGAAAGATATATCTATATCATATGGGATACTTGTTGCGGTGTGGGTATTAACATAACTGAGTGTTTGAGAAAACATAGTATAATCTAAAGGAATAAGGGGTGCGCCAGCAAACAAGTCACTTCTGTTTACAGCTTGTTCCGCAATTGCTGTCTGTGCAGTGGGGGATATGTCTCCTTGGTCGATGCCTCCTGGCTTGATTCCCAAAACATTACTTGCAGGTGTTCCTGATGGGTCATTTGTTTGAACAAATTTTCCTGTATCAAATATACGATTAGCGTTAGTATCGTCAAATGCACCAGCCGCTAATGTTGCATCAGTTACCAAAGATTCTAGCTCAGTTCCTGTCTTTAATCCTGTTGCGGTTTGAAAGTCATATCCTCTGACAAAATTGCTCATATGTTCCTCTTTCCAAGTTGTCCTTGTTGCGCTTTGCTGATTATAGAAATCACCCTTAGTTTACCTTGAGTATTGTTTATTGTCAGGGAGAACTCGTTGTTATTAGACACGTTTGGCTTGAATCTAAGATCGTTTGTGTTGTAAATGTTCAAAGTAAATCCAGAAGAATCAATTGTCATACCCACTGAATCAAGAAATACTGTGTAATCTTCTCTTCCAGCAACAGCAATGTCGAGATTTACGTTTGAATCATCCCAATTTGGCTTGTTGTCTGTTTCGTACTTCAAACGATTTCGTGTAACATTTGAAAAAAGAGACTTTGTTGTTCCCTGTTCTCTGTCTTTTATTTCAACAGAAACTTCAGGGTTTTGGCTTCTCATAATTATTTGCGTCCTGCTGTAACGCTTTGGACTCGCTTCATCATTATGCTTATAAAACCTAGTGTTTATTTTAGACGAAATTTTGTTCATGTTTTCAGGGTCGGAAACAACAATCCATGTATCTGTTTCGGTCAAAGCTGTATTTTCGTTCTCTCGAATTGCTGTGTAAATAACACCTTCGTCACTAGAGACAATGCTTCCAACTTGGTAAAACTTCGACGAATCATATCTGGAAACATCTTCGATTGGGGTATTGCTGTCCCAAGGGTCAGACGTAAACCATTCACGAAATGCTCCATCGCTATTCAAAACAACAAGCCTATTTGCGTCGTTGAAAAACTCAATTGGCGAAATAAGTTCGCCGTCCCAAATGGACACCCACGATTGAGTCTCTAGGTCATAAACCAAAACTGCATTATTAACCGTTGAGCTATCAAGAGGAACAGCGAAAAATAGGTAGTTGTCGTGAGTTCCCGCGCAAGCACCTTCTACGGATGACCAGTTGATCCTGTCGATTGTTGGCTGAATAGGGGCAGATAATGTTACGTCTATTCCCTGCAATTGCCCTTCAGTTGTTCGACTAATACTGGCTATACCTTTATAAGAAAGAAATGTCACTTGTTCGCCATGAACGACAACGCATTTAGGAGCAACTAGACCGAAATTGTTTAACACTTGCTTGATAGTTACGCTGTCAGAGAGTTTTGCAGTGGTTAGCAATCCATCTGTGTCAAATGCTGTTTGGTTTGCCGCAAACTTTACTCCGCTCATTGCGTAAACTTTTGTTTTTTTGAATATCAATAAGTAATCATCGTGATAAGGAATCAACCTTGTGATTTCGTCGCCATCACCCTTTTGGGCAGAAAACTTTTGATATACATATTCATAAGTGTTGGTGTCGAATATGTCGCTTGCGTAAATGTCATCTCTGTCTTTCACTAGCCATAAACGACCCCCTGCGTATGTTCCGGTGGAACTCAGCGGGACAGGTGAATCGGGAAGCGCGGATGCTCCAAATCTTACGAATCCAGCATTAGATCCGTCCCATTTCAGCGGATTCAACCCTTCATCCCGAAGCATGATTAGTTCTTGATTTGCTTGGATAAACTCAATCTTTTCGTTTTCTGCTATCTCTTCTACAGTAGGTATGATGCTAACAAATCCGTGGGTAAATACAAAAACATCTCCATTACTAACAACAACTTGGCGAACATTGCTGTCTAAAAGGAATCGAAAGAACGCAGATCCTTGAATAGTTCCAAAGTTTAGAGCTACCCAGTCCCATGCAAACCAAAACCCTGAAAGGGGAGGTGTCGGGTCTTTTGAATTATCTAGGTTGAAATAGAAACTTTCGCTAAATGAGCGCGAAGTTCTTTTTATTCCAGGGCGAGTCTCTATCCAACCGTTTCGAGATATTGTATTCTCTGAATAACTGTATTGATTTTCGGTCGCATCTCCGACTTGATGCATTCCTCCTCGAAAATCCGTTTGTCCGTCAAGGATTTCGTATCTATGGTCGGTGCGAGGCATTAGTAGGTCTTTGCCGTTCCCCAGTTGCCACCATACTCAAAGCCGCCAACATCTGCAAAAGCAGGGCTTGGCACAATAAGTTGATGAGTTCGCTGCTCTTGGTTTTCTTGTGTTCCTATTGCAACCTTTAACAGTGAAGCCCAGTCATCTCTTTTTGGTTGTCCGTCCCAAAGGCGAAGCTGATCGCTTATATATGCCTGTAGAGCTTGATCGGCCTTGTCCAGAGGGAATAGTATTACTCGATAGTCCGTGGGCGTAGAGGACGGCGTAGAGGCGTTGTAAGCTGGATCAATGATAGCCTTGGTAAATGTCTTAGTGGCTAAAATCCTGTAGGTAGAAACATCATCGCCAGAAGCAACCTGAATGCGTCGCAATCCTGCCGCAGTGTCTGCCATATGCATGAACGAGCCAGACGTTACATCTTGGCCTCTCATGGCCATATTGATTTCGCTCTCGTTCCAAATAAACGTGCCGCCGACAGAAGATCCTGTAGTTGCGGCTTGTACCGCTCGGATCAAGTCAACATTAGGAGCAAATGTGATTACGCCAGTGGTAGTGTCAAAATCGGTAACATATGACGAGTCTGATGTGCTAAACTGGTCAATCTTTTTGGTGTCCCACGGCCATGCATCCCAAATGGTGCGGCCACAGAAATTGTACTTTGAAATGCCTTCTTCAATTACATCGTTTTGGATTCCAGTACGAGGCAATCCAAGTCCATCGGTAATCGAGTCCTTGATTATATCTTCTGCTGTTCGCATGACCAATATTCTCCAAAACGAGGGGGAGGCGGGATGAGGCCGCGCTCCCCCTCTAGGGGTGGGGAGACAATTTTAGGACGAACTTCGCCCTATCTTTTTGGTTTAGGCAGAAGGATCGACGCTGAAGCCTTCAAGCTGCAAGCCAGGAGTTGCTGGGTTGAAGTTATTAGGCTTGTCTGTTGAGACAAATCCTTTGATAACCGCGCACCAATCGGCATTGATGATAGCCGTCTGCCAAGGGGTCAGATAACCAATCGTCAATTCATGGCCAGTCTTGCTGATGTCCTGAATCTTGAACTTAGTTCTTGCAGCATTCTTGCCAGCGAGGGGCATATAACCAAACGCATCTGCTCCGAAGTACAGGGCGTTGTGAATGGGGCCGTAATCAGCACGGACACCTTCAGCAGTGGTAGCTTCAGTGAACGGCTGCTCGTCGATGACAAACATCGTTCCTGCCCAGACAAAGGTGCTGAACTGCTCAAAACCTTTGATCTGCTTTTCCAGCGAACCAGAAATTGCAGCAGTTAGTCGTCCATCGTCGTCGTCGGCAAGCAGGTCTTCCCACATGGAATCCGACAAACAGCAGATGTAATAACCACCAACTTTTTTCGCACCAGCAAAACCAAGGCCAGTGTGAGCGCGACGAATGTCTGCCCAAGTGATCTTGTTCTCTGCTGCAACCAATGCGGCAAAGTCAGCAGCACCACCAGCGTAATACTTAGGAGCAGAAGTAAACGTAAAGCCAATGCCGTAAATAGTCGGCGTAGCTTCCGCTGCTGCATCAAAAGTAGTAGAAGCAGAACCATCGGCAGCGTAAACTCCAGGAGCCATGCGTCCAACAATAAATGCGTTCTGCACGAGTTCGTGGAAACGACGCATACGAGCTACGGGCAAATCATCTTTCGCCCAGCTATCGAGGTCAAGCCAAGAAGTATCCTGTGCGACTGTTGCGATCTGCGCAAAGTCTTGGAAATACTCAATAGGCACAATAACCTGATCGACTGTTGGAGTAACACCAGACAATGGATCGCCACCTGCACCACCTGGAGCAACCAAGTTCTGAGGACGACGGAAACGACCTTTGCGGGTGTATTTCGTGTACTGTCCAACTTTGCCCGGCAAAGGACGCATCTGCGCACTAGCTTGGTTTACAAGCGGAGTTTCCCAGCTACGACGCGCAATGGGAAGTGTATCGAGGTATTCTTCAACCAATGCAGCACCGCCGGTTTGGTTCAAAATACTATTAAGGTTCATATCACTCATTTTTCTTACTTTCTTTTAGAGAGTCTACACAAGACGATCTGACTTCATCGACCCACTAGATCGACCAAGTTCAAACAATTTTTCTCGTGCTTCCTCGTTCGGGGTTTTCCCGCTTTGATTAGGTTGAACTCCAGGCGTTGCAGAGACAGGAGAATCGCCGAGTGCGATAGCCCTTCGTTGCGCTGCAATCCTAGATTGTTGCTGTGTTTGTTTTACAGACGAGCGAGACACTTCTTGCGCCACTTGCTTACAAATTTCAATTGGGTGGGCAATCATGTACTGAGCAACAGAAGGGGACATAATCCCTGCTTTTGCTATTTTTCCATCAGCATCGAATGTTCCAATGTTTCTTTCCATCCACTCTGGGATCGCCTTAAATTCTGGCGAATCAGGATTAACGAACTCAGGCATATGAGTTTCAATGGTCTTCAGTTCAGCAATTCTATTTTCATTCAGTTGATTGAGTTCTTCCTGATGTTCACGCGAACTTGTTTCTTCGCCTATCACATCAGATCGTTCTCGATCCTGAGCAATCAATATAGCTTGCTGTACTTCTGCTGCGATTAGGTCTGAATTTTCTCCAAGTTGACCTTTTCGCGCTTCAGCGAGTACCGATGTTAATTCAGAACTAGATAAATCGAGGGAAATTGCTTCTTCTGCAAGCCTCATTACCATGTCCGAATCTACGCCATCATCAAGTTCGCCCAATTTTGCCTTAACCAAAGCGACCATAACATCGCTGGCTGTGGCTTGTTGAACTTCGTTCTGACTTGGAGCTTCTTTTGCAGACTCTTCTGGCGTATCAGCCTTCTTTAGATCCGCAAGTTCAGCCTCCATCTCTGTGAACTTGATTCTCTGCTTCGCCCAAGCGTCATTCGTAGGGGAGTTTTTGTCGCTAGACGATTTCTCCTTTACTTCTGACTCTTCAGGTTCTTCATTTGCCTGTGTCGAAGGTTCGTCCTCTTGAGCTACGGGAGGCTCGTCTTGCACCGCATTTTCAGTGAAGTCACTTTCGACGTTAGAAACATCAAAGTCTTCAAGACCCAACTTGGTTAATACCTCGTCATGTCTATCCGATATTGTTGGTTCATCAATTACTGCTGTATCACTCATTTTTTCTCTTGCACAGATACGCTCTGGATAGCGACGGATTAACCGCAAACACAGCTTTAGGTGCTGGATAACCTCCTAGAAGTTGTCTTTCATCATACTCGTATCTTGGTCTTCTAGTTCATCCTGATACTCGTCAACATCATAAATTGGTAGATTGTGTAACTGGGACAAGCACTCCATATATCCACGCCTGTAATCATTGCTTGCCAATCCATTCAAAAGCATTTGTGCTACATGGTACAACAGGTAATCATTTACCGTTTTCCAATAACCAACCGTAAAGTCGCCATCTTCACGCAACATGATAGATTTCAAAGTTATCTTGTGTGAGTCGCTAAATTCAGGGACATCTAAAGAGCATTTGTAATTAAACGTATTACTGCGCTTTTTCTTGCTAAACAACTTGCTCAACTCCATCTGGAATGCCCCCTTCTTCTTCTTTTTCAACAGATTCAATCTTGCTGGAGTTTTCCATTGCGAGTTGCCC
>TARA_R110002126_G_scaffold16500_19_pt1 | contig 12596 bp, 13 predicted proteins | sample TARA_R110002126 | Tara Oceans TARA_R110002126 (sample SAMEA4397536) | marine metagenome | biome: Polar Biome; feature: [DCM] deep chlorophyll maximum layer (ENVO:01000326); material: water (ENVO:00002006), including particulate matter (ENVO:01000060) such as... | depth 30 m
CCATTTAGCCGGCATGCGTGAGGTTATCGACAGCTTTTTTGATCAGGTAATGGTGAATGCTGACGATAACGCCGTGCGTTTTAACCGCCTGGCATTGTTGCAACAGTTACGGGAATTATTCCTGCAGGTAGCCGATATTTCTGTCTTGCAGTAACACCGTTTTCAGTGTCTGACATAAATAAAGCCAGCTTAACTGCTGGCTTTTTAATATCGGCTAATGGTCAGCTATCATTTGGCTGAGTTTTAGATTTATTCTCAAGATACGTCATTATGCTTCTGATACTGATTGAGTAGTAAAGAATAGCAGTCACAAAAGCAAAAATTTGGTCGGTTAAGTAACAAATATAGGCACCGCAAACAAACACTACTACCAACCGGAAAAGTTCCAGTAAATTATTTTTGTATACTGGGTCAACAAAATTAATTAGGTACTTCATCAGCTTATTCTCATTTAAAAATGCTTAGCAAGGAATCATTCTTATCTCACTCCAGTAAGTGCAACCACCACCTGTACAGACACCATGTTGAATTACTTCATAACATTGAGCTGGTACGGTTGGTTGAACTGTTCCTGGATCACCAGAGGAGCCACCTCCGCCGCTTTTCTCTGGAGAGTCTAAACACTGCGCTAAGTTAGACCGAGCAGTGTTGTAAGTCAAATTGCATTGATGAGCAACATGGTTGTAGTTTCCCGTAGCAGCAGCAAAACTGATCAACGACACTGAACAACCCGCTATAGTAACTTGGCCAACTGTACAACCAGCGAGTAGTAAAAAAGCTGAAGCCAACGAAACTTGTTCGGCAGGTCGCAAGCAAGCACTAAGAGTCGGGTAACCGTTGTAGCCGTGATTGTCCAGATAGTTTTGTTGCTGACTACAAGGTGAAGTACTAGACGAATTAAAGTTTGGAACTCCAGGGCCGTTTAAAGGGCAAGGAAATGCAACTTCTGTACCCGGCTCATAACAAAACCCACCGGGATAATCATCACCTGTATTTTCAAATTCAACATAAGATTGCAAGATTAAATCGTTTTGGCTTGAAACCTGCCAGTTGGTTATGTCACTGCTTTGTGGTGTGAACAACTCTGAGATACCATTAGAAGAATTAAACCTCGTTAAGTGACCATTTGTAGCGTCTGCTTTCAAGAAGCTACCATCGGGAAGCGAATACTTTACATACGTAGAACTGATCTCAATATTTAAAAAAGTGCTACTATTTTTGGGCGCTGGGTAAAACTTATAATTTCCATTGCCGGTATATTCTAGTACGCCATGGTAATTGGATCTAATAATATCCAAGCTATATACTTTAAAAACAAAGCAAAAAGCAAATTAGTTTATACATCGAAAATTCCCATAAATTTAGCTATGCAAGTTTTAATTTAGCTATATATTTACATATATCAAGTTTTACGTGTTTTTATTTATATTTTTATATGGAAATGTGTAAATATTTTATATGAATATTGCGCATGATACCTGCTAGGTACTATGCCGGTGGATCCTTAGCCATTTCGCATCGGGCGAGCGTTAACTAACTGCAAGAGGCCGCTGAGCAGGCGCTTATCAGGCGATAATAGCCGAACAAGCGTATCAGGCCGAAGGCCATAGCTATAGCGACAACCTGGCGCATTTAGCCGGCATGCGTGAGGTTATCGACCGCTTCTTTGACGAGGTAATGGTGAACGCCGATGATAACGCGGTGCGTTTTAATCGTCTGGCGCTGCTGCAACAACTGCGTGAATTATTCCTGCAGGTGGCTGATATTTCAGTGCTGCAGTAATACCCCTTTCAGCTACTGATATAAATAAAGCCAGCTTAATTGCTGGCTTTTTTGTTTGGGGCATAGGATAACGATTAGCATTATTGAAAATAACCAGCGTCTGGCGTGAACCCCGCAAGCTTTAGCAACGTCTTTTAACTGCAACAACAATAATAGCAAAAGGACCACAATGCAGCAGGCGCAACTCGATTTATTGGTGATGGCTATGCAAACAGGCGACAAGCGGGCGTTTAGTTTGTTGTACAGGCATTATCATCAGGATTTACGCCGGTTTGCTGCTTACTTATTGATGAACCCCGCCACGGCAGAAGACTTAGTGCAAAATGTATGGCTAAAAGTAGGAAAACGGATAGCCAGGCTAGATGATCCGGCAGTGTTTACCTGCTGGCTTTACCGCGCGGTTCGCTGGGAAGTGTTGGACTATCAGCGACAGGCTTTACGGCACAAAACACAGTCAGCTGATGATGAAAGTACTATGGCGACCATTTCAGCGAACCCGCAGTTACAGCAAGATGTAAGCAGTGATTTGGCTACGGCGATGGCACAGCTCGCTGCCAATGAGCGATTAGTACTTCAGCTCCACTATTTACATGAGCTGGAGTTGTCACAGATAGCGCTAATAACTGAGGTGCCGGTAGGAACGGTTAAGTCGCGTTTACACCGTGCCCGCCAACAGTTGCAACAAAAACTGCAAAATAATGAGGATTAAATTATGACTCTGGATAATGATATTAAACAACAACTGGCCAAACAGGCCGCCGAGCTGGACAAATTGATGCGTGAAGAGCAAGGGTTGGAGAAGGTACTGGCAGCGGGGTTTAAAGGCGGGCTCGGCGCTATTATGACCATTGCCTATATACTGGCGACACTGCTGGCCATTGCTATTTTCTACTGTGGTTACCAGTTTTTTACCGCCGCGCCTGAGCAACAGTTGTACTGGGGAATTATATTGCTATTAGTTTTCCAGGCTCAGGTTGGCACAAAAATGTGGATTTGGCTGGAAACCAACCGCAGCTCAACTTTGCGTGAACTAAAGCGGTTAGAACTGGCTGTGGCGAAACTAACGGGCTAGCGTACCAGATTTCGGCCGCTGTTTTTCGCCAGATACAACTGTTTATCTGCCTGCTCAATAGCACTGGCAAGACTATCACTGCGGGTACAGCAAGCAACACCAAAGCTGGCTGTTACCGGCAGCAGCAGTTGCCCGTAACGTAACGGACTATCTGCTAACGCCTGACGAATTTTTTCCGCTACCTGGAGTGCAGCGTCCTGGTCAGTTTTAGGCAGAAAAAACAAAAATTCTTCGCCACCAATCCGGCAGGCGATATCTTGCTGCCGTAAGTTTTTCCGAAACAAGTCGGCTAAATGCCGCAGCACGGCATCGCCGGCGGTATGACCATAAACGTCATTTAGTTGTTTAAAATGGTCAATATCACAAATAATTACCGCCATCGGCACAAAGGCATCGGCTTGTTGCTGCAAATTGCTATTGAGTGATGAATCAATAAACCGGCGGTTAAGAAGCAAAGTAAGCGGATCGGTATTGGCCTGAACTTCTTTGCTTTGCTGCAACAAGTCCATAGCTTCGTGGCTGCGTTCCCGGTAGTGATCATTAATCCAGCAGACAACTATAACAATCAACAATGAGGCGATAAAACGACTGGCTTCTGCTTCTTTATAATCTGCCAGAATCAGGTCTGGCATAAATAACATTACTCCTAATATCGCAATGAGCAGCGCATTACTTAACAAGGCTTTTTTAACGCCAAGCAAGCCAAATAAAATGGCAGGGAACGGAAAAACCCAATACAGTGCAGTGTTATTAAAGCCGCCCTGATAAACCAGACTCAGCACGAAAAAGCCGACCAGAACCGCCTCAATATTACAGGCGAGAGTAAGATTGCGTGACCAGCGGAAGTAGCTGATATTGAGTAAGAAAGTAGCGCCGGTGCCGAACAGGATTACCGGTAGCAGTGCTTGTTCGGCATCAAGGTTTTTAAAGCCGTATATAAACATTACTAACGACGTAATATAGCTGACAAAAGATAAAATATAACGCCGGCGCCGGGCGTCTATTTTTTCAGCTTGCTTGTCATTATTGTTGTTTAAGGTTGCTTGCAACAGCACTACCTCAATTTTTTATTTATCCTAGCACACAACTCAGAAATCGCAGCACCTCAGCATTGCGTCAGGGGGGGCTCAGGGTTGCTTAGCTTGCTCAACTATCGCTCTAACATCACTGAGCAGCTGCTGTGCATCATATACAATGCCATCTTTAATGGTATAACGAACACCCTTTGTGCGAATGGCTTCATTATCGGCATTTAGCCGGTAATGACCTGTTCCGTACAGCACTTTAAAATTGGCAAGCGGGTTTTCGGCAACAATAACTAAGTCGGCTTTTTTGCCGGGCACTACGCTACCAATCTGCTCATCTAACCCAAGCGCAATCGCACCATTGAGGGTGGCCGCCTGAATGACTTCCAGTGCGTTAAAGCCGGCTTCACGCAGCAGCTCTAATTCCTGAATAAAAGCAAAACCATAAATCTTATAAATGTAACCGGCGTCAGAACCAACAGTAATCCGGCCGCCATGATTTTTAAAGTCATTTAAAAACTGCATCCAGATCCGGTAGTTTTCGCGCCAGGCAATTTCATTGTCGGTAGTCCAGTCAAACCAGTATGAACCATGGGCATAACGGCTGGGGGTGAAAAATTTAGTCAGGGTAGGCAGGGTATACTGCTGGTGCCACTCTGCATTGCGCTGGGCGGCAGCGTCGCGGCTGGCTTCGTAAATGGTCAGGGTTGGGTTAATGGTAAAATCGAGCGCGATAAGCTCATCACGGACGGCATTCCACTTGTCAGAGCCAGGTTTTGCTGCCTGACGCCAGAGTTCGCCGGCCGCACTAAAGCGGTCTTGTTCGTTCTGGTAATTATAATTTGCGGGGTAGTTTTGAATAGTCTGGCCGCTAAATAGCGCTTCAGGCAAGCCATACCAGTGTTCCATAGAACCGAGGCCCATACGGGCACTATCCAGCACATTGGTGCGGGCGACATTTAACTGGGCATGGTGCATCATGGTGCCTAGTTGCTGCTTGGCGGCCTCATCCAGCGCCGCGGCAATAATGCCGGGGGTGGCGCCAAAAAACTTAATACCGGCCGCACCGGCTTTTTTAATGTCACGCACCCACTTGCGGGCCTGCTCCGGGTTAAATACCGCCTGGGGCAAACCCTGGCCAAAACCAACATAAGGCACGATACGCGGTGCGACAATACTGTTGCTGGCTGAGGCTTTAACGTGTTTTAACGTCCAGGCCAGGCCATTAAAGCTACCCGGCTCGCGCACTGTGGTAATGCCATGTGCCAGCCACAGTTTAAATACGTACTCAGCGGGGATACCGTCGGCTGAACCGCCGATATGGCCATGCATATCGATAAAACCCGGCAAAATGTACATGCCGCTCATATCCATTTCGGTATCACCGGCATTGGCCTTTGGCCGGCCTCCGTCCAGCACGGGCACATCAGGGTAGCCTACTACGGTCACCTGACTGATCCGGTCGTTCTCTATCACAATATCTACCGGACCTATGGCCGGCGCGCCCTCACCACTAATTAATGTACCACCCCGTAAAATTAAACGGTTGTAGGGGCCATCACCTTGTTTGCGCTCAGGCGCCGAAGGGGTTCGTTCACCACTATCGGCCATAACCGGTAAGCAGGCAAGGGTAGTGGTAATAAGCAGTAAGTTGCATAGCAATAAGCTCAGGCGCATGGCATATCCTAAATTGTTGTAATTTCTGGCACTACTCACGGGATTCGAGTATTAAGCGCCAGTGTGGCAAGGCCATAGCACAAACGCCAGCCATTAGCGTTAAACTGCACTAACTGAAGCGTGAGCGGTATAACTCCGCCACAGTGCTGACAAAGGCTACCTCGTCGTCGCTCCAGCGTTTAATCTCAGCAGTTTGCTCGCAGCAGATAATACCGGTAAGTTTGTCACCCTGAAAAATCGGTACATCGAGTAATGATTTGATATTGAAAGGTTTCAGAAACAACTCAGTGAGATCTTTAGTTGCCGGGTCATTCAGGGCATCACTGGCCCGGATTACCCGTTTCTTATCCAGTGCAGCAAAGTAGCCCGGAAAACTCCAGCGATCGATCAGTAACGCTTCCTTGCTAAAGCCGCCGGCTTTATCCAGCAATAATTCACAACGCAGTAAATCGTCATCAGTATACAGCCACAAACCTACCTGCTGAATTTTCAGGCCGCTAAGGCAGCACTGCAGGATCTGTTGCCGGGCTTCGCTGTCTGAAATACTCTGGTCTTGCAATGCGTTGCGTAGCTGGTCAAGTTCGGCTGACAGATAAGATTCCATAACGACGTTAGACTCCAAAGTGAAAAGTTAAACATGGCAGTAGTACTAAAAATGAATGGTTTTAGCTTGTTTTGCAACCTCAGATTAAAAAAACAAAGCTTGGTTTTGTTAACTTTTAAAGCCTGTTTCTATGGTTGCGTCTGGCAAATGCTGTTGCAGCCAATGTAATAAGGCTTATGTTGTTTCAGTGAAAACATACAGCTTACATATGAATCTGGCACCATCTCAGCAATTGTGTTTTAATTATGTAAATTTATATTTAATAATTGTAGGTTTATTATGCTGACGTTAGAAGAGATAATCATTAGTCGTGGCGAGATAGAGAAAATCTACAAAGCCAATATCGCGTTAACCCTTTGGCGCGGACTACATAATTCGGATGAAAAAATAAACCCTTTATATCCCGATTTCTATACTCGGAATTTACCGAACGGTGATATTCGTGAGCCTGATGTTACGTTAGTCAGAGATCCCAACACAGGGAAAGAAACCGTAAAGTCAGAAGAAGGCGTTGGCACTTCACTGACAGACAAGGAAGGGCTTTTTGGCCACAAAAGCTGGGAATATTATGTCATTCCAAAAGGGACTACTATTCCGAAAGAGCTGATCATCACTAAAGACCACTATTTAGCCAGAAAGAAATGCTGGCATTATTCGATATCGCCCAATTTCGACATGCCAAAAGAAGACTTTGTTGCTGCTTTAGATAAACTGGCGCAAAATGCTGGCATTAAAGTGAAAGGAAAATCTTATGCCACAGGTTGACGTTAGGTCTCTCTCGGTCTGCATTCAGGCGCTGCAAACGGCGATAAAACATAATGACTTCTTGTCGCAATCGGCCACTGTCGATGCCGACGATTATGAAGAAAGCTCCTATATGTTTGAGCTAGAACTAGCCAAACTGGTGAAACTTTACCGACAGGAAGAAGCCGACGGTAATGTGAATATACCTCTTGCCGAGTTGCTAAAACCGCCGTTTGATAGTCAAAATGCGTGATAACTTTAGTTAAAAAGCAGGCTCGCTAAGCAATGCCAAAAGAAGTTTCGCGTTACTCTTTGCAACAAATTCGGCAGCGCAAGAGTCTGACCAACAGGCAAAAACTGGCGGCGACAACTGACGACGATATTGCCAGGCAAATCGCCGCTGATCCGGACTTGTACGAATTAACAGAAGAAGAGCTAGCAGAGTTTGCTTTAGCAGTAGAAAATACCATCCCGTCTTAGAACCCAAAATAGCCATCCAAGATATTTAAGGCGCTTGCCCATCCCATCATAAAACCATTGCTGTTCCCTGTTTTATAAACTAAGTTAGAACCTTAAAATCGCCAAAGAGCGACAAAGGATTCAAAACAGGGAAGCCCATCATTGAAAAAACTGCTACTTATAGCGCTGATTGCCTTTGGTGCCTGGAATTATTATCAAAAACAAAGCACGCCTAAGCCAATTGCTGAGCCAGTAACACGGGTATTGCCAGATTACACTGTGCCACTTCAAAAAGCCCGTGACGTTGCCGCGAAGCAAAGCTTCCGTTGTGATGGCCGCCAGCATTGCAGCCAGATGACATCACGTGCCGAAGCAGAGTATTTTTTACGAAACTGCCCGGATACTAAGATGGATGGTGATAGTGACGGTGTACCTTGTGAGAACGATTCGAGGTGGTAACGACACTATTGAATCGCCTTTACGCGCTAACCTTTTTCACCACATACCGATACGGCAGTTCAGTAGTATCACTGGCCAGCAACTCGTGGTCCATAAAACGGCAGAAGGCGGGGATATCTCGGGTGGTGGCCGGGTCGTCGGCGATAATAAGCAAGGTGTCACCGACCTGCATTTTCCGCATTTGCAGCCGCACCATCATTACCGGCTCGGGACAGCGCAGGCCTAGGGCGTCCAGGGTTTGGGTAGCGCTGTTAAAGTGCGGGTCCATTGTTACTCCGATAATCTTATTTCAGAACTAAATCTGTTCAGCAGGCGCAAGTGGTACGTATTGTTCTGGCTACGGCTGTAGGTTGCAACACCCACTGTGCTCGCCACAGCAACTCGCTCGGGTTGAAGCCCTCACTCAGACACTCTGTGTCTGCGCAAGTGGGGTTCCAACCATCGCCTCGGTTTAACGACACCTTCGGTTCAATTAAACAAAAAAAAGGGCCGTTAAAACGGCCCTTATTCTATGCGATTGTGCTGGTAGCTACCAGTTTCTTGTTGCCAGCTTACGGACGTTCAAAAACTGTCGCGATGCCCTGGCCTAAACCAATACACATGGTCGCAAGGCCAAACTTACCGCCTTTGTCTTCCATTACGTTAAGCAGAGTGGTGCTGATCCGCGAACCTGAGCAACCCAGCGGGTGGCCCAGCGCTATGGCGCCGCCGTTAAGGTTGACCTTTTTATCAGCCACTTCCAGCAGACCTAAGTCTTTCATTACCGGCAGTGCCTGGGCAGCGAAGGCTTCGTTCAGCTCAGCGTAGTCGATATCGTCGATAGTTAAACCAGCCATTTTCAGCGCTTTCTTCGAGGCCGGTACCGGGCCATAACCCATAATTGACGGGTCACAACCGGCTACACCCATGCCGCGCACATAAGCGCGAATGGGTAAGCCCAGCGCTTTGGCTTTTTCTTCACTCATTACCAGCATGCCTGAAGCACCATCAGATAAGGCTGACGAGGTGCCGGCAGTTACTGTGCCGTTAGCCGGATCGAATACCGGGCGTAATTGACCGAGGGTGTCTACTGTGGTTTCCGGGCGAATAACTTCGTCGTAATCCATCAGTTTTAACACGCCGTCGGCATCGTGACCTTCGGTTGGGATAATTTCATTTTTAAAGCGGCCTTGCTCGCTGGCCTCTTGCGCTAAACGGTGCGAGCGGGCGCCAAATTCGTCTTGCTGTGCCCGGCTGATGCCGTGCATTTTACCCAGCAATTCGGCGGTTAAGCCCATCATGCCCGCTGCTTTAGCGATAGAGGTTGATAAACCCGGGTGAAAATCAACACCGTGGTTCATTGGCACATGACCCATATGCTCCACGCCACCAATTAAATATACCTCACCCATACCCGTTTGAATTGAACGCACGGCATCATGCAGCGCCTGCATTGACGAGCCACATAAGCGGTTAACAGTAACGGCTGGCACCGAGTGCGGAATGCCGGCTAACAGTGAAGCGTTACGCGCCACGTTAAAGCCTTGCTCCAGGGTTTGCTGCACGCAGCCCCAGATAATGTCGTCGATATCACTTGGATTTAACGCCGGGTTGCGTTCCAGTAGTGACGCCATTACATGCGCCGACAACTGCTCAGCGCGAACGTTACGGTACATACCATTTTTTGAGCGTCCCATCGGGGTACGGATACAATCTACAATAACTGCATTTTTCATTATTCTGCTCCTGCGCTTAAACCGGGAAGAAACGCTGGCCATTGTCGGCCATAGCGCGGGTTTTATCTGTAACCTGATAAATTTCGCCTAAATGGGCGTATTTATCGGCCAGGGCGACAAAGTTAGCTAAGCCGATGGTGTCTACATAACGTAACGGACCACCACGGAAAGGCGGGAAGCCCAGACCGAAAATCAGGCCCATATCGGCTTCAGCGGCGCTTTGCACTATGCCTTCTTCTAAGCAGCGAATGGTTTCGTTAATCATTGGCACCATTACCCGGGCGATAATTTCATCCGGGCTGAATTCTTGTTTATCGGAAGCGATACCAGCCAGCAATTCGACACTTTTCGGATCGATGTCTTTTTTCGGCTTGCCCTTGGCATCTTTACTGTAGGCATAGAAACCCAGGCCGTTTTTCTGGCCGTAACGCTCGGCTTTGTACATGGCTGCAACCGGGTCGTTATCCAGTTTTGCCATCCGGGTCGGGAAGCCGTCGGCCATCACGTCGGTGCAATGGAAGGCGGTATCTAAACCGACCACATCCAGCAGGTAAGCCGGGCCCATCGGCCAGCCAAACTGCTTCTCCATTACTTTATCAACCTGAGCAAAATCGGCGCCGTCAAGCACCAGCTTGCTAAAGCCGGCAAAATACGGGAATAGTACCCGGTTTACAAAGAAACCCGGGCAATCATTAACCACGATAGGTGATTTGCCCATTTTAGCGGCATAAGCCACCACGGCTGCTACTGTTTCATCGCTGGTGTGTTCGCCACGGATAACTTCGACCAACGGCATGCGGTGGACCGGGTTAAAAAAGTGCATACCGCAGAAATTTTGTGGCCGGCTCAGGTTTTTCGCCAGGGCGTTAATGGAAATGGTTGAGGTGTTAGAGGTTAAAATAGCGTCATCGCTAATTAAACCTTCTACTTCTTTTAATACCGCACCTTTAATTTTCGGGTTTTCAACGACCGCTTCCACCACGATATCAACGTCTTTTACCAGCTCGTTGCTAAGGGTAGGGGTAATGCTGGCGATCACTTTGGCCATGCCGCCAACATCAAGCTTTTTGCGTTCTACCTGTTTGCCAAGTAACTTAGTGGCTTCGCCCATACCCAGCGCCAGCGCTTTATCGGCGATGTCTTTCATTACTACCGGCACGCCTTTTAACGCAGATTGATAGGCAATGCCACCGCCCATAATGCCGGCACCTAATACCGCAGCCTTTTTAACTGCTTTAGTGGCGACTTTACCGGCTTTTTTTGCTTTGCTTTTTATCAGCTGGTCATTTAAAAACAGCCCAACCTGGGCAGTTGCCGCATCGGTTTTTGCCAATTTAGCAAAGCCAGCATTTTCCAAGGCCATGGCACCGGCACGGTCTAAGGTGGCGGCTGCTTCAATGGTTTGTACTGCAGCCATTGGTGCCGGGTAATGTTTACCTGCCGAGGCAAATACCATACCTTTGGCGGTGCTGAAGCTCATGGTGGCTTCGGTTTTGTTCAGTTTTAACGGCTGCAATTTAACCGCGCGCTTTTTCTGCCAGTTCAGGCTGCCGGCAATGGCATCTTCCAGCACGCTAAGTGCTGCCGCTTCCAGTTTTTCTGGCGCCACTACCGCATCAATTAAGCCGGCTTTTTGCGCCTGGTCGGCGCTGTGGTCTTTACCGGTGGTGATCCACTCCATCGCATTGTCAGCACCAATAATCCGTGGCAGGCGCACCGTGCCGCCGAAGCCCGGCATTAAACCCAGTTTAACTTCAGGCAGGCCAATCCGGGTGCTGGTGTCAGCTACCCGGTAGTCACAGGCCAGGGTCCACTCACAACCACCGCCTAATGCGAAACCTTTTATCGCTACCACGGTCGGAACGGGCAGGTCTTCACATAAGTCAAAAATATCAGAGGCTTGTTTAATCCACGGTACCAGTTCAGCTTCCGGGCGCTGGAAAGTACTTAAGAATTCGGTGATATCTGCGCCAACAATAAAGGTGTCCTTGGCACTGGTAAAGATCACACCTTTCAGGTTACTGTCAGCGTGCAGCTTGTCTAAAGCTGTCTTACAATCAGTCAGGGTTTGTTGGTCAAACTTATTAACAGAGCCTGCAGCAGCAAAGGTAAACCGGGCAATACCAGGTTTAGTATATTCAACACTGATAGTGTCACTCTGGTAAATCATAAAAATGCTCCTTGGTCGCGTTAAGGGGTGATTGTCGCAACTGGTACGATGAGGTTAACAGGTTCAGTGTGTCGTGCTTTACTAAAAATTTCAACCGTTATTTAAACAGGTGTTTGAAAAAGCCCGTCAAACCCAGCCAGACGGTGCCACTAACTATAGCTGTTTTTCTATTTTTCGCTGAATTCAGAGGTAAGTCGTGAGAGCTTTTCGTTTAGTATTCGCCATTACCGTTGCCACCAGCACGGTGCTTTCCTGCGCATTAACAGCCCACGCGGCTGAACAGGATAAATTACAACAGCAACGACAGCGCTTTGTCGCGCTGGAGCATAATATTGACAATGTCAGCCGCAAGCAGGCTGAAGCCTGGTATGCAGAGCTTGCCGATTATCCGTTACAGCCCTATTTGCGTTTAAAACGACTGCAGAATTTTTTAAATGCGCATGACGCCATTGAAGAGTTTCTGACCGAGTATCAGGGCACGCCGATGGATTGGACCCTGCGTAAGCCCTGGTTACTGCGGTTAGCCGAGCAAGACCAGGCCGAGCGGTTTCTGGCTAATTTCACCGGCTCGTCCGATGCCGAGCTGCAATGTCTGGCTCTGCGCTTTCAACTAAAAACTAACGCGCTGCCAAAGCCGGATATCTGGCAACAGACCGAGCAATTATGGACCGAGGGCAAATCGCAACCAAAAGCCTGTGACCCGTTATTTACCGTCTGGCGTGATAGCATGCCGCTGAAAAGTGAAACGGTGCATCGCCGGCTGCAACTGGCAGCAGATGGGGGGCAGACGCAGCTGATACCTTATTTAAAAACCCTGCTACCAGCAAACGAGCAATATCTTGCAGATTTATGGCAGCAAACCCGGCGCAATCCGGCGGTCATTACCCGG
>TARA_R110002126_G_scaffold3026_12_pt1 | contig 12594 bp, 15 predicted proteins | sample TARA_R110002126 | Tara Oceans TARA_R110002126 (sample SAMEA4397536) | marine metagenome | biome: Polar Biome; feature: [DCM] deep chlorophyll maximum layer (ENVO:01000326); material: water (ENVO:00002006), including particulate matter (ENVO:01000060) such as... | depth 30 m
GGTTGGTGCTGCGAAGGTTGACGACACCCTAACTTTAGGTTCTGTTGTTAACGCAGCAACTGATACTGATAAGTTCTTAGTGCTTGACGCTTCAGGTAACGTTGACTTCCGTACAGGTGCGGAGGTTCGTTCTGACATCGGCGCAGGAACAGGAAGCGGTACCATGTCTAGCTTTACTATCAGTGACGGGTCAAACACTTCTCCTATTGCTAACGGAAACACCCTAGCCATTCAAGGTTCAGGTTTGGTATCCGTTGCAGAGAGTGCAGGTACAGTTACTATTTCTACTACAGCTAACAACTACGCCCATCCAACCCTAACTGCTAGAAGCATTAACACTTCAGGCGCTGAGGTTATTGATATACTTACTTCAAACACTGATGGTCACGTTACTGCAGCTTCTAAGCGTACCATGACTCTTGCTGACCTAGGTTACACAGGTACTACTAACGCTAACACGTACGTTCACCCAACGTTGACTGCTCGTTCAGTTAACACTTCAGGTGCTTCTGTTTTGGATACTTTTACATCCAACACTGATGGGCACGTTACAGCTATCACTACCCGTACTCTAACCCTTGCTAATCTTGGGTATACAGGTTCCGCTACTGCTAACGACTACCTCCTTCCTTCTGCTAACACTACCACTGTTGGTGGCGTTGAGTTGGCTACTACTACTGAGGCTTCAGCAGGTTCTGATACTTCAAGAGCTGTTACTGCCGCAGGCATAGAGAAGTTCCGTAATGACCGTGAGTCTGTTACCACTCTTTCAGGTACAGGTGCTGCGACTGCTTTCACAATCACACACAACTTTGGAACACGCATGGTTATGGCTGAGATTGTTGACTTCGGAAATAACGGTACAGCCGCTACTTACGAAAGTGTCTACGCAGACGTTACTCGTCCAACCGACAACACTCTTATTGTTACATTTGGAACAGCTCCAAGTACAACACAAGATTATAAAGTTATGCTTCGCTTGATCGCATAATAGGATAACTTACTGATAATGAGGGAGGGCGGTACTTGTGTATCGCCTTTCTTTTTTGTATATTTGCAATAGATATTATATAAGCTATGAAGTTTCTAAACACAGGTGATTTTTCTAACGATCTAAATTCCTCAGGTATACTTAAAGTAACCACAGGATCAATGAACGCCATGACCGATGGTAGTGAGTTCGTCATCTCCGACAAGGAGTGGGCTTCAGTAAGTACAGGTGGTACTGACTTCATGTGCCTCAAGCCCGAAGGTGGCACGACCCGATCAATTCAAGGGGCTAATGAGGTTTTCGGTATTAAGTCGTCTTCAACGTCAGATACCCAAGTCACCTTTAGAAACGCAGACGGAACAGGCGCAAACATGGACATCGTCCTAAGGTCTGAAAAAGACACAAGCCTACGTATGTGGAGTGGCGCTTCAGGTTCAGGAGTTAATGAAACCGCAAGGATACAAAGCACTGAGACAGGTAACAGATTAGACATCCTTAACTACGATCATGGCAACATGCACATTGCAGCTTCGGGTGACGCTAATGCGGCTCTATCTTTCTACTTCGGTAACGGAACGGGAACTACAGGCAACTACTCAAACCCAAAGGCAAATCACGCACTACAACTAAAGGACAACTCATTGAAGATGTCTTCTACTAACAGTGCAGCTCTACCTAACTTCACCTTCTTGGATGATGATGATTCAGGCATGTACTTAGCTTCTGCAGGTGATGTCGCTTTCTCAGTAGGTGGAACTAGGACTTTCGGAGTCCCTGCTCTTTCAGGTTCTAATGGTCAAGTATTAAGCACTAACGGTTCAGGTGTTACTTCATGGATTGCTGCAGGTGGCGGGGGAACAACTTACTCTGCGGGTGCGGGTCTAGATCTTACTTCAACCACATTCAGTGTTGAGCCCGATCTACGTGATGGAATTACTCACATCGGACTTGATACAGGAGATTACATTGGCTTCACTAATAACGCACGGATTGACTTCTTTGTAAATGGTGGAAATGAGATGCGTCTTGAAGCAGACGGTGACCTTCATGTTGATGGTGACGTTATTGCATTCTCTTCAACAATCTCTGACAAAAGACTAAAGAAGGACGTAGAGCCTATTTTAAACGCTTCTAAGAAGGTTTCTCTTCTAAATGGTGTGGAATACACTTGGAAGTCAGGAAGTCGCGCAGGAGAGCGTGAAATTGGTTTAATCGCCCAAGAGGTGGAAGAAGTTGTTCCTAGTATCGTAAGAGAAAAGAAACTTCCCCTACAAACAGGTACTGATGAGGCTTACAAAACGGTTGACTATGAGAAGCTAGTAGCTTTGTTAATCGAGGCTCACAAGGAGCAGGCTGACATCATTGAGCAATTGGAGGAGAGATTGATCCACCTAGAGAATATAGCGTAATGGCTATAGGGACTACCAACATAAGCATTACTCAGCTTTACGGCGAGCATGACAAGGATGCTGTTACTGACTTATCCTTTAGGCACGTATGTAACAGACTACATAACTACGGAGCTGACGGAACGGACTTAACCTCAATGAGGAGCGATATCGAGGCAGACAATTTCTCTATGGGCGCGTTTAGCGGAGCTAGCTTTGATTTAGCTTCAGGTGGTAATCTAGTCTTTAGGTTTGATCCATTCTACGGCTATGACACTTACGAGCAAGGGGAAGCTAGAGGAGCCACAACTAACACGGGGCACAACAACGCGACCAACACACCCGTTAGTCCTTCGAACAACGGCGTAGGCAACAGTGTATATAACCTCACAGGTACTGATGGTTTATTATTTGACTCTACTCTAGGTTCGGGTGAAGTGTTTACTCTCCCTACGAGTGGAGGCACGGCAACTTGGGTGTTCATCTTTAAGCCTGCCGCATCAGGGAGCTTTTTGCAGTACAACATCATGGACACTCTGCAAGAGGTGGAAGGTACTACCGACTCCGCCTTTTACGGTACGAAGTTCGACCACAACAGTAACGGGTCAATTAGAGCCATTACAGGTGACGGCACGGGAGCCGCTTCAGGCGATAGAAGAACTTACACTTCGGCAACAGGGAAGATCACTCTAAACGAGTGGAACGCTATTGGGTTTGTCCTAGAGGAGGGTGATAGTTCAGTAAACGCAACCACAGGCAATTGGTGCTACCACTACGATTTTGGGGCTGACGCTGTTACGTCTTCATGCGCCAATGTAAGTGGGTCGTCATCAGGGGCTATAGCATACACTTTCTCAACAACAGCAGATCAAGACACTCTCATGGTCGGCGCAGGGGGTTCAGTTAGCAGGTATCAAGACACAGAGATGGGTCACATTCTTGTGTTCAATGGTCGCATGACCTCTACGGAGTTCACTGATCTCATGAATGGACTGAAGGGCTACTACGTCTAAACTTGTTTTACACTTCATGGGCGTGTATGTTAAATATGAATATATTTAAATTAAAACTATTATGGTAGACAAAACAAAACTAACTAAGAAAGAACTAGAGAACCTTCAGGGTTCACTTTCTGATCTTCGTAATGCAGAGCAAGCGTTCGGTCAGGCAGCAGGCATCCTCATCGACGCTCAAGCAAATGCAGCAGAGGGCAGAGTTAAAACCTTAGCAGCGGAGGCTGTTATTATAACTATGAAGGATGAGTTCATCGCTAAGTACGGTCACGTTGACATCAATGTGCAGACAGGCGAATTCATGGTGAAGGAAGAGGTTGTAGAGGGATAGTTCCACTACATACATTAATTGAAAGAGGTTGGCTTAACGGTCAGCCTTTTTTTTATACCTTTGTAGAACCATGAACATGAGAATCAAAAACCTTTTAAAGAAGCATAGACTTGCAGGAGTCAATAAACCTAAAGGTACACCAAGCCACCCTAAGAAGTCTCATATCGTTCTCGCCAAGCAGGCAGACAACGTTAAGTTAATACGTTTCGGAGAACAGGGCGCTTCCACGGCAGGAAAGCCTAAGGCGGGAGAGTCTGACAAGATGAAGGCAAAAAGGAAATCCTTCAAGTCAAGGCATGGACGCAACATCAAGAAAGGTAAGATGAGCGCAGCATATTGGGCCAATAAGGTTAAATGGTGATAAGGAATAGATGCGTGGCAATTTCCGCATTTGAAGTATAAATAGGTTGGCTTATGGTCAGCCTTTTTTTTGTATCTTTGTTTTTAGTTAACCTTGCTATGAATATGAACAACTTAGTCGATACTCTGTCAGGATTTCCTTCATTGGTTACGGCATTGGTCGTAGGTGCTACTTCAGCCAAAGCATTCGATTACTATTGGAAAGTATATCAAAGCAGATCTAAGAAGGACATAGGAGCTATTGAAGCAAAGTCCGAGACTATCACATTACTACAAGACAGACTTGAAAACCTTGACGCACGAATTGAAGACCTTATCGAAGAGCTAGTATCACTGAAGATTGAAAACGCCACACTACGTGCAGACCTAGAGAGGGCAAAAGAAAAGAATGATGACCTAAGAGAGGCTTATCTAAAAGCGAAATACAGAAATCAAAACAAATCATGAGCAATCCAAAAGAAAAGAAGAAGGCCAAGCCGTTGATGAAGAAGACCCTGAAGGCAGGGCTCTACTCTCCACTTGGTGCTAAGAAGATGTCTTCTAAAGAGAAGGCTGAATTCAAATCTAAGTTTGTCAAAGCCACGGCAGGTAAGCAGGCAATGAAGGCAGAGAAGACCGTCATCAACTCACCTAAATACAAGGCAGTTAAGACTATTACAAAAGGTCTACACAAGATGCCTGATGGTTCCGTTATGAAGGATTCAGAGATGAAATACATGAAAACCAAGAAAAGATTGAAGAAATCATGAATGTTAAAAGAAAAAAGAACACACCCTCTGCTAAGTACCTAGAGGTTCAACGCAGGAAGAAGATTGCTAAGAGGTACAAGGCACTCAAGTTTGTTGACGCTATCAAGGAGACTCGCGCGGTATCTGCTGAGAACCATGGTGATGATGGACTAGCTCTACGCACACGCAACAAGAAGACCTTTCAGGGTGAGAACGCTACCAATGTAGTTAAGGATCAGTCCAAGAAAAAGAAGGTCGTTAGAAAGCGTCGGTAATGAAGCTGAGACGAACTGCTGCGTTCTACGCAAGTAATAAGGAATCAAGAGACAAGAAGAAGTCCTACGATACTCAACACAACAAGAAGAACAAGAATAAGGTATCCTCACGCATGAGAGCCCGACGATTGCTTCAGAAGCTTGGTAGAGTTAGCAAAGGGGATAACAAAGATGTGGATCACGCTAATGGAAATCCTCTAGACAACAGATTGAAGAACCTTCGGGTCATCAGTAAAACCGCTAACAGAGCGAAACATTAGTATCTCCGCGGAGTACTTAAGAAGGCCCTTCGGGGTCTTTTTTCGTTTGGAGCCTCTTATCCGATTCGAACGGATGACCTGCTCATTACAAGTGAGCTGCTCTACCACTGAGCTAAAGAGGCGGTTGTGGAGAATATCGGATTCGAACCGATGACCTCCTGCTTGCAAGGCAGGCGCTCTAGCCAACTGAGCTAATCCCCCTATTTTTTGTTACTGAGGCTTGCGGCTTACTCTGTCCTCATGCATCAACGGCATGGTGAACTTGGGATCTTTCACATCTCTAAACTCAGCCTTGACATCGAAACAAGGACAAGACTTAGTGCTGAACTCGTTATGACCGTAGACTGTTAATCCACCAAACGTTAGACTAAGACCTTCACATAGATCGATAAGTGCCTTCTTCTGAGCTTCTGTACGTGTGTCTTTCGGTTTACGATCCTGAGCATTCATTCCTCCGATATAGCAAACTCCAATACTGCCTTGGTTTTTTCCCTTCGTGTGAGCTCCAATTTTATCTAGTGGACGACCAACCTGAACTGTTCCATCAATCTTTACAACGAAGTGGTACCCCACTCCTGACCAACCGTTAGCCTTGTGCCATGCATCGATATCATCAACATCATGTTCTCTCCCTTCAGGGGTGTACGAAGTGTGTAGTACAATCTTATCTATCGGCCTCATACCCTCTGTCCTTTTAAGTGGTTCTTGATTGTCTTCTTAGTAAATCTCATACGTTCCTTGTACTCGGCGTAGTCCTCTTCAGGGAATCTCCGTCCTGACAATGAAGCATAACGGTTTGACTTTGCAACCATCTCTTCGGTAATTACTGTCTTCTCAATATCTTCTTTCATCTTGGTCTTACTATATTAAGTAAATGGCACTCGCGCTACTTACAGGGTTACATAATGTTTATTCTTACTATACTACTCTCTCATTAAAATAACAGATTAGATTATGTTATATAACTTTAATCCATTTATACTATATATAAGGAATAGTAACAATACAAAGATAACAGGGTAACTTGTGAAAAGCAAGACGACTCGGTAATTTTAGTAAAGAAATTATTCTTACCTTTGCAACAATTAATATAATACAATTCAATTATGGCTAACGATTTTGAACAAGCTGCAGAAGCAATGGGGATCACTTTATCATCCACACCACCTTCAAGCATGACTGAAGCAAACAATGAACCAACAGAAGATTCCACTGTGGAGAACACAAACTCTGAAACGGAAGAAGTTCTAGAAGAAACTGAAACATCTACTCAAGAGGCTGACGCTGATGAGGCTGTTACTGAAACTGAAGAAGTGGTAGAAGTACCTGTAGAGGCGGAGAAGCCTTTGGAGGCTTCCGCCAATGAAGAAGAAGAAGTGATAACAGCATCTGACGAGCCTGTTGAAGAAGAGCTATCCGACGAGGAGTACGAGAAGATGGTTTTTGACACTGTAGCCGAAATGGTTGGTGTTGACAGCTTAGACCGTGAGTCCTTAATGGAGAAGCTAACCGTAGCCCCACCTACTGAGGTTGCACCGCTAGATGAACGTGTACAAGTCATTGCTGACTTTGTTGCTGAGACAGGTCGTGATCCACAAGAGTGGTTTGCGTACATGTCTATGAATCCATCCGAAATGGACGATTCAGCAGTATTGAAACAATCCCTGCAAGATAAGTACCCTGACCTATCATCCGAAGATGCCACGTTATTGCTTGATAGCAAATACAAGGTTGATTCCGATTTGAATTCAGAGCAAGACGTTCGCCTTGGAGCACTTCAGTTAAAGATGGATGCTTCAAACGCTCGTAAAGAGTTAGAATTGGTTCGTAGCAAATACCAAGAGCCTGTCATGGCTGCTGCGCCAATCGTTGAGTCGAGCGAGGATACAACCCCGTTCGATGCTTCGTGGATGTCTGCAAATGAAAGTGTAGTTAACGATATGGAGGCAATTGAATTTACCGTTGGTAAGGACAATAGCTTCAACTTCGGACTCACCGACGCTTACAAGGCATCTCTAAAACAAACGAATGCTAACATGGGCGACCACTTTAACCAATATATTGATAAGGATGGCAATTGGAACCACGAGAAGCTGAGTGTTCACACCGCAATCTTGGATAACATTGAATCTATCGTTGACTCTGCATATAAGCAGGGAGTGAGCAGCGGGACTTCAAATGTAGTCAAGCAGGCAGTGAATCCTTCCTCCGTTGATCCTACGTCGACTAACTCGACAACAGCCTCATCATCACAGGATAAAGTCCGCCAACAAATACTAAACGCCTTGCAGGGTGGCGACGATACTCTGCGACTCAAATTTTAACTTAAACAACGCTAATAAATATAAATTATGGCATTTACATCACCCGCAGGATTTGATCCTGCAATGATCCGTAACCTAGACATGTCCAAGTACGTGGATCTAGGTTCTTACATCAACGAAGTCAACAAGCCTGACAACCGCGATTCTCTTGTTTCCACTTATGGCAACCAAGGTATCACAGGTTTCTTGCAAATGGTTGGAGCTGTTAAGGCTCAAGCTGTTGCTGACGAAGTTGTATATTGGGAAGAGGCTCGCTTACACGCAAAGCAAGCAGGCGCTACTCTCGGTACCACAGGTCTTATCATCACTGTTGATACTTCAGCAAGTCAGGTAGTAGTAGTTCGCGAGAACGACGTTATCTTGAATGGTTCTGATCGTTTCTTCGTATCAGGTATCACTGCAAACGCTACTGTTGCAACTGATTTTGATATCGCTCTTGTTGCATTGGACGGTACTTCTACTTTGAACCTTACCGCTGCTACTGCTGTTTCTATCCCTGTTGTAGGTAACCTACACGCTCAAGGATCTGATCAGCCTTCTACTTCTTTTGAGTCTAACCTAGTTAAGCGTTCTAACCCTTTCATGATTATGAAGGAAGTTTACAAGGTGAGTGGTTCAGCTGCTACTAACATTGGTTGGATTGATCTAGGTCAAGGCGATTACCGTTGGTACATCAAGTCTGAAGCTGATACTCGTCAACGTTTCTTAGACAAGCGTGAGATGATGTTGTTGCTCGGAGAGAAGACATCTGCTGTTGCAGGTATCTCAGGTTCTGAAGGTTACTTTGCTGCTATCGAAGATCGCGGTATCGTTGCTTCAGGTGTTGATTCTGATTTCGCTTCTTTGGCTGATCTTGACGCGATTCTTATCGAGTTGGACAAGCAAGGTGGTGCTGCAGAGTACGCAATGTACGTTAACCGTACTACCGATCTAGCTATCGACGACATGGTTGCCAATGGCGTTAGCGCAGGAACAACTGCAGGTATTGCAGGTCAGTTCGGTGCTTTCAACAATGACAAGGACATGGCTGTTGCTCTAGGTTTCCGTACGTTTAGCCGTGGAGGTTACACTTTCCACAAGCATGATTTCAAGTTGTTGAATGATCCTACTTTGTTGGCTGATGCTGACTACGCAGGTGTTATGATTCCAATGACTAAGATCACTGACGCTAAGACAGGCGAGAAAGCTCCTGCATTGGAGATGAACTACAAGGCTGCTAACGGTTATAGCCGTGAGTTGGAGCATTGGATGACAGGATCTATTTTAGGTGCCAAGACAGGTACTGAGGATAGCGTTTCTTTCAACTACCGTTCTGAGCTTAACTTGATCACTCGTGCCGCTAACCGTCACGTATTGCTTAAGAAGTAATTCTCTAGTTTTTTAAATTGAAGGGCTCTCCTAACGGGGGGCCTTTCTTTTTTATATAATGTTTTGTATATTTGCACTATCCATTCAGGATATTTCAATTAAATTAAACAACATCATGGCAGAAACAGTCAAACGAGCTAGCAAGCCTGCTGCTCCCAAATCAAAGCCTACAGCCGTAGGAAACGTAAAACCTTCTAAGCGTCCTACCCGCAAAGCTGCGTTAAAACCAACAGTATTCGCTATTAACCGTGGCGGCGGCATTTGGTGCAAGATCCCACAAAAGAACATCATTATATTTGATGAAGAGAAGGGCTACAACCGTGAGATCCGATTCGCACGTGGAGAGCGTTCTATCTATGTAGAAGAGCAGTCTTCTTCAGCTCAACGTCAAGTTATCGTATTCCGTGACAAAGTACTTTCAGTTCTACACACACAGCCTGAGCTACTAACCTATCTACGGGCTCATCCATCAAACGTCGCTAATGGCGGCTCTCTATTCTCTGAAGTCAACCTAACGGTCAACGCTAAGAAAGAAGTAGAAGATGAGTTCCTAGTACATGACGCTATCTCATTGATCCGTTCAACCTCTACTGATGAGCTAATGCCTATGGTATTGTCTTACGGTATCGATCCAAGTATGGGATCTATGGAGATCAAGAAAGAGCTTCTAAAGTTCGCTAAGTCCAACGCAACATCTTTCATGGAGCTATTTAACAGCCCTATCGTTCAAGTTAAAGCTGACGTATTGACGGGTGTAGACTTCCAAATCCTTTCATCTAAGCCTGACGGAATGTATTGGGGAGACAATAACTCTTTGATCACTCCAACGCCTATGGGTCAGAACTCTATAGATGTGTTTTCTAGGTTCCTAATGACGGATCGCGGAGCACAAGTACGTGAGGAGCTTAAGCGTCAGATCGACATGCTGTAGCGCACTTAGTGTCTTAATTACCACAGAGGGGGCTGCCGTATGGTGGCCCTCTTTTTTTTTGTATATTTGTAGTTAGTAAAAATAATCACCATGGCATCTGTTTTAGAAGTATATAGCACTATCAAGGCCCTTGTTAATAAGGATGAGAAGGGAATGATCTCTCCATCACAGTTTAACGTATTCGCAGGTCTAGCTCAACAGAAGGTTGTCAACAGCCTATTTGGAGAGTTCGAGCTCAACAAGAAAGCATACACACGTGAATCTGCCGCAGGACGCGACAAGAACAGGACTAAGCAAATCCAAGAGGATCTAAGCATGTTCTCTAAGAAGGTAACCCTATCTTCCCCCTCTACTGCATTGGGTTCGTTCACGAAGCCCGCAGACCTATCTAGACTCATTGGAATAACCACCTTCGGTGATTGGTTCCTTGATCAATCTACAGCAACCCGCATTCAGTTAGTATATGACGAGGACAAGATTGACATGATTCTCGGTTCATCTATCTCTACACCTACTGAGGCATCTCCCGTGGCTCTTATATCTTCAGACATTAGCGTATTCCCTACGTCTATTCGCAAGATTAAGGTTCGTTACTATAAGACACCTGAGGGCCTTGCAGCTACAACAGGCTTACCAACAGCCTCTCTACCTAAGTTTGGCTACACCGTAGACTCGAATGGCTACGAACTATATGATGTTTCCACATCAGTTGACTTCGAATTACCTGATCACTACGTTCCTGATCTTGTATCTGAGGTTGCTAAGATGATTGGTGTTAACTTGCGTCAAGAAGACATCTACCAATACGCTAACGCTGAACAGCTTAAAAACTAACCCATGTCAAGACAAACAACAACGGTTGCAGATGTGGTTAATGACTTTCTATTAACCCTTTCGGAGGACGACTATGTGTCCAACGTTGCTGACTACCATGTACACAACCTAGCCCTTCGCGGAATCCGTGAGATGGGCTTTGATGTTACTAAAAGAGTTAAGTCTCTATCTCTACCTATCTCTGACCTCGGCACCGTGGATATGCCTGACGATTTTGTCGGTATGCTTCGTTGCGGTGTTTCAGGTTCTGACGGAACGTTCTACACCTTTAAGGAGAATAAGAACATGGACATGGCGCAAGAGTACAACCTTGCCTCTAACGGACAACCTATTGACAGTGATGGTGACGGCGTGAATGATCGTCAAGCACTATCCTCTACGGGAACTATGCCTATGCAAGGCGACAATCTATCTAATGCTGTTAATGCAGCAGGTATTGGTAAGTCTTACGGCAGAGGTGGCGGAGGCTACTTAGGTCATTACAGGATCAATTACGATCAGAACAGGTTAGAAGTAACAGCAGACACTACAGCCACTCATGTCTCTATAGAGTACATCGCTGACGAGGCTCGTAGCAAGAACCCTTCTATTCATTTATTTGCAGAGGAAGCTCTACGCAATTACATCTACTACAAGTTAGTTAGTCGCAAGTCAAACGTTCCTTCAAACGAGAAAGCTTTTGCACGTACCAACTACTACAACGAACTCAGACTAGCGAAGATCCGCATGAACGCCTTCAGTAAAGAAGAAGCCCTAGGTGTCATCCGTAAGAACTTCCGTCAGTCTCCTAAATTTTAAGCTATGGGTCAAGGCATCCTAAAACCGAGGTATCTTAACTTAGATAAGGACTCAAGGATCATTCAGACCAACGAGATGTTGGCAGCATACAACGTGCGTGTTACTACAGACGGTGGTGACTCAGGCGTTGTAAAGAACATTAAGGGGAACTCTGCTCTTCTTTTCGGAGGTTCAGGCTTACCTACAGGAACCAATACAGTCGTTGGAGCGTTCAACCACTTGGGCACTGACCGTGTTTTCTTCTTCTACCACAATTCTAATGACGAGCACTCAGTATGGGAGCTTAGTCATAACTCTACCTCTTTAACCGAAGTTCTACGAAATGATAGCTTGGGTAACGGTTTTACTTTAAATGCAGACTCTTTCCTACACGTGGATGGCATCCTAGTTAAGTCTGAATTATTCCTTTACTTTACAGATGGTGTAAATCCTCCTCAGAAGCTAAATGTTGATACGACGGCTACAGTTGGCACGTACCCATTGAATGATTATGAGGCTTTGGTTCAGAAGGCAAGCCCTGAGGCACCCTCTGCGAGCTTTGCTACCGACACTTCATTCGATGAGAACAACATCCTTGGGAAGTCATTTCAGTTCGCGTGGCAGTATATCTACCGAGACGGTGAGGTTAGTGCTATCGGTGAGTACTCATCTAATCTAGTATCCAAGAACACAATTAACTCTTTCAGTGCTTCACCTAGTAACGACAAGAACTACAACGTAATAAACCTAGGTATCACTCTACCTGCATCATTGAACGCTACTATAGCGCCAAAGGTGAATCTATACTATAGAGGGTTAAATGACAATACCATGTACTTCGTTGAGGAGTATGCTACTGCAGATGCTGTTAGCGGAGTCACCTTCACTAATGCGGGCCTCTATTCAGTCGTCTCCGATGCTGACTATAACAAGTTGCAGGACTCTACTCCTAAGCTAGCTCAAGCGCAAGTGGTAAAAGACAACAGACTATTCTACGCAAACTACAAGGAAGGC
>TARA_R110002126_G_scaffold61326_6_pt1 | contig 12576 bp, 10 predicted proteins | sample TARA_R110002126 | Tara Oceans TARA_R110002126 (sample SAMEA4397536) | marine metagenome | biome: Polar Biome; feature: [DCM] deep chlorophyll maximum layer (ENVO:01000326); material: water (ENVO:00002006), including particulate matter (ENVO:01000060) such as... | depth 30 m
TCGTCGGTAAATCTGTGGTGGGTTCCTCGGCCAGCGGGAAAACCAGCCTGACAACGGCGCCCTGCCCGCTTTCCGGCAGGCCCAGTTCAAGCCGGCCCTTGTGGTCTTCCATGACGCGCTTGACGATCGCCAGGCCAAGCCCTGTGCCCTTTTCACGGGTCGTCATGTAAGGCTCGGTCAGACGTTCGCGATTGGCGGTCGGCCAACCCAGCCCGTTGTCGCAGACCTCGATGACCGCATACCCGTCTTCCTCGCGGAGCGAAACGCGGATCTGGCCGGGGGTATCATCGCCGACGCCACTTTCCATCCGGGCGATCACACTCTCGGCGGCATTCTTGAGGATATTTGCCAGCGCCTGGCTCGACAGCCGCGCGTCACACAAGGCGTGGATCGGGCGTTCGGGGCGTTTGAAACTGGTATCGACAGACGGTGTCGCGACGCGTTGCGCGAAGGTTGCCGCCTGGGTCAATTCACTCATCTCCACCGGCTCCACTTTCGGCTCCGGCATACGGGCGAAGGAGGAGAACTCGTCGACCATGCGCCCGATATCGCTCACCTGGCGGATGATCGTGTCGGTGCAGCGGTCAAACGTCTCGACATCGGTGAGAATTTCCTTGCGGTACTTGCGTTTGATCCGTTCGGCAGAAAGCTGGATCGGCGTCAACGGATTCTTGATTTCGTGAGCGATCCGCCGCGCAACCTCGCGCCAGGCGGCATTGCGCTGGGCGGTCACCAGACGGGTGACGTCGTCGAATGTGATGATCAAGCCGGCCTCTTCATCCATAGTCGCACGCGCGGAGAGATAGCGGACCTGTTCGTCGGCGGTTTTCAGATCGATCTGGGCCTCGGCGACATAGCCCGGTCGGCGGCGCGCCTGGGCGACAATATCGCTGAGCTCCGGAGCGATATCATCGATCCGGGCCCCGACAAGATCATCCGTGCCGGGGCTGAGATGACCAACGGCCGACCGGTTGATCAGGCGAACACGGTTTTCGCCATCGACCCCGAGCACACCGGCGCTGACGCCGGCCAGCACGGCTTCGGTGAAGGCGCGTCTCTGCTCGGACTCGGCATGGGAGGCGATCAATTCGCGGCGTTGGCTGCGCAATTGCCGCGTCATCCGGTTGAAGGCACGGCCAAGGGCGGAAATCTCGTCATCCTCGCGGCCCATCTGGACCCGGGCATCGAGATCACCGCGGCGCACACGTTCCGCCGCAGCGACCAGTCTGGAAATGGGGGTAACGACGCGCGTCGCCGCCGATAGCGCCAGCCACAGCGAGCCGATCACGATCAGCGCCACCACTTCGGCATAGAGCAGGAAGAAGACGACGCGGGCCTCACCCTCATGCTCGCGTACGGTGCGCAGAGATTCACTGGCATCGAGGATGTCGCGCCACAGGCTCATATCCATCTCGCGCGAGACGTAGAGATAGGCGCCCTCGTAGTTTTCCAGCCGGAACAGCATGCGCATCGCGTCAGCACTGCCTTCAATGCCCGCACGTGTGGCGAATAAAGGCCCCGTGGTGCCGACACCGCCCTCCTCGGCCCGCTCATACAAATCCGGCGTTGGCGGGATATACACTTCGTTCGGCCGGAATTCGGCCTCGGCCATACGGGCGCCTCGGGCATCCACGATATAGGCAGCGGCCAATTGGGCCCGCGCCACATAGCTGGCGAAAATCGTATTGTACTGGATCCGGCTCGAGGTGAAGAGCGTCGCCGCCTCCTCATTATCGATCGCGCTGACCAGCGCGGTCAGCCGCGAACGCGTGACATTGGCTTCCTGGTAATAGACGTCCTGGGCGGTGCGAGAGGCGGTATCGACAAAGCTGCTGACCTGCTCTCCAAACCAGTATTCCACGCCGCGCGTCAGGATCAGTCCGAGGAACATGGCCGCGAAAATCGCCGGCGCGGTCGCGGCCAGGGAAAACAGGCCCACAAAGCGCAAGTGCAGGCGCGGTGCCGGTTCGCCGAAACGCCGGCCCCGCATCCGCCGGCGCAAGCGGATGAAGACCACCGAAGCGAGGGCGAACAGAAGCAGGCAATTGCCGACGAGGATGGCCAGGGTCAGCCGATCACCGGGCTCCAGCACTGCGCCATCGCCAAGAATCGCAATCGCGGTCAGCACCACCACGGTCAATGACAGCAGAAAGCCAATGCCGAACAGCGCAGCAGAGCGGGGCGATACGTTTGTGATCAGTGGTCCGGACGGCAATTTCTTCAACCGTATCTTCCTTGGCAAACCGGAGCATCATTGCCCGCATGTTGCATCAAATCAACACCCGTGCCGCAGCGGCCACAAGCCTCAGGATTTCTCGCTCAACTCGGTCAGGCGCCGGGCCAGGGTATTGCGATTGACGCCCAGCAATTCAGCGGCCTTCGAGCGATTTCCGTCAGAGCGCGCCAGCGCCTGCTCCAGCAAGGCCCGGTCCAGTGCATCGCTCGCCAGTTGACGCGCATCGGCCGCGCCCAGTGCCGCACTCGCCAGGCGCGATGCGTGCGCTTCCAGCTCGTCTTTCTGATCGGCCCTGTCATGCATCATGGCGCGCGCGACATCGTCAGGCCCGGCCAGCCGTCCCCGGGTGGCGAGGGACAGCCGCGACAGCACGGCTCGCAATTCCACGACATTGCCTGGCCAGTCGGCCTTGTCGATCACCGCTCGCGCCGGCGGCGATAATTGCAGGGCCATCTGATTGTCACGCAGGGCAAATTCACTCAGAAAGGCGTCGCACAATACCGGGATATCGCTGAGACGGTCGCGAAGTGGTGGCAAACTCACCACGCATTCGGACAAGCGGCCAAGCAGACGGCTGTCGAGCGGAGCGCTACCGGGTGTCGAGAGCGTCGCGATCACACGACCAGTGCCCGCATCAAGCGCATCACGTGCGGCGCGCTGCTGCTGCGGCGACCACTCATCCAGCCGCAGCCAGAGCAATTGTGCAGCCGCCGTCGTGGATTTGAAAATTTCCTCGGTGCGATGGGACGGCGTGATCAGGACGACTTCATCGGGCACCACGCCACGAGCCCGCAAGAGCGCATTGGCCGCCTGCCGCTTGCCGGTTCCGGCCTCTCCGCTGATCATCACATGCGCGCCACTCGTCGCGGCGCGGCCGATGGCCTTGAAGGTAGCTTGCATCGCCGCAGACTGACCGATCAGGCCGCTCGGCTCCGCCAGCTTGCCTTCAGGCTGACGCCGGCGGCTCTCACCAAGCGCCGCGGCAATCGTGGTCAGCATCAGATCCAGATCAAAGGGTTTGGGGAGATACTCGAACACACCGCCCTTTTCGGCGCTGATCGCGGTACTCGCCGTGGTCTGGGCGCTCATAACGATAACCGGGAGATCGACACGCAGCCGCTTCACCATGCCCAGGCTTTCCAGGAAGCTGGTGCCGTCGAGCAGGACGTCGGCCAGCAGGAGGTCGCCCTCACCCGCACGGATCCAGTTAAGGGCGGCGTCGATCGAGGCGGTGGCCCGGACCTGATAACCGGCCGAGCTGAGGGCGCGTGACAGGATAAGTTTGAGGCTCTCATCATCTTCGAGCAACAGGATGCGGGCACTCATTTCAACGCTCCCCGGGAGATTGGTAGTCGCAAGTTGAAGACGGTGCGGCCGGGCGCGCTGTCATAATCGAGTTGCCCGTCATGCAGGGCCGTGATGCGGGCACAGAAGGCCAGGCCCAAACCCTCGCCGGCCGGTTTGGTGGTGACGAAAGGTGTAAAAATACCGGTCCCGAGCGAGGCCGGAATCCCGCCGCCATTGTCCGTCACCGACAGCAAAAGCGGTGCGGCGACATCGCCATTGCGGCTGCGCGGCCCGGTGTCGAACCGGGTGGTGATTGTGATCTTTGGCTCGCCGCGGCCGGCGACCGCATCCAGGGCATTCTGCAGCAGATTGACCACGGTCTGATGCAGTAGATCGGCATCACCCCAGGCATCGGGCAAGGATGGGTCAAAGCGCTCCTCGATCATCCCGGCAGCGGCCGGATTGGCCCGCACCAAGCTCTCAATCGCCGTAAGGGCCAGGCGATTGGGATTGACCGGTGACAGGGCGCCCAGCTGGATATCACCAACCCCGCTCCAATGGTCGGCCAGACGGGTGATCCGGTCGACATCCTGGATGATGATGCGGGCCAGCTCCCCCGCGGCATCCAGATCCGTTTCGCGCTCGATCAGCTGAGCGGCGCCGCGCACACTGGCCAGCGGGTTCTTCAACTCATGCGCCAGCATACGGCCAAAGCCGAGCGCAGCGGCCTGCGAAGCGCGTGGCCCGGTCTCGCAATGCGGCAATATCGAAACGGTCACGGTTTCAAGTTCTTCGGACCAGCACGCGTGCAGATCGCTGACCCCGTTTGCGCCAAGCGCCTCGCCCAATGCAACGACTGTGCGCCGGCCGGCTGCGGCCTGTTCGACGCAATCAAGCAAGCGCCCACTGCCCGGGAAGACCAGACGCAGGTCGGCGCGCTGCAGGGTGCGAAGCGAGAGACCAAAGCATTCCTGTGCCTGCTGGTTGGCCCAGCTCAGCCGCGGCTCGGCGGTGAAGACGATAATCGGGATGGCGGCCTGTTCCGCCGCGCCGAGCGCCCAGTCCGCCGCGCTGCGCGCCGGGCCTGTCATGCCGCGATCCGGCGGCCAGGTTCATGTTCCAGCAGGCGATGAAGCGCGTCGCGGATGGCGGCCGGCTCCCTGGATCGGCACAGCACGTCGCGGATGGCTGTCAGGCCCTCCGGGGCCATATGGCCGCCATCGACCGCGAGGAAGGATGCGAAATGCTTGCGCATCATGCGCACGCCCAGGGCTTCGCCGTAGAATTCATACGCTTCGGATGCCTGTTCCATCAGCGCCTCCACCTTGGCCGCCCAGGCTGTGACCGGCATGGTGCCGGTGAGCAGACCCGCACCGATCTCGCCCACCAGCCAGGGCCGCCCCTGCGCCGCGCGTCCGACCATCACACCATCGGCGCCCGACAGGGTGAGCGCCTCGCTGGCTTGCGCCAGGGTCGCGATATCGCCATTGACCAGCAGCGGAACCTTCACCGCCTCGCGCACGGCGCGCACCGCATTCCAGTCGGCCGTGCCCGTATAAAATTGCTGCCGTGTGCGGCCATGCACGGTGATCAGGGCAATGCCGGCATCGACGGCCCGTCGCGCCAGTTCCGGTGCATTGAGGCAATCATGATCCCAGCCGAGGCGCATTTTCAGGGTCACGGGAATACTCACCGCTGCCAGCGTCGCCTCGATCAGGGTCATGGCATGGTCGAGATCGCGCATCAGGGCCGAACCGGACAAGCCCTTCGTCACCTGGCGCGCCGGGCAGCCCATATTGATATCCACGATATCGGCGCCGGCAGCCTCGGCAATGCGCGCGCCCTCGGCCATCCATTCAGCCTGGCGTCCGGCGAGTTGAATCACCCGCGGCGCGAGGCTGGCATCAGCGGCGGCCTTGCGCACCATATCAAGCCGGCCACGCGCCAGGGCATCGCTGGCGACCATTTCGGACACCACCATGCCCGCGCCAAAGCGCTGTGCCTGACGACGAAACGGCAGATCGGTCACACCGGACATGGGTGCCAGAACCGCCGGAATCGCGATTTCATGGGGGCCGATGAAAAAACTCATGCGTCTGGACAATTCAACCGGTTGCAGCGTAAGCCGGGCAAGCTAGCGATCTTGCTGCGCTGCGGCAATGGACGAGGCCTGCATATGAAAATCGGTGCCATTATTGTTGCTGCCGGGCGCGGCACCCGAGCGGGCGGGGGAATCCCCAAACAATACCGCAAAATCGGCGGACGCCCGGTGCTGGCGCGAACGTTGGATGCTTTCCTGAACCATGCGGTGACCGGCCCGGTGATTGTCGTGATCGGGGAGGCGGACAGGGAACGATTTGAAGACCTTGCCCTGCTCCTGCCCGGCGCCGTCGAAGCCGTGACCGGCGGTGAAACGCGCACCGCCTCCGTGCGCGCCGGTTTGCAGGCGCTGGAAACACACGCGCCCGATGCGGTGATGATCCATGATGCCGCACGGCCCTTTGTCAGCGCAGGGTTGATCAGCCGCATCGCTGAAGCATTGGCAGCCCACGGCGCCGTGATCCCGGTTATCGCCAGTATTGATGCGATGATTGAGCGCGATGGGGATGGCCGCATGACCGCCGCGGTCAACCGCAATCAGTATGCTGGCGCACAGACGCCGCAGGCCTTTCACTACCGCCCGCTGATGAACGCCTATCGCGCACTGGGCGAGACCGCCCTGCCCGATGACGCCGCCGTCGCGCTGTCCGCAGGACTGCCCGTGCAGACGATCGCCGGCGAGACCGGGAATTTCAAACTGACGACTCCAGAGGATTTTGCGCGAGCCGAAGCGATGCTGAATACGAATACTGCGATCACCGTCACCGGCCAGGGCTTCGATGTTCACCGCCTTGAAGCGGCGAACTCCCTGATGCTGTGCGGCATCGAGATCCGGGACGGGCTCGGCCTGGTCGGCCATTCTGACGCCGATGTCGGCCTGCACGCCCTAACCGATGCGATTCTCGGCGCCGCTTGTGAAGGCGATATCGGCCAGCATTTCAGCCCAAACGATGCGCGCTGGAAAGGTGCGGCATCGCACCAGTTCGTCACCCATGCGGTTGAATTATTGCGCCGCGCCGGCGGCACGCTTTTGCACGCGGATATCACCCTGATTGGCGAACGCCCAAAAATTGGCCCGCACCGTGATGCGATGCGGCAGCGAGTGGCGCAGCTGCTGGGTCTTGATATCAGGCGGATCAATATCAAGGCGACGACGACCGAGCGTCTCGGCTTTACCGGCCGCGGTGAAGGTCTGGCCGCACAGGCCGTCGTCACAGCAAGGATGATCTGATGTTTTCCGGACAACTGACGCAAAAGGCTGAATCAGTCCTCGATCATGCCCGCACGGCCGGGATCATGATCGCGACAGCGGAAAGCTGTACGGGCGGACTGGTTGCCGGCCTGCTGACCAGTCTTGCGGGCGCCTCCGACGTATTCGAGCGCGCCTTTGTCACCTATAGCAATGAGGCCAAGACCGAATTGCTCGGCATCCCCACCGCAATCATCGCGGCGCAGGGTGCTGTCTCGGCGGAAATCGCTCGGCGGATGGCGACGCAATGCCTGCTCAAGTCCAATGCCGATATCGCGGTTTCGATCACCGGCGTCGCCGGCCCGGGCGGCTCGGCGCACAAACCGGCCGGCCTGGTCTATTTCGGGCTCGCCGTACGCGATCATCCGGTTCGCGTCCTGTGCCAGCGATTTGGCGATCGCGGCCGCAACACGGTGCGGCTCGCCGCCGTTGAAACCGCCCTGGCGCTATTTGAGCAAGGCGTCGATCTCATCGCTCAGATCGAGCCCGGCATCGCCGACTGAAGCGAAGCGCCGCTCGGCCTCATCGGAAAAGCGCTTGATCAGGATATGGGCGGCGCGCTCGCGCTGGCTGTCGAGCAGCATTTGCAGGACGACATTCCTGAACGCCGCCTTGATATGGAATTTCACCAGCGTAGAGCCATCCGACAGGGGATAGAATCGCCAGCTATTCTCCAGCACGCGGAAGGGACCGGCGACAAAACCGACATCAATGGTGCGGGCGTGGGCATCGGCCCTCACCGCGCTGGTGAAGCGTTCGGTGACGAATTTATAGCGGATCCGCGCCTCGGCGGTCAGCTGGGTGACGGCGCCGTCCCGGTTCTCCTTCAACACCCGCATGGCGGTGATCTGGTGGATGAATTCGGGATAGCGCCGGACATCCGAGACAAGCTCGAACAAATCGCCGGGGTCATGAAACAGGCGCAAGGTCTCGGTCAGCGAGACAGTCACCCGCGGCCCAGCGACGCTTCCCGCGCGGCGCGCAAACGGGCAAAATCCTCGCCGGCATGATGGCTCGAACGCGTCAGTGGCGTCGCAGAGACCATCAGGAAACCCTTGGCGCGCGCAATCGTCTCATACGCCTTGAATTCTTCCGGCGTGACGAAACGCTCCACCGCCGCATGCTTGCGCGTCGGCTGCAGATATTGACCGATGGTGAGAAAATCGATGCCGGCGGAGCGCATATCGTCCATCACCTGCATCACTTCTTCCTTGCCCTCACCAAGGCCGACCATGATGCCGGATTTGGTGAATTGCTCCGGATCGCGATCCTTCACGCGTTCCAGCAACCGCAGCGAATGGAAATAGCGCGCGCCCGGACGGATCGACAGATAGAGGCGCGGGACGGTCTCCAGATTATGGTTGAAGACGTCCGGCCTGGCATCAATCACTGCTTCGGCCGCGCCGGGCTTGCGCAGGAAATCCGGGGTCAGGATCTCGATTGTCGTGCCCGGCGCTGTGGCGCGGATCGCCTCGATCACATCGACAAAATGCTGCGCGCCGCCATCGGCCAGGTCATCGCGATCGACCGAAGTGATGACGACATGCTTCAATCCCATCTTGGCGACAGCTTCAGCGACGCGGCGCGGTTCATCGGCATCGACAGGGCCCGGCAGGCCGGTCTTCACATTGCAAAAGGAGCAGGCGCGGGTGCAGGTATCGCCGAGGATCATGAAGGTCGCGTGCTTTTGCTCCCAACACTCACCGATATTCGGGCAACCGGCTTCCTGACACACCGTGACGAGTTCACCTTCGGTGACAATCTTCTGTGTCTCGGCAAACACCTTGCCCAATGGCGCCCGGACGCGGATCCAGTCCGGCTTTCGCAGAACCGGTGTATCGGCGCGCTTTTGCTTTTCCGGATGCCGCGCCGCACGCGCCTCGGTCGCGCTGGAGGACGCGGTGGACGAGACGCCGGCAGGCGCGGTGTTGTCGATCAGATTGGCCATGCCCGCCATGTAAGCCGGAGCGTCGAAGTGATCAAGCCGAGCCTGCCGTTTGTCGGGCCCCGGCCCGCCCCGGATCGGCACTGTCCGCGGACCGTCGTCGCTCCCGGTGCACGCTCAAGGTTAACGAAATCCCAATTCAAGTTGTCAACTCAAAAGCTTGAGCCCAGATTTCGACATCTTGCTTACCGGGTATTCATCATTCGGTGCGACATTGCGTCATGCTTGATACCAAGACCCTCTCCACGGCTCTGATCCTGATCCTGATTATCGGGAGTGGGTTGCATCTGGTGAACTGGCGCATGCATCGCGACAATCCCGGTGCGAAGTGGTGGGCTCTCGGGCTTTGTGTCCAGACCTGCGGTGCGATTGCCACAGCGATCGCCAATGCCAGCGGCGCCCCCTTCATGCCACTTTTGATGCTTTTCAATAGCCTCGCCCTCGGCGGCTTGGTGATGCTGGTCTATGGCACAGCCTGTTTTTCCGGCCACGCCCTGCCACGCGGCATCTATGCCGCACTCGGTGTCATCATCGTGGCGGGGATCGGCTGGGCCACCTTGATCGAACCGTCGGCAACGGCGCGCCTGGGCGTGTTTGGCCTTGTTCAGTTGATCAGCAATAGTCTGATCCTGTCGCGGCTGGGCTATATCGCACGCCGCGACGGGGCGATGGGCGTGGTCGTCCTGGCAGCCTCGGTCGTCAGCCTGTTTGTCTTGATGGGCAGCCTGATCACCTGGCAGCTCGTCTCCCAGCCGGAAATTGCAGGCTTGTACGCCAATAGCGATGTGCTTGTGCTGGCACTCCTGACGCTGATTGCCTGCAAGACCACCATGATATTCGGCTATCTCCTCCTCAGTTCCGGCTATTCGCAGGCGCGCCTGGAGCAATTGGCACTGAGCGACCCCCTCACCAACCTGCCCAATCGGCGGGCATTCGAGCGCACGGTCACCCAGCGCCTGGCATCGGTACGCAAGACGGACCGGCTGATCGCCCTTGCCATTTTCGATGTCGATCACTTCAAGAAAATCAATGACACTCACGGCCATGACGCTGGTGACGCTGTGCTGCGCCATCTCGCTCATGTCGCCACCCTCGCCATCCGGCCGCAGGATTTTCTCGCGCGCGTGGGCGGTGAGGAATTTGCCGCTATTTTCGATGTCGAGGATGCCGCCGAACTGGTGAGTGCCACCAACCGGTTACGGCTGGCAATCGAGGTCAATCATGCCCGGGTCAATGAGGCCGAAATTGCGGTGACCGTCTCGGTCGGCGCCGTGCTGGCCCGTTCAGGAGCCGGTCTCGACTTCAGCAGTCTCTATCGGGCTGCCGACCAGGCGCTCTACAGCGCCAAGGGCACGGGACGCAATCGAGTCGTGGTCGGCGAAGCGGAACCGGTACCACTCGCGGCCTGACCGGCGTTCGCACAGGATTAACGCTATTCTCAAAAACTGCGGCATTCAGTGTACCCCAACCGGCGCAGTCTACGCGATATTCACGATCCCGGCGCGATACTGGCCGTATGCTTGATACGATGTCCCTCGCTACAGCCCTCATCCTGATCCTGGTGATCGGGTGCGCGCTCCATGTCGTCAACTGGCGCATCCACCGCGACAGTGCCGGCGTTAAATGGTGGGCGCTGGGCCTGATCGTCCATACCACGGGACTGACGCTGTCCTTCTGGGAAAACAGTCTGGCGATCCATGTTCCGTTCTGGATCGTGACAATTGGCACGGTATCGCTGTCGGGCAGCCTGATCCTGGTCTATGGCACAGCCAAATTCGCCGAACGCCCCCTACCGCCCGGCTTCTACATCGCGCTGGGCGGCTTCGCGGTGGGCGGGCTGAGCTGGTATGCCGTGATCGAGGATTCTGTGACCATGCGGGTCGTGATCTTCGCGGTGACCCTGCAACTCGCCAATCTATTGACCCTGACACGGCTCTATTTTATCGCCCGCCGGGACGGTCTGGCCAGCATTCTCGTGCTCGCATCATCGCTGGGCAGCACGATCGTGCTGATGTCGGGATTGATCGCCTGGCATTTGCTGACCCAGCCTGACGTCGGCAATTTCTATGATGCAACCCCGGTCATGCCGCTCGCCATGCTGGGCCTCATGGCATCGGAGTGCACGGCCATTTTTGGTTACCTCCTGCTCAGCGCCGGCCAGTCCCAGGCCCGGCTGGAACGGCTCGCACATCGCGACGCGCTCACGGATCTGCCCAATCGGCGCGCCTTCGAACAGGAAATCACCCAGCGGTTGAGATCAACGCGCAAGCATGACCAGCTCTTCGCATTGGCGATACTCGATGTCGATTACTTCAAGAAAATCAATGATACCCACGGCCATGATGCCGGCGATGCGGTGCTGCGGCATCTCGCCAGCATCGCCACTGATGCGGTTCGGCCCCATGATTTCCTGGCCCGTGTGGGCGGCGAGGAGTTTGCGGTGATTTTCGATGTCGAGGATGCGGCCGAACTGGTCATGGCCGCCAACCGGTTGCGGCTGGCGATCGAGATCCAGCCGACCCGTTTCAACGACCGTGAAATTGCGCTGACGGTGTCGGTCGGCTGTGTTCTCGCCAGATCAGGGCCACAACTCGATTTCGGCCAGCTTTATCGCGCCGCCGACCGCGCCCTCTACAAGGCCAAGACAACCGGCCGGAACCGGGTCGTGGTCGGTGAAGTCGAGGCGCTGGACCTCGCCGCCTAATCGGTCGGGAAGCGCACCCGGACCGGCTCGCGCCGGCCGGGGCCCTGCATGGCCGTCCTGACCACGCTATCAATGGTGATATTCGTCATCATCACCTGATCCTCGAAAGTGTCAGCGAGCAGATCATTGTCAACCACAAAGGCCGAGGTGTCGGCCGGGGCCGGCGCAGCGAAATAGATCCACAGCAATTCGCCATCCAGCTCGGCACCGACATAGACCGGCTCAAGCAGGCGGCCATCGCCCTCGCCGATCCGGAAATGCGTTTGCGCATAGAGACCCGCTGCTGCGATACCCTCAGCGGATGCGTACCAGGCCTCTTCGTCCACCACTTCGGTCCCGATCGCTTCGAGCAGGTCATGGCCATAGACGCGATGGCTGATCTGCAATTCACCCGTCATGGCAGAGATGACGACCTCCGTGACACCGGCATGCACCCGGTGCGCCGCCGCCGGAGCCGCCATCAGGCAGGCTCCGGCAATGACGCATGCAATGCTCCGGAGCAACGCGTGCATCGCTATTCCGGCCGCGCCCGGATCGAATCGCGCGTCACGCGTTGATCCTGGTCGGTCATCATGTTGGTGCCCGCCGGTGGTGTCGCGCGGTAGAGCTCAAGCCGGGTCGGCTCGATACGGGGCGGGAAGTAATTGTCGGAACGATCGGCATCGGCCGTCTCCAGCAGCGGATCGAGCTCGACGGAGACGACTTCGCGCGTCGTCAGATAGGTCCAGGTGACCTGACGCGGATCATAGCGCCAGACCTCGGCCGGGATGCGGACGATTTCTGTGCTGCCATTGGCGAAGGTGAATTCCAGGATGATCGGCATCACGACGCCGCCCTGATTGGTGAAGTCGAGATAATAGATGCGCTCATTCCCGGCCAAAAGCTCGGCCTCCCAATCCTCCAGATCTGCGCGATAGCTCGCATAGGCCTCGCGCTGGCGCGCTGTGACCGTCTGGGCATCATTGGCGGAATAGAAGTCCACCACTTCCGGATTCTCGCTGGCATAGGTGGTCATGCCCGCTTCGCGATTGCGGCGCTGGGTGAGGCTCTCGGGC
>TARA_R110002126_G_scaffold107508_6_pt1 | contig 12572 bp, 15 predicted proteins | sample TARA_R110002126 | Tara Oceans TARA_R110002126 (sample SAMEA4397536) | marine metagenome | biome: Polar Biome; feature: [DCM] deep chlorophyll maximum layer (ENVO:01000326); material: water (ENVO:00002006), including particulate matter (ENVO:01000060) such as... | depth 30 m
AGACCAAAGAGCGAACTTCCGCGACGCCGACGGGAAACCGTACGTCGTCCGGTGCCCCAACTGTTTAAAAGAAAACTGGGCTTTATCCGTCTCCACAGGGGAGTGCGCTTGGTGCCAATGGAAAGCCGAAGAAATTTGAAACAGACTCACACGAGCCTGTACAAGATCCCCAGAGCCACTAAGGGCTACGGGGTTGTTAACAACCCGGTAATGGAAACCATTACCAAAAACAGAAAGGTACGACATGCAAATCGTATCCATCAACGGCCAGGTATTCCTGGTCTCCGACATCACGGCGACTGAAAACGCCGTTACCGTTACCGGAGCCATGGAAATCGGCTCCGCTTCACGTCCGCTATCTCGCGGCGAAATCGGTGCTTACCTCAAAGCCCGTAACCTCAACCAGCTCGGCGGCTTGACGGTGCAGGGTGCTGCGTCGTACACGACGCGTAACTTGAGCGACGAAGAAACGATCGCTCTTGACCACCAGGAACGCTTGTTCGCACAAGCTAAGAAGGTTGCAATTCCGCACCTCGAAAACAACACGTACGACTCCGTGCTGTAAGTCACTCGGCCAAGCCAAGAGGTAGAACCCCCTTGGCTTGGCTTTTTCTTAACTCCTAATAGGACAAACTATTATGATTACAATACAAGCAGGCATCAACAATGAAATGTCAGTCTCGGTATCGGATTACCCAACAGCGATGTCGGTGACTAACAGCCCCCAACTAAAGGCCGCGCTTCAGTTCGGTGACAACGTCGAGTGTCGCATCAATGGAATGGCTTTCACAGGCTCCTTCCAGGATGGTGACCACGTTAAGATCGTTACCAAAAGTAACGATAAAGGTTAAGCTACACTCAGTAGTTATTTGGCGTCAAGAGGCAAGTTCCTCTTGACGCCTTTTTTCTATTACTAACTATAAAGAAGGTTCACAATGTCCCTCACAACAGAAACCCACATCCGAATCCGCCCCGACGGAGTTACAGAGCTAGTCGAGACGAAAGTACACCAAATCAGCCACGTGTCCCTGATTGAACACCTCACTGAAAACCTTCAACCAACCAACAAAGCATTTATCTTTCCCGGGTACAAACCCAACACGTTTGTCGTTCACGACCTGCAGAGCGACTTCACGCATTACTACGAGATATGGGACTCGATCGGAATTACAGGTAACTGGGGACTCTCAGGTACCGAAGTCAAAGCCTCACTGACACCTACGTGGCAGTTAAACAGCACGACTGGCGGAAACTTACTCGGCGGCTTCCCAATAGAAAACGAGTTCGAGTTCAAACTACCCGAAAAAGGTCGGTTCTTATTTCACGTTGCCCTGAATCCGGCAACCTTAGAAACTACAGCTTGCCTGTTCGCAGTGGCGCCCGGTAAAGCAAATGAAAACGTACTATTCCACCCGCTCATCCCCAACGTTTGGGCATCCAACGGCACTCCTCCAGGTAGCTTATGCTTCGGTGAAGTAAGAGCCCCTGCAATGAACAAGTACGCGGGTTTCGAAACTTACTGCGAAGCGTTATTCAAAACATGGCAATCGGGCGATACTAACACAGATCTGTTCGACGAAATCAGCAACACAGTACCGTGCGAACTGTACGAGTTCGACGCAGAACGTAAAGCTCAAATACCCGCCACGTACTCGTGGGACTGGAACTCGCAAGGAACTGAAGTAAGAGAAAAATACGAATGGGAAAAGGAAATTACCAATGCAAGAAATACAAGCAATTAAACTCAAACCGAAGTCAGGGGATTCGGTCTTCGACCACGTCGTCAAATCGTTTGCTGAAGTTAGCGGCGCTTACTCCACACAAATGTTCGACGTGGATCACGTGCTGTTACGCGCCGTAGGCGATTGCGATAGCTCGATTCAAGTTCGGCACATGTTCCAGCTAAACGACGAGTTAATCCTCAACGAAGGAATCATCGAATCTCTAAATGCAATACGAATTACCCGAGTACATAGGGCGTTCGGCTCGTTTGGGCAGGGATACAAATGGGAAAAAATCGCCGTGTACGACGATAACAGCCCCTCCACCGATAACGCGAACGAAGAACTAATAACAGTAGTAATGGAAAACCTCCAAGCCGCCATCCACAACGTATGCGGTCGCGGCTGTCACGAAGAAGACTGCCTCGCCGCTATAAAACTAATAGCACTCGCTTCAACCAACCTGCGAATAATAAGAGGGAAACCTATAAGTACCCACGCAGCGAATTACCAGCCCCCCGTAAACTTCAGCTCAATAGTCTCGAAATGCTTTAGCACTTCCAATGTAGCCTACACCGGAGCTTACATGGGTACGCAAATACCTATACTGGCTTCTCCTTTTGAAGTAGCGCATTTCCTACACACAACCCTGAAAGGCCTCATATGAAAAATATAAACCACTACCTAATCGGATGCGGAGGTATAGGCGCCTGGGTGGCGTTTAACCTCATCCGGCAGTTACCGTTAGACGAAACCCTCATCCTAAAAGACGGGGATATCCTGGAACCACACAACTTGGACCGGCAGCTCTTCCCGTTAAAGACTGTCGGCATGGACAAGCCCACGGCACTCCAGCAAACGCTCAGTCGTTACGACGACAGGCATACTATCGAAACAGACCCTACGTACTTGGCAGCCGATTCAATGCTAGAAAACCCCCGCAACTTGTTTGTTGGGGCCGATAACAACGCAGCCCGCCGCCGGGCTTTGGCCTTTGCCGATTACCACAAATGTCCCTGCATCATCGGAGCCAACGAGCTCATCGAAGCCGAAGCTTACTACTACATACCAGCTTGGAGAGGTACGGATCGAGACCCTCGCGTCTACTACCCGGACTTGCTGGAAGACAAATCACCAGACCCGACGCACCCATCGTGCACAGGAGAGGCTCAAGAATCACACCCACAATTAGCTCTTGCTAACATGCAGGCGGCAACCTACATGCTGTGGCTTTGGTACGTGTGGGAAAACACACGCCCCGAAATCGATTCTGACGACCTACTACCGTTCAAAGTTCGAGCTAATCGATATGGATTAATACAAACAGAAAAGTGAGGCCTACATGGCATCCCCTAAGTATACGTTCAAAAGCTTGCCTGAGGTTATACAAAATCTCTACCTAAACAGCCCCAAAACAGGGTGCTCACTGATCCAAGCTGCGTTCTTTCGCAGCTTCGGTCACACCCCAGCCCGCATCAACATGGAAGCAACTTCGGTTGCCGAACTATCGAAATCCTTATCTAAGGCCGTAGAAGCTTCCGGAAGCAACCACCAAAACATAACCCGGATCATACTACGTTCAGCCGGAATGTGTATAAGCAACCAGCTAGAGCCTCAATGGGTGAATATCCCCCACGGGGGACCTGGCGCTACATGTCATACCTCAATAGGTGAGTTAACAGCGTCCGACTGGAATATCTGTGTCGACGTCTCGTACACCAACTCGACGATACAAGCGCTCGAAGAAAACGCCAGTATCGAAGACGGGGAGCAAATAACGTGCGAAACCCTGCTCCATCATTACGGGATAGCTCGATGGCTACCTTTATATAACGACCGACAGATAAATCGCGTCACGCAAATTACTCACCGCGAGACAAATCGATTCCTCGAAGCTGTGTTCATACACCCTGAAGCCACCGGCCCAAAAGCTGCAAAACTTAAACAGGAATTATATGACTCGCGGTGCTCGATAATATTAGCGAAACGCGACCAACTAACCCGGACACTCGGAGAAATCGCCGGGCTACCCGACGGCGTACACGAAGATAACGACGAAACCGACGAAACCGACGAAACCGAATACGACGAAACCGAATACGACGAAGAAGGAGATGTATAAACATGGTAGTACAGAAAATTGGAATTACCCCAGTCATCGAACAAGATCTATCCTTATACGCGGGCTGGATGCCCCCAATAATGCTAGACGTCAAAGATCCGAGCATAAAATGGAAAGGAGCCTCAATCCCGGGCGATCTATGGATGCAGATAAAAGCATTCATCCAATGGTCGTGGGAAAAACACGCCCAAGAGTCGCAACTCCGGTTGTACTACAATGAAGACAATAACGAATGGGCCGCGATCGTCCTGCCTCAATACTGTCACGACCCCCTCAACACAAAAGAGTTCTCCACGCACAAAGATAAAGAAACGGCGTACGCCCCCATACAAAGTGAATCGTGGACAGCTATCGGTACAGTGCACCATCACTGCGAACTTTCGGCCTTTCAATCATCTACGGACGAAGCTAACGAACGCAAACAAGATGGTATCCACATCACCCTAGGGCACATCGACAAAGACACGTGGAACATCCACGCACGAATCGTGTACCGAGGACTTACGTACAAACCGCAAGACCTTAAACAGTACCTCCCCGAGGTAAATGACGAAAATAGCTCGTGCTTAAAAGCCCCCGCAACAACGGTAGCTTTCCCGAAAGAATGGATGGATCGCATTTGCGAACCGCCCCCGTACTCGCCAATGAATGTCTACGGATTTAATAAACAGCTGACGTATTCAAACAATAGGTCGGCTAATTATTACAAGGGCTTCGGTAACAGCCAATCTCGCCGTAGTTATGGCGGAAGCGTCTGGAACGAAGAATTCTACGCGTGCGACGAGCTCGTCGCAGAATGTCCTTGGGACATTGCCTACGCAAATAAACGCGAAGAGTTACCCTCGACAAAGTCCATTGCGGCTTGCGCCTTCACAGTGAAGTGTGCTCTCATGTTGTCCGAAATGATACGTGAAGCGAGGTTGCACGCCCCAGCAGGCAAAATCGCCGAAGCGTTAGCTCCGGTCATCGCGATACTCGAAGAGCATCCCGAGGTAGAGATGCCAGAGCAGGTCTTCAACCCAACAGAAATGGCTCGACAATACCAAACACGGTTAGAAGACCGCGCAGACGCATACCGGGCAAACCATAAAATTATGAAAACAATGAGCTACGAAGATCGAAAGGCCTTCCTAGACGACCCAACAAGCTCAACACCGACGAACCACGAACCGTCGTTCTTCGAGGACGGAGGCTACGGGACAGACGACCCGGAGTATTGGCACCACAGAAATAAGTGAACATCAGGCCCCGCCCCTCATGAAGGGGGTGGGGCTTCATTTAAGAGGGATATATGGAACCATACATATGGCAGCGACCGTCTGTTGACAAAACGGTAATCGCCCTACAAACGGGGCCTGTAGTTATTAACGCCTCAGACACGGGCACCGGCAAAACCGTCGTCGCCTGCGCCAGCATCAAGCGACTAAGCGTCAACTTCATTGTGGTTGCGCCAATTGTAGTTCACTCCGCTTGGGCTCGTACGATCGAGCTTATGGGAATATCCGATCGATGCCTAGGTATCGTCAACCCGCAGCGATTGCTGTACAAAAATAAATGGTACAATTCGAAGAAGAAAGTTTGGGGTGTACCAAAAAACGCTCATATTATTTGGGATGAAGTACACCACGGAGCTAGCGGTCCTACGTCGCAGACAACGACAGCTTTAGCACTAACAAAGGCGTACAACATCCCAGTCATGGCTATGTCGGCTACGATCGCCGACTCCCCACTAAAACTACGCGCTCTCGGCTATCTACTTGGACTCCACGACTTTAAGCTACCAAGCTTCAAAGAATGGATATACAACAACGGGTGTTACTACGATAAGCGATTCATGCAGGATCGATTTATGTCTGGCCCATCGGGGCAGTCGTATATGCGAGCTATCCATGCAACAATCGAATCTCGACTCGTACGTATCAGCATCGCCGAACTCGACGACTTCCCCGACTCGAAGCTTGTAGCTAACCTTTACGACTTGACAGACAAGTACACGAAAGAAATAAACAAGATCTACGAGGAGATGGATGAGGCTATTAAATCAGTCCCTAAAAGTGAATTGGCCGCTCGGACTCGGGCTCGACAGCAAGTCGAGCTCATGAAAGTGCCGTTGCTTAGAGACTTGGCGTTGGAAGAACTGGAAGCGGGGAAGAGTCCCGTTTTATTTGTAACCTACCGCGACACAGCAAGTAGGCTCAAACGGGAAATCGAATCGAAGGGTCACGAGACCGGGCTTATCATAGGAGCACAAACGAAAGCAGAAAAGGCGGCGCGAGAAGAATACAAGCGCCGATTCCAAACCAACAAGATCCACTGCATGGTATGTACTATGGCCGGAGGTGTCGGAATCGATTTACACGACGAACTGAAACAACGACCGAGGTCTTCCTTTATAACCCCGTCCGACAACGCAGTGCACATGGTGCAATGTATTGGCCGGATACGGAGATCGGGGGGTACCGACGTCATCCAAACGTTCGTTATGATCGCGGGCACCATCGAAGAACGAATACACGCTAACCTAACCAACAAACTAAAGAATATTTCTTCACTTAACGACGGAGACTTAATATGAAAGCAGTAAAAATGGGAATAACTTTATGCCTGAACGGCCCCCGACTAAAAGCGCGGCAGGCCTTCATATACGCGGCACTCTCCCAAGGACACGTTGTGGAGTTCAAACAAATAAAGGAAGCTTGATATGATACCTGCATACGCTCACCCGATCAGCAGCCCCGTAGGGCCACACATACAAATTACACAAAACCAGGCCCTCATCGTCCTGAACCCTAAGCAGGCTAAGAAACTCGCCAAGCAACTACGCCGCTGGAGAAAGGAATACGTGACAAATGGCAACAAGTAAGCACCACAAACACCGCACTAATCGCGGGCCAAAAAGAGAAATACCCATGGACGCACACAATGAAATGCTACGCGCTGACAACAAGACACTGTCGAAGCGGATACGGGATATAGAAGCTCTGTTAGATGAGATACGCGAGCTGCCGCGGCACGACGAAGCGCGTCACTTAATTGAATTGTTTCTGAGCTGCGGAGACCACGCCATCATGGACTTCCAGGGGGCCCATCATGAAGCCTAAGGAAAAAGAAATCCTGGACGACCTAAAGGCGTTCATCGACGAGAAGTTATTCACGGACGAGTTTGAGACATGTTTGGCTGTAGTCAGTCAGGATGCGAGCGACGTCCTAATGTCCGGTGAAAACACCCCACGCATGAGCGCGGGGTCACACGGAAAAATCCTACTAAGGTAACGATATGGGTAAACACGCAAAACATTCCCCCTCGTCGCTAGACCATCTCGCCAAGTGTGTTCGTTTCGATCACATCGAGATGGAAAGCTCGGGGGCTGAAGGGACCGACTTGCACAACGTCTGTGCGACCGGCGATGTCAAGCTCATCGAAGACGACGAGCAACTAAGAGTCGTGACCGCATGTCTCGATTACGTCGATAGCGTTTTAGCCACTGAAGGTGGACCTGAATCGTGGCACGTGATGCGAGAGGTTCGAGTCATACTCAAAGACCTCACGTACGGACACGCGGACAAGATCCTCATCCACAAGACAAAGCCTATTATTCACGCGATGGATTACAAGTTCACGAGAGTTGAAGGCACCCACGACTTCCAGATCAAAACCTACGGCGCAGGCTTAGTAGAAATGATTTTAGAAGCTCTGGATGCCGGCCAACCACTCGTGCTCAAAAGTCACGAGTTCGACGAAGAGCACGTAATTGAGAACGTGATCAAACCGGAAGAAATCATAACTCACGTGATCTGCCCTCGCTTACGGAAGATAGACCGCGCGGAGCACAGCCCAGTTGAATTGCTGGATAACGTGCGCCACGACATCGAAATGCTGTACGCTCGGATCGACGACCCGTTCACCCAACCGCAGGCCCACCCAGAATCATGTGCCCGATGCGCTAACGCTCATCGTTGCCCAGCGATGACGCAGACGGCTGTAACGGCAGGGAAGAAACTCGGGCTCCCAATCCCCACCAACTTTGCGATTAACGCAGATGCGACTATGGAGGATAGGGCTACGGGTCAGCTTATCGTCAAGGCGTTACGTCAGTGGTGCGACGCGGTCAATGGGTTTAATCTCGAGTTCGCAAAGCTCGATCCGGATAATAATATTCCGGAAGGGTTCATCCTGGTGAACCGCTCGACAGGCATCCGCATCGACAAAGCCAACACGGCGACCGCTGCTCAGTTACTAATTGGGTCTGGTGATTATATGCTTGAAGATATCCTCGCAGCGTGTACACTCAGCCTCAAAGAAGTATCAGAAAACCGAGCTCGAAACACCAAGGGACTGACGATCGCTGACTCTAAAGAAGCAGCAGCTCAAGCCCTAGCCGGACTCGTTAAAGAAGGAAGTACGTCCTTCCTTCAAGCATCAAGAAAAAAGAAACCCAATAAACAACTGAAAACCTAAGGAACTCAAGCCCATGATCACGGATCAAGCGACCCGAAACGTCAACACGCAGACGGCCCCTCTCGATGCGGCCGACTACCACATCGACCAGGAAAACACCACACACTTGACACAAGTGTTGCGGAACATGTACTCCCAACCACCCCTCGCGGTGGTTCGGGAGTACACTAGTAACGGCATAGACGCGCAAAAGTTAAATGGCGTCACCTCCCCAATCGAAGTTCACCTCCCCACTATCATGGACCCTACGTTTAAGGTTCGTGACTTTGGCCCGGGGCTGGACCTCGACGATACGAAGAAGCTCATCCTCGGATACGGCGCTTCTGCCGACATCAAGAGAGAAAGTAACGAGATGATCGGGGGATTTGGAATAGGGTGCAAGTGTGCTTTCTCACTATGCGATAGCTTCACCTATCGGATATGGCACGAAGGCCGGCTTCGGGTCTGGTCTTGTTTCCTCGACGATCGAGACGCAGGAAAAGCCCAGCTCTTAACAGACATCGAAAGTGCCGAGCGATCAGGCGTCGAAGTATCGATCCCTATCGATTCCACAGACAGAGTTGCGTTTGCCGCAGCGCTTACAACTACGTTCAAATACTGGCCCGCCAGCCAGCGCCCTACTGTAGTTGGACAACCTACGTTTGCGTGGGTCGAGCCCTCTATACCAGTGTCGACACGGGAATCGAAAGTCAGCCGTAGCGACCGAAACGTAGAAGATACCATCCGCATGGACTTGTCTTGGACAGGGGATACGTCGCCGCGCCTCGTCATGGGTAACATGGAGTTCACCATCGACGTAAACGAAGTGCGCCTTTTCTCATCTGAGGACGCGCTCCACTTGAATTACGAAGATAGGAAGTTCCGTACTCAGACGATAAGCAACATGGTTATTCATGTTCCTATTGGCTTCGTGCAGATCGCACCGAATCGAGAGCAACTACAATACAGCTCAGCAACAAAGCAGATACTCCGGCAGTTGATCGAAACCTTCGCATCCACTAAGTCCTTGGCTGGGATTTCTTCGGAGCTAATGGACGAAAAAGCGGGGGCCTTCGGGATCCTCCGGGCTATCGAATCATTCGGACTGAAAGCACCTAATAAATACGAACGATACCTACACCGTAATACGTTCGTGGTGCCGATTGATTCGACGCCGAGAGGGTTTATGTGCCGGTTTAGCAAAGCCGGTACTGACGACAAGGCTAAATTCGCGTACACGAATTTAAGCACGCCCCGCGGATCGGATATGATCTCATCGTCGTGGAACATACGCCTACCGCCAGAGACTCGGAGTGTGCAGACAATAATCGTATGGTATACAAATACATTACCAGCAACGATCCAGCGTCCGTACCGAAAGTACGCCGAGACCGCGAGCACCGCGTTACACGCAGCGTGCCACAAAGGTTTAGTCCCGTCCGGGAATATTATCCACACCCTGGTGTTGCTAGACACACCCCTAAATCGGGCCATCCCTTGGGTTACTGATGGGTCAACCGTCGTAATCGAAGACGCGGATATCGAAGCCTCGGGCGCTACCCTCCCCGAATGTGGGATTGAGCATCCGGCAGCTAGAACCACGACGCACAGCACTAACGGAGGCCGAGTAGCGGCTCCGGCGTGCGGACGTAAGTTCGTCTCGCTGAGTCTCGACTGGCTTAAGGAACATTGTCCCTACGGACACGTCCGAGCTCAGAGCAGTGCGTGGGCTCCGGAGCTGGCGAAAGGAACGTCAAGCGGAGTGTACCTCGGGATCGGCCAGTTCAACATCGCCTGGCGGTCGGCGAATATGTCGGCCGGTCCAGTGACAGTGCGGCGAAATGGGTGGGTCAAATTGTTTGAGTTCCTTAAGGAATCTCAAGTGCTACCCGCATTAGGTGGTGAAGACGCTCGCATCTTGGGCATCAAGAAAGTAGCGTCCGTAAAAGAAAACCCAGAGTTCATCGAACTCTTGGATTACATTAAAGCCACGTTCCACACCAACCTGGAACAGGGTACCATCTCGCAAGCTGGCGTTAACACCGCGATAACTAAAGGAATGTTGCTCCGAGACAAAATGGCATACGACAAATACGAAATAAGAAAGCCCGAAAAACGGGACTGCCTATACCAAGCGTACGAGTTGACCTACAACATCGCGGAAGCTCCGCGGTTGCGGGGAACGCGAGTTCAAGCCGCCGCGCTTAAATGGAAACAAGCGTGCGACAATATCACGATCATCGAGGCTCAATGGGCGGAATTATTCTTCCTCCTCGCCGATGCTGTTTGTGGGGATACTCTCGGGATAGCCGCAAGTACCTTGTACGTCGAAGTTACGGCCCCTAACGTCCGCGTAAGCCCAAGCATACCTGACAAGCCTAAACACGACTCGACAACTACAAGAGCACTACGAACGGTGTTCGAGACAAACCCGATGCTAGCGAAGTATTTCCAATGGAAGCTTCGCGACGACCACAACATGGAGCTAAATAATAAAATTCGGAATGTAGCGGACACAAAGTTCGTAACTTTCGATACACCTAGCATGCGTAAGTATACGGCAGCTGATAACGTCATCGCTTGGATGAAGTCTGCCTCAACAGAAAAGGAAACCACATCACCATGATAAACTACGTGACTACACCCTACGCCGTCAGCGTCGTCTTTGCAGACGGCACTGCGGCGTCGGTACCACGTTCGTCGCCCAACGCCTCCAGCGCCCTACAGGAGCTGAGAAAAGGTCGAGAAGCAGACGAAAGTACCGTACGAATGCTGATGGACGTGGCTCACCACGTCCACGTGTACTCGGCAGGGCGATTGGAGCTATGCGATGACATATCGAAAGCTCGCTTAAACGGAGAAGACCTGCCGGCAGAACTGGCTCGTAGGGTTATCGACTGCTATGCAGACGGAGCCCCGTTCCAGCACTTCCTCGCGTTCTATAACCGGCTGACGCGGAACCCGTCGCCTCGGGCTGTTAGGGAACTGTACACGTTCCTCAAACACCAAAACATGCCCATCACACCAAAGGGTAACCTATTAGGTTACAAAGGTGTGCGCCACGACTACTGGTCATCATCGGGTAACCTAAGTACAAAAGTGCAGCAAGGAAAAGTCGATTCCGAAGGTCGCATATTCAACGGGATCGGAGAACACATACGTGTCAATCGCGACCAAGTCGACCGCGACCAAAACCAAACCTGTAGCTACGGATTACACGTGGGTGCAGAACCGTACGCCCTAGGGTTTAGTGCTCACACCGTTATTGTGGAAGTAGACCCAAAAGATGTAGTTAGCATACCTCAAGACTGCGAAGCGCAGAAAATGCGATGCTGCGCTTATAAGGTACGCTGCGATTACAAGGGATCACTCCCCGCCTCGGCTGTTAAAAGCGGAGTAGACCCTTATAAAGGCGTGTCTAACGAAGGAGAAGAAGAAGAAGACCTTATCAACTTGGAGATAAGGTAGTGTCAAAAGGAATACTCCCCGCATTTGCGGACAATACAGCAGCACGCGACGTGATAATGAACCTCGACAAAACCAAACTAGCTACGTACAAAGATCACTTGGACGCACTCCGTCCCAAGACAGACGTAGACAGGTTTCGTCGAGGCTTGTTTGCTTTCGCGAGTGTCCACACAACGTGGGCCTCGAATTGCGAGCTGTACAGATGGTTGTACACCAAATCTTGGTGGGGAAACCCCCAAGAGTTGATGATCCGCATAGCGGAGAGCCGGGCCGGGCTCCACCACAATCGGTTCAAATATATCAGTCAGTTTTACGACCGCTTCTGGGCTTGCCCGGAGTGGTACTTCAAACAACATTACGAAACGTGGTTTGAGTATCGAGATCGCCTCGATAAAAATACATTGGGCTTGGGGTTGGCTAAATGTGCGTTCTTTGCGGAACTCATATACTTAGACGATTGCCAAGTCCCCTGCATGGACGTGCACCTCTTAAAACTATTCGGAATACCGAATGAGGTCTACGCAAAATCCGGTGCATCGGCAGTGTTCGTACGCTGGGCCGAGAAACAATGGCACGACCTATCCCTAGAGGCCGGCGTGTCGCCAACCACCGCGAGGTGGTGTTACTGGGACGAGAAGCAAGGGAAACTTGATAGTAGCTACTGGACGCATGTCTTGGAGCAACCGCAAGAAGATCCCCTGCTGAACCGCCCCTTCCTGTTATCTATGGATCAAATAATACAGACGGTCGTCACTCCCGATAAACTCGAGAGCGTGCGACCGCAGAAACCCAAGAAACCCAAGAAACCCAAGAAACCCAAGAA
>TARA_R110002126_G_scaffold21598_4_pt1 | contig 12560 bp, 7 predicted proteins | sample TARA_R110002126 | Tara Oceans TARA_R110002126 (sample SAMEA4397536) | marine metagenome | biome: Polar Biome; feature: [DCM] deep chlorophyll maximum layer (ENVO:01000326); material: water (ENVO:00002006), including particulate matter (ENVO:01000060) such as... | depth 30 m
AGCAAGAAGAGCAATGGCGCTTAAGCCAGATCCCGTCTGCCAGTAGTGCTTTGGTGGCCATTAATCCGCAAGATGGCGCTATTCAGGCACTCGTTGGCGGTTATAGCTTTAACCAAAGCCAGTTTAACCGGGTTACCCAGGCGAAGCGTCAGGTTGGTTCAAATATTAAACCCTTTATTTATTCTGCTGCATTGGAGCATGGCTACACCCTGGCGTCAGTTATGAACGATGCCCCCATTCATCAGTGGGATGATAATGCCGGTATTGCCTGGCGGCCTCGGAACTCGCCCGCCGTCTATGATGGCCCAATCCGGATCCGTGAAGCATTGGCGAAATCGAAAAATGTGGTTTCAGTAAGGTTGCTGCGGGGAGTCGGTATTGACAACAGTATCCGTCACTTGCAACGCTTCGGCTTTGCCGCCAGTGATCTGCCCCGCAATGAAACCCTGTCACTCGGCTCGGCATCGTTAACGCCGCTTGAACTGGTTACCGGCTACGCCGCTTTTGCCAATGGCGGATTCCTGGTAACGCCTTATGTTGTCGATAAAGTGCTAGGTGAACAGGACGAGGTTATTTTCCAGCATCAACCTGAGATAGCCTGCTCAGACTGTGAGGCTGAACAAGAAGAAATCTTACCGGAAGAACAGTTGGCGGCTGACAGCGCGCCACAGGCTGATAACGAACAGCAGCTGCATGAGTTATTCAGTACTCTGCAACAGTCTGATGACCTTCCAGAAACCGATGAAAATCCGCCAGTCAATGAGCCCAAAATGGCAGAACAGGTTGTTAGTAGTCAAAATGCATTTTTAATCGCTGATGCACTCACCAGTAGTGTCTGGGGTGGAGGTGACTGGCGTCGTGAAACTGGCTGGAATGGCACAGCCTGGCGGGTGCAGCGCCTGAAAAGGCGTGATATATCTGCAAAAACCGGTACTACTAATGATTCAAAAGACACCTGGTTTTCTGGTTTTACCGCGACAACGGCAGTAACAACCTGGGTCGGCTTTGATGACGCGAACCGCAGCCTTGGCCGGGCGCAATGGCATGCTAACCTTGGTCAAAACCAGAGTGCAGGCACAGAGTCAGGTGCCCGAACTGCGTTGCCAGCCTGGCTGGATTATATGGCGCAAATCTTACCGAACTATGAAGAGCGTCGCTTACAGGCGCCAACCGGCCTGGCGTCAGTCCGGATCGATCTTGCCACAGGTTTACTCAGTCGCAGCAATGACCATACCAGTAGTTTTGAATACTTTAAAATTGGCACCGAACCGACCCAATATAGCCAGAGTAGCGTCCAGCAAATTTATTTTGATAGTGACCAAAAAACAGAGCCTGACGAATCTGAATTATTTTAATACCCGCTACGTTTTGGACAAATATTACTTTTGCTACGCGTGTTGATCCAAAAATAAAGGCCAGTTACATACTGGCCTTTATTTTTTGGATCAACGACGAAGCGGCTGTTAGCGCATCGCCGAGTTTTCAAACCAGCTTTTGGCAGTGGCCAGCGCCTGCATAACCTGTTCTGATGCGGTGCCGCCCAACGCACACCGCCTGGCCATGCCGGCTTCAAGCGTCAGCGCGGGATAAACATCATCGTTAATTAACTCACTTACCTGCCGCAATTCACTGAGGCTTAACGATTCCAGCGGCAGTTGTTGTTTTGATGCCACTAACACCAGTTCACCGGCACATTCATGCGCATCGCGAAAGGGCATACCTTTACTTACCAGATAATCAGCCAGATCAGTCGCATTGCTATAGCCTAACTCCGCAGCCTTGCGGCATTGCTCGCGGTTAACGCTCAGATGTGGCAAAACAGTTGCCAGCACCAACAGCGACTGTTGCCAGCTGTGCATCAAATCAAAAAAGCCCTGCTTATCTTCCTGCATATCTTTGTTATAAGCCAACGGCAAACCTTTCAGCACATGCAGAATAGCCACCAGATGACCTAATACCCGGCCGGTTTTGCCGCGCAATAGTTCAAATACGTCTGGATTTTTCTTTTGCGGCATCAGTGATGAACCCGAACTGATGGCATCACCCAATTTAAAAAAGCCAGCCTCTCCTGAGCAGAAGAAAATCACATCTTCAGACAGCCGCGATAAATGCGTCATACACAAGCTGGCCGTTGCTGACAGTTCTACCAGATAATCCCGGTCAGATACCGCATCTAAGCTGTTTAAGGCGGCGTTGCCAAAGCCCAGCTCAGTTGCCAGCACCTGGCGGTCAATATTGATCCCGGTTCCGGCAAGCGCTCCGCAGCCCAGCGGACAGCTATCCATTCTTGTCAGCGCATCATCGAGTCTGCCTAAGTCACGTTTAAACATTTCGACGTAAGCTAATGCCCAATGCGCTACCAATACCGGTTGAGCCCGTTGCAGATGGGTAAAGCCGGGCATTACGACCTGCTCAGCTTTATCAGCAAATTCCAGCAATGCCGCCAGCGCCGCTAATAACGATTTACGCACGGTACCCGCTTGCAAGCGCGTCCATAAGCGTAAATCAGTCGCAACCAAATCGTTGCGACTGCGTCCGGTATGCAGCTTTTTAGCAACATCTCCAAGTTTGGCAGTTAACTGACTTTCAACCCAGCTGTGAATATCTTCTTCTTTGGTCTGCAATGGCAGACGGGGATCTGCGTCAATTGCGAAGGCCAGGTCTGCCAGGCCTTGATCCAATTGACCGGCTTCAGCAGCCGAAATAATTCCAGCTTGCAACAAGCCCTTGGTCCAGGCTCTTGAGGCGGCAATATCCTGCTGGGCCAGTAAATAGTCAAAACTAAGTGAGTCATTAAAATCACGAAATTCGCTTAGTGTGGCTTCAGTAAAGCGCCCTCCCCACATAGCCATAATGCTTAATCCTTTTGTTGATGCATTGCCCGGATCCGGCTGGCCAGGCTGTAGAGCCGGATAAAGCCAGCGGCATCTTTCTGATCATACACTTCATCACCCTCAAAGGTGGCGAAGGCTTCGGAGTACAAGGTATTAACCGAGCGACGTTTAGCGACAGTCACATTGCCTTTGTATAACTTCATGACCACTTCACCGCTTAGTTGCTCTGCCAGTGACGTCGCAGCGGCCAGCAAGGCGTCTTTCAGCGGGGTAAACCAACGGCCATCGTAGACCAGCTGAGCAAATTCCAGGCCGATTTCCTCGCGATACTTCAGTGAGCTGCGGTCATAAACCAATGCTTCCAGCCCTTTTAAGCCAGCCAGTAAAATGGTGCCGCCCGGTGTTTCATAACAGCCACGGGACTTCATGCCCACCAACCGGTTTTCGACAATATCTATTCTGCCGACACCATGCTCAGAGCCAATCTGGTTGAGCAGTTCTATTGCGGCTACACCGTCCAGTTGCTGACCGTTTACTGTGGTTAACTGTCCTTTTGCAAAAGTCAGTTCGACATACGCCGGATGGTCTGGCGCTTGCTCTGGTGATTTAGTCCACATCCATACCTGTTCAGTCGGCTCGCACCATGGGTCTTCCAGTTCGCCGCCTTCATGAGATATATGCCACAGGTTGGCGTCGCGGCTGTAAATTTTAGTGGCAGATGCGGTCGTCGGCACCTTTTTTTCTGCCAGATAATCCAGCAGCGATTGTCTGGAGTTAAACTGCCATTCCCGCCACGGCGCAATAACTTTTAATTGCGGTGCTAACGCCGCAAAGCAGCTCTCAAACCGCACCTGATCGTTGCCCTTACCGGTGCAACCATGACATAAAGCATCAGCACCTAATTCAAGTGCCAGCTTAACCTGAGCTCTGGCAATAACCGGCCGCGCCATCGACGTCCCCAGTAAATACTGGCCTTCATAAACAGCACCAGTTTTTAACGTCGGATAAATAACTTCATTTACCAGTTCTTCTCGCAGATCAACGATATAACAGCTGCTGGCGCCAGAGTTAATGGCTTTTTGCTCTACCCCTGCCAGTTCTTCGTCACCCTGGCCAACGTTTGCAACAAAGGCAATCACTTCACACTGATAATTATCTTTTAACCACGGCACGATAGCTGATGTATCCAGGCCACCGGAATAGGCTAATACCACTTTTTTTACACTCATTATGACCTCAACTAAATAAACTGATTAAAACGGCATTCTGGGCATGCATCCGGTTTTCGGCCTGTTGCAGTACCAGTGAATAATCACTGTCGAGCACCTCACTGGTGACTTCCTGTCCCCGATGTGCCGGTAAACAATGCATAAAATGTTTTACCGCTAAACGCTGCATTGCCGCGGTATTAATCTGATAATCGGCAAATAACTGACCCACCTGTTTTGGATCGGCTTTCGCGCCCATCGACAACCAGGTGTCGGTATAAATTGCATCTACCCCTGAAGCAGAAGACAAATGCTGACTTAATACCAGTTTAGCGCCACTGTGCGCCGCCATTTGCTGGGCTTTTAACAACACATGCGCGTCCGGGCCAAAGCCAGGAGGGGTTATTACGGTTAAATCCATACCCATAATCGCCGCACCCAGCATTAAAGAGTGGCAAACATTGTTGCCATCACCGACAAAGGCTAAATGAACTTTATCAAGCTCACCAAATTGTTCATGTAACGTCATTAAATCTGCCAGAGCCTGACACGGATGGTATAAATCACTCAGGGCATTAATTACCGGCTTTTTACTGCTATGCGCCAGTTCTATCAAGGTTTTCTGGCTAAAAACTCTGGCGACAATAGCATCGGTCCAGCACGCCAGATTACTGCCAAAGTCCTGCACCGATTCACGTACGCCCATGGCACCATTTTGCAAATCCAGGTAAACACTGTGGCCACCCAGCTTATTTATTCCCACATCAAAACTGACCCGGGTTCGCAACGATGGCTTCTCAAACAACAGGGCAATACTTTTACCGGCCAGCGCCTGATTGTATCGCGCCGGACTTTGCTTAATGTCTATTGCTAACTTCAGAATATGGTTAAGTTGGTTCTGATCCAGATCGGTTAAGCACAATAACTGGCTTAATTTACTCATAAAGCACGCTATGATCCGCTAGGCGGTTTCCTTATCAAGCCGGTGATTTTGACATCAGCATGGCGGGTTTAATATAAAATGCAGGTGCCTACCGGCTTGTTCTGCATCAGTTTTAATAAGTTCTCTGGCTGTTGCCAGCCTGCGACAATGATATTGCGCTGTAACGCCAGGCCGGTTTCCAGGGCGGCATCCAGTTTTACTTTCATGCCGCCTTTGATCACGCCGCTGGCTACCAGCTCAGCAGCACCGGCCGGGCTCAGCTCAGCAATAAGCTGCATTTGACTATCCAGAATGCCCGGTACATCTGTCAGCAAGACCAATTCACCCTGCACTAACTGGCAAATTGCGGCAGCGGCCAAATCCGCGTTTACATTCAGCAACTGGCCCTCATTACCAATACCCACTGAGCTGAAAACCGGTGTAAAACCTTGCTCCAGCAGCAATTGAATTAACGTCGAATCATTTGCTTTAGCCAGGCCAACAGCACCAAGTTTACTATTAACGGTAAAGTGCAAGCTGGCGCCGGCTGACAGATTCAGCCCGACCGGATTCAACCCCTGCAACATAGCGCGGCTTACCAGCTCTGCGTTTACTGCACCATCCAGCGCACCGGTTATTACCGGCATTTGCTCTGCTGGTGAAACGCGTTGGCCATCAATTTTTTCAGTGCTAAAGCCAAACTTCGCCAGCCATTGGTCTACCTGATCGCCACCACCGTGCACCAGCACCACAGGTCGCTGCTGCTTGAGTTGGCAGCACACCCCAAGTAATGCGTCCAATGCAGGGCGTTCCTGCAACAAACGGCCTCCCATTTTAATCACCAGCGGCAACGGTTTCATACTACCACCCCACTGAATAACCCTGCTGTTTCGGGCTTACTAAAGCGTACATTGGCTGCCTGCATTGCTTGCGCTGCAGCCCCCTTGAGCAGGTTGTCGATAGCGGACACCACCACCAGCTGCTCACCATCTTGCTGCCAGTACAAGTCACAATAAGGTGTGCCGGCTACGTTAGCGACATTAGGTGATTGAGTTAACAAGCGAACCAATGGTTTATGCTGATAAGCGTCGGTAAATGCGCGTTTTACCTGATCCGGACTAACCTCAGATTTTAAGGTCACCACACTGGTCGCAAGAATACCGCGCTTAAAATTGCCTAAATGGGGTGTAAACACGACTTTTCGCCCGAGGTTTTGTTCAATTTCCGGCCGGTGACGATGGCCAAAAAAGCCATAGGCGTTTAAGCCCACCTCACAAAATGACGTGCTAAGCGCGGCTTTACGCCCTGCGCCGGATACACCACTGGTCGCATTAATAACCGGGATACATTGCTCAGCCAGTAAGCCACTGTTTACTAATGGTAATAGCGCCAAAGAGCAGGCGGTAGGATAACAACCGGGTACCGAAATCAGATTATTGGGAACTTCAGTCAGCCACTCCATCAGACAATATACGGCTTCACTTAACAGCTCTGGATGCTGATGCTGGTAACCATAATATTTTGGATATAACGCTGGCTGCTTTAGCCGGAACGCCCCCGATAAATCGACAACCACGATACCGGCAGCCAACAGCAGTGGTGTTACTGCTTCACTGGCTTCATGCGGCAACGCCAGAAAAGCTACATCAACGGCTAAGCTGCTAATCCGTTCGTCCTGCCAGGGCTCTACCATAATATCAATGGCGTTAGTAAAGCGCGGATACAAATTACTTAATGGCTCCGCTGTGCGACCAGCAGAGGCAAATGCATAATCCAGTGAAAAATACGGGTTAGCGACCAGCAAAGCGCATAACTCCGCGCCACTGTAGCCTGCGGCACCCAACACGGCAGAGCGAATTTTTTGATCAGAAGATGCTACTAAAGACATGTTTACCCAACTCAATTGCAAAACCAGCTAAAAGTTATAGCATAAAACGGTTGCTAGTGTAGAACGGCAAACATGCAGAATCAACAATAATTATGCTGTTTTTGTGAATTTTTATCTATTTAATAATTTTGGCATTAATCCGGTTCTTCGCTACTTACTACCGTATTCCGGCCCTGACTTTTTGCTTGGTAAAGTGCCCGATCTGCGTCAATAAGTAATTGTTTACCATCACCTTTATGACTTAATTTAGCCACACCGACACTCAAGGTAATCGTTAAGTCAGCAACAATATCGTCGAAACTACCACCGGCAATTTTCTGACGAAGCCTGTCGCATACTTCCTGAGCCTTAGCCAACGGCGTGTCAGGTAGCAAAATTACAAACTCTTCACCGCCCCAACGGGCGAGATAATCTGTATCGCGGCAATGCTGTTGCAAGATTGCGGCAACACGCTTTAACACTTCATCACCCGTTGAGTGCGACCAGTTGTCATTGACCTGCTTAAAGTAATCAATATCCAGTAATGCCAGACACAATGATTCCTGTTGTCGCTTGGCACGCTTTAACTCATGTTGCATAGCTTCGTCAAAGGCCCGCCGGTTTGCTAAACCCGTCAGAGCATCCAGCCTGGCGAGGCCCGCCAACTCGGCCGTTTTCTCAGCAACCTGCTGTTTCAACCTTAACTCACTGCGCTTTAAGCTGGCCAGACGCCAACGGACAATGGCAGTCACTAACGCCGCTATCAATAACACCACAAAAAGCTGAAACAACGGCCGTTGCCAGAAATGCGGCGCAATACTGAAACTAACTGTGGCGGCTTGCTGGCTCCAGCCACCATCGGGATAAGCTGCAGCAACATTAAATGTGTAGTGGCCAGGTGCCAGGTTGGTGTATTGCACATTCGCCTGAGTGCCCCGGAATACCCACTCCTGTTCAAACCCCTGCAACATCGTACGATACTGAATACGCTGCGGCATAATGTAACCCAGGCCGGCGTACTCAATTTCTATCCTGCTGGTGCCTGGCGCCAGCCGGACATCTTGCTCAGGAGTAAAAGTCTCACCATCTGCCTGCAACTTTTCCAGAACCACGGGTGGCGTAATAGCAGAGAATGCACTTAGCCGGGAAGGTTGTACTTTGCTTACCCCAATTGAAGTAGCCACCCAAACTGAGCCATCGCTATGCAAACTGGCCGCCGGTGATGAGCCACCGTTCGCCTGTGCACTGGCCATGCCATCACCCTCACCAAATAATTCATAACTGATGCGGTCACGTCGGTCATATATTACATCTAACGCGTGTTGCCGGCTAAACCGCAGGACGCCGCGATTGGTTGATACCCAGAAATACTGCTGTTTATCAATAACCAGCTGAAACAGTTTATCAAAGGGCATACCGTGATTGCGGCCGACCAGCGCCAGTTGTTCACTGGCTAAATCAAAAGCGACCAGGCCGCGATCGGTTGTCATCCATAGAATGCCGGCGGCACCGTCTTCTACAAAACCAAATGCGTATTCAGCCTGATCGAGGCCTGTGAAATCAAGCTGACGCACGTTATCGTTGTGCCAGATTGCCACGCCCGCACCACTACCAATAAATACTTTGCCATCAGTCGCCTGGTGCAATGCCATAATAAATGGTGAAGGCAGCGAAGCCGCCGCAACCGGTGAACTGAGCTTGCCGTCGCGAATTAAGCTTAATCCTTGTGCAGTACCCACTAAAACTGAGCCATCAGGCCGGGGGAGTATTGCCCTGACTTCATTAGCAGCCAAACCATCTGAACTTCGATAGTGCGCTACCACCTGGCCATTGGCGTACTGCAAAACACCGTCGGTATAGGTGCCAATCCAGAGGTTCTGCTGCTGATCCAGCGCCAGACTTAATACCGATTGTCCTGCGGCATGGGTCGACAAGTCGATATGAGTCATAGTGCCATTACAAATGCTATCCAGCCCTCTGCTACTGCCGACATAGACACAGTGATGGTTATCTGACATCACTGTACGCACGTAATTATCGGCTAACCCCTGCTCGCTGGTATAAGTGGTAAAGGGGGCATCACGCAAACGAAATACACCGCCATTGGTGCCAACCCAAAGGCTGCGTTCCTTGTCACGAAATAACGCCAGTACCCGGTTGTTAGGTAAACCTTGCTCAATACTCAGTTGTTCCCACCGATTCTGGTATAAACGCAATAAACCACGATCAACTGTGCCTATCCACAGCATGCCCGAGGCTTCCGACAGTATAGTAGCGACGGGCACATCGGCGAGAATCTGGGTTAAACCCTGTTGATTATGCAACTGATACAAACCGCGCTCTGTACCAATTAACAACTGCTGATCATTATTGGCTGCCAGGGCAAACACCGGGGTATTTAACTCACGTGCAAATGGCTGACTAAGTTGCAGCCGCTTGTCGATTAAAGCCAGCCCACCCGAGGTACCAACCCAGATCCGGCCCTGATTATCTTCGAATAAGCTTTTTACCGCATTAGCCGGTAACCCGTGGTCTGCAGTATACTGTTGCCGGCTGCCATCGACCGCCTGCATAACGAGCCCTTCACCTTCAGTGGCCAGCCAAAGTCGCTGCTTGCTGTCTAACATCACTTTGTTGATAAGCACACCCAGCGCAGGATAACTGTGCCATTGCTGGCCATTCACCCGGGCAATTCCGCCACGTGAACCTGCTACCAGCAAGTCGCCATCGTCGGCGACACTGAGGGCGCGGATCCCAGAATCGGGTAAACCTGTTGTGCTACTACGCTCAAAAATATCGAATTGCCGACCATTAAAGCGGGCAACGCCTTCCCAGGTTGCAAACCATAGGTAGCCGTCAGGAGTCTGAGCAATAGCATTGATGGTGTTATGAGGTAAACCGTGCACTGTGTTCCAGCTTTCACTGAAATAGTTATCAAGACTGACAATGTCATTATCTGCCGTGTCATTAGCCGCAGCACTTGCTGTAATGCTTGCGATACTATCCGGCGCAATCAGCAAGCTGCTTAGCAGCCATAGCAGGCTGCAGGCACTATTTCGGCACACCTTTAACAACGGCATGGGCTAATCCCTGTCTCAAGATAACGTCACTAGCAACAGCAAGATTAACTGTTTTGCCTGCGCTTGGGAAGCATCCTAAAACAGGCGTTACTAAATTACAGGTCTTACGCCAAGCAAATGACAGATTGCATAGCTAAGCTCACTACGGTTGAGGGTATAAAAATGAAATTGATCAACCCCCTCCCGGCTCAGCACTTTTACCATTTCCATCGCAATGTTGGCAGCAACCAGATTACGGGTTGTCGGATCATTATCCAGGCCCTGATACGCTTTATTCATCCAGCCGGGAATGGCTACGTTGGTCAGGCCGGCAAATTTTTGCAACTGTTGAAAGTTGGTTACCGGCAAAATACCCGGAATAATATCGACGTCGATACCAATTGCCGCACAGCGATCGCGATAACGTAAAAACTTCTCACTATCAAAGAAAAACTGGGTAATGGCTCTTGAGGCGCCGGCATCAACTTTACGTTTTAAATTCAGTAAGTCGAACTGCGCGTTCGGCGCTTGTGGGTGAACCTCAGGATAAGCGGCCACTGAAATATCAAAATCGGCCACTGAACGCAAAATTTCGACTAAATCAGCAGCATATAACTCAGGTATTGCGGCACTGTCTGGTGGTAAATCGCCCCGTAAAGCGACGATATGCCGAATGCCGTTGTCCCAATAGTCACGCGCAATATCAATCAGTTGCTGCTTACTGGCATCAACACACGTTAAATGCGGTGCGGCAATTAAACCAGTGCGCTGCTTAATCGACTTGATAATATCATGGGTCCGATCACGTTCACCGGAGTTGGCACCGTAGGTTACTGACACAAAAGACGGCGCCAACGGTGCCAGCCGTTCAATCGACTGCCACAGGGTTTGTTCCATTTGCGCTGTTCTGGGCGGGAAAAACTCAAAACTCACATTCACTTTACCCTGTATATCGTCAAGGTTACGGTTAATAGCGTCCAGATACTGGGCATTTGCAAAGGCCATAATTATTCTCGTTAAACCATCTTTCTAGCGGCTTGCGCCAGTTAATATAAGCTGCTGACACAACTGGGCAACGTCAGCATGAATACCCCCGGCGGTAACTTGTTTACCGGCCCCCGGACCTTTTAACACCAGCGGGTTAGAGCTATACCACTGGCTTTCAATCACAAATATATTATCGCAGGGCGCCAGCGCGGCCAGTGGCTCATCAGCCGCTACCTGCAGTAGTTTCACTTCTGCGCTTAGTCCGCTGTCAGTTAGGGTTAAACTGGCGGCATAACGCAATAGCTTGCCAGCAGCTTTCGCCTCTGCCAACGCAGCGGCCAGCATGTTGTCCAGCAATTCGCGTTGCTGCCAGGCCTCCGTCCAACTTCCGCTGCTCAGTGCGTCAGGCATGAGTGGCTGTAAGCTAATCTGTTCTAATTCCAGGCTCAATCCCAGCTCTCTGGCCAAAACCAGTAACTTACGTTGCACATCAATACCCGATAAATCATCCCTCGGATCAGGTTCGGTAAAACCAAGCTGGGCAGCCTGGGTCAGCAAGTCGGAAAACGGCACACTGCCATCATACTGGCAAAGCAACCAGGACAGCGTGCCGGAAAAAACCCCGCTTATCCGGTAAATCTTATCGCCGCTCTGTTGCAGGGTTTTCATCACCTGTTGCACCGGAATGCCTGCACCTACAGTGGTATTGCTGCGCCAGCTAAGGCGTCCCGCCGCAATGGTTGAGCGTATAGCATTGTATTCAGTCAGTGGCAGCGTAACGCCTTGCTTATTGGCGCTGATAATGTGGCAACCTGCAGCCGCAAACTCAGCATACAGTCTGGCAAATTGCCGACTAGGCGTAATATCTACCAATACTTTGGGCTCCGGTAACTGACGGATATAGGTCAGCAACGCCGTAGTCGAATAATGGTCACTATCGGCAAGCTGCTCTTGCCACAGGGCAGGCTTTAGTTGCCCGCCAAGCCAGGCCTGGCGTGAATTAAACACCCCGGCCAGCTCAACACTAATATCGTCTGCCAATACCTGCTGCTGGTTGGGCAGCATATTTAAAAACTCTGTGCCAACATTGCCGGTGCCGGCAACCAGTAATTGCAGGCGCGGTTTGCTGGCCACACAATGCTGATGGATCTGATTTAACTCTGCCACCGCTACCTCCTGCTTGAACAGCCAAACGGCCAATTGATCATTTTCATATAAATGTTGTACCTGTAATTGCTGCAGCAGCTGTGACAAAGCGGGACTGACCTGCTGTTCAGTACTGGCTTTTAACCATACCAGCGCATAATATTCCAGGGTATCAACAAGTGGATGACACCCCTGTTGATGCAGCAGCTCAAGGGCATCCGGCCAAACAGCGGAAGGTATTAGCCAGCGTTGAGCGCTGGCATCATCAGCGTTATGAGCATGCGGTAATACCACGACAGCGCTTTGCAGTTCACGTGCAAGGGCATCAGCGTTAACAGCCGGTTTCCCCGCTAACGACACTAACCGTACCGGGCTTAAACTGGTTAAAAATGTTTGAGCAGGTGCCTCAGCCGCTACTGCACAGCCGGCATATTCTGGTTGCAGGGCACTGCGCACCAGTAAGTGGGTATCAGTACCAGCCAGCGGCGCCAGGGTACGGGCATGCAACACCGGGTTGCCCAACGCGGCAAGCTGGCA
>TARA_R110002126_G_scaffold808_2_pt1 | contig 12555 bp, 14 predicted proteins | sample TARA_R110002126 | Tara Oceans TARA_R110002126 (sample SAMEA4397536) | marine metagenome | biome: Polar Biome; feature: [DCM] deep chlorophyll maximum layer (ENVO:01000326); material: water (ENVO:00002006), including particulate matter (ENVO:01000060) such as... | depth 30 m
AGACCTCATCTACAACCACTGGTATATCTGTGTCCAACTCAACCGCGGGTACATCAGTAACCAACGCTAATTTGCCGCCATACTATGCTCTCTGCTATATTATGAAAACGTAAGGGAGCCAAAATGGCACTTGTTCCACTTAAAATTCCGGCAGGCTTTTACCGAAATGGCACAGACTATGATGCGTCTGGTCGCTGGCGCGATGGAAGCCTAGTTAGGTGGCGCGATGGTTCACTGCGTCCAATTGGTGGATGGCAAGAGCGAAAAGCTAATTTTAGCACAAACCCAATTCGCGGAATGCACTCTTGGGAAGCTAATGACGGAACTGCTTGGCTTGCTGGCGGATCGCACACAGAGTTAAACGTGATGACCGGATCAAACACGGTTACTGACGTTGCGCCATCAGACCTTGCTGCCGGAAGGTCAAATGCAGAAGTCGAAACTGGTTACGGTTATGGTTTTTACGGTTTAAATTACTATGGCCAGCCGCGTCCTGATTACGGAAATTATTCTGAAGCTACAACTTGGAGCCTAGACAACTGGGGTGAATACCTTGTTTCCTGCAACACAGATGATGGTCGCATACTTGAGTGGCAGCTAAATGTTGCAAGTGATGCGGCGGCTATTGCTAACGCTCCAATTAACAATACAAGTATTATTGTTACTGAAGAGCGTTTTATTTTCGCGCTTGGCTCTGGAGGTAACCCACGCAGGGTTTCATGGTGCGATAGAGAGAATAACACTCTTTGGGCCGCTGCCGCAAATAATGAAGCTGGAGATATAGAGCTTCAAACCTCTGGTCAAATTATGATGGCGGTGAGGACCAAAGGTCAAACTTTGATTATGACTGACGTAGACGCTCACACAGCGCGTTATCAAGGCCCTCCATACGTTTACGGGTTTGAGCGTGTTGGCACTTCCTGTGGCGCTATTTCCCGGCGTTGCGCTGCTGACGTTGATGCTGGCGTGTTCTGGATGGGGCAACGCGGGTTTTATATGTTTAACGGCAACTCTGTGCAAGAAGTACCTTGCGAGGTTCACGATTATGTCTTTGGAGACATGAACCCAGCCCAGCAAAGTAAAATATGGGCTTTTAGTAATGGTCAATTTGGCGAAATTTGGTGGTTTTACCCATCTGAAAATAGTATTGAAATCGACCGTTATGTTGTTTTTGATTACAAAGAACAACATTGGCTAATTGGTAATTTGGGCCGTACTTCTGGTGTGCAGCGCGGCGTATTTAAATATCCTTTTATGACAAACAATGACGTTGATTTGATAGAACACGAAGTTGGCTTAAACATGGACGGGGCTAATATATTTGCAGAAACAGGTCCAATAAGTGCAGGCGTTGGAGACGATGTTGTAAGTGTCACCAAGGTAATCCCTGATGAACTTACTCAAGGAGATGTGAATTTAACTTTTAAAACACGTTTTTATCCAAACGATGTTGAGCGTTCTTATGGTCCATACAACCCGTCTAATCCTACTTCTGTAAGATTTAGTGGTAGACAATTTCGAATGAGAATTGATGGAGATCAACTTGCTGCTTGGAAAGTTGGAACTATGCGGGTTGAAGTAAAGCCTATGGGTAAACGCTAATGTCAGCCCCTGTTCTTCCACCTCTTGGCCCTGATTGGGTGCAATGGGGCAGGCAGCTTTCGAGCTACCTATCCCGACAATTGCCGCGTTTATTTACTAAAACTTTAAATGACAACCCGTCTGAAAACGGAATTATGCTTTGGGATGAGGTAAGCAGTTACCCCGTTGTAAGCCGCAATAATGAGTTTGTTGAAGTTGTGGTAAGGGTTGGGTTGCCACCAACTAGTAAAGGTTTAGCTGGCGATAAGGCTGGCCTGATTAGCTGGGACAGCAATTATATTTATGTCTGCAACGGTACGCATAACGGTTCAACAGATATTTGGACAAGAACACCTCACCTTGGGGGGGCTTGGTAGATATGTCAAACGCATTGCAAGATTGCAAACAGTGGATCGAAGACGCTTTAGCTTATTGTGATGGCACTCACACTTGGGAAGACATCCTAAAAGGCATTAGTTCCGGTGCAATGCAACTATGGCCTGCGCCAAGGGGGTGCATAGTTACTGAAATTGTGGTATATCCCAAAAAGAAGGTCATAAACATTTTTCTTGCTGGTGGTGAATTGGATCAGATTTTGGATATGGACAGCGATGTTGGACGTTGGGCGAAGCACCAAGGCTGTACTGGTGCAACAATGACAGGTCGTGTAGGATGGAAGAAACCGCTTAACCCATTGGGGTGGAAAATTATGCACACCCAATTTGCGAAGGATTTATAAAATGGCCAAAGGTGGCGAAACAGTAATTGAAAAAAACGCTCCTAAGTTTGCGGAAACTGCTGAACAGCAAAAGATCGGACTTGCCAGAGATTTGTCTGCAATGGGTTACAACCCGTACATTGGCCCAGATATTGCGTCAATGTCTGCGTTAGAAAACGCATCGTATCAAGGCACTGACATGCTGGCAGACGCATTTGGGATGCCCACAACTGGCGGCGCTTCTTATATGCCGGAACCAACAACCTTTGCTGGCGGTGTTCAGGGCTATTCCTCTGCGCCACTGTTCGATCAGGCTAGAACTAATTTAGAAACATACGCGCCGGGTAAATACAATTATCTTGAAAGTTTTAGCGTAGACCCAACAACCGGACAATTGGGTTCCCGCACAGCAGCAAATCAACAAGTCGCTCTTGAAATGAGCAAACCGTCTAGCGGTGGAAAGTAGGAGATTATCATGGCTGGTGGAGCAAACCCTCAACAAACAGTAATGCCGGGTGGCACTAACCCTTATCAACAAGCGGCAGGCGCTCAAACGGCTGCAATGAACCGCGTTGGTCAGGGGATGTATCAGACAGCCGCGCCAGGAATGATGAACTATGCCAACCCATACGAAAACCAAGTTGTGCAAGCAACATTGCGTGACGTTGGCGGCGCAGCTTCTCAGGGCTTAAATCAGTTAGATTACCAAGCGGGTCAAGCTGGCGCTTTTGGCGGATCACGGCACGGCGTGGCTCAAGCACAGACCATGCAGGGCTTTAATCAGCAAGCTCTGGACCAAACTGCACGTTTACGCTCTCAAGGCTTCAACACGGCTCTGGGGGCATCCCAGAATGATATGAGCAACCAAATGAACGCTGCGGGTCAATTGGCTGGCATGGGTCAGCAATCTTTTGGTTACGGTCAAGCAATTCAGAACCAGCAAATGCAGCAAGGTCAGCAACAGCGCATGATGATGCAATCACTGATTGACGCTGCAAAAGGTCAATACGCTGGGTATACCGGAGCGCCTGCACAGGGATATGGGATTATGTCTGACGGCACATCTGGAGTTGCCAACACATACGGCACAACTGAGAGTTTTAACCCCGGATTGTTTAATTACTTGCAAATGGGCGCTGAAGTAGCTGGTGCGGCTGCAAAGGGTGGGGCGTTCAACTAGATGGTCAACCGCTCAAAACTTTCCCCAGCAAACTTAGAGGCGCTTCGGCGTCTTGAGGAATTGTATGGTAAGAGTTTGAAACTAAATAGCGGCCACCGTACTGAGCAACGCAATACATCTGTTGGCGGCGCTCCAAATAGTCAACACCTTCATGGGAACGCTATTGATATCGACGCCAGTGGTATGGATGAATCGGAAAGACTGAAACTTGCAAATTCAGCAAAACAGTCTGGATTTAAAGGCTTTGGATTTTACGACAACTCTTTGCACTTTGATGTTGGCAACCCCCGAATATGGGGGCCTGATTACACGAAAAATTCCGTGCCAGATTATGCAAATTCATGGTACAATATGAACAACTCAGGAGGCCCAAAAATGGCTTTTCAATCACAGACACCCCAAAACCAAAGGGAAGAAGAGCCTGAACAAACTGGCCTTCGCGGCCTTCTAAGTTCTTTTATGACGCCAAGTAGCTCAACAGGGCTTTCCCCGATGGAAAATCTTGGCGCTTCTTTTGACAATTTAATTATGTCGGGGCGAGGCGGCGGTGATCGCATTCGTGCGCGTGGTCCACAGCGTTTGGCGGAACAAGGTAAGAACCGCACAATTGAAATGCTTCGCCAAAAGGGCAGGGATGATTTAGCTGACGCCGTAGAGAGTGGTGCGCTTGGCATGAAAGAAGCTATGGCAATTATGTTTGCTGCTACAAAGGACAGCAGAACTTCTCAAATTAAAAATTATGAATATTGGCTTTCTCAAGGAAAAACCCCAGCCCAAGCTCAAGCGTTAGCTGACAGCAGCATGAAAATAAATATGCCGGGTGAAATTTCTGGTGAAGAGGCGTTAAGAAAAAAACTTTTAACCAATAAAGGCGAAAGTTTTAATAAAATGGCTGATGCTGGATATGCGGCTGCATCTACATTGAGTGACCTTGAATTATTAAGGCAACTTGCGCCATTAAATGTAAGCGGTCCAGTGGTCGGCAGGTTGGCTGAAGCGTTTCCTGACATGACTGAGATAGGTTCGGTCACAAGGGCAATTATTACCCGTGTTGCTCCCACATTGCGTGTTGAGGGTTCTGGTTCTACTTCTGATGTTGAATTTAACGCAATGTTAAAATCGTTGGGAAGTTTTGCAAATACCCCAGAAGCAAACCAAGCTATTGCTGAAATTATGATAAAAAGGGTGAACTTTATGGTTGCCCGTAAAGATTTGGTTGAGGCTTACACGGCTGGCACTGGTCCTGACGGGACACCGTTTAATTATACCGATTTGAGTAGTGGGTTAAAACAACTTGAGATTTCACAAGGTATTGTTGATGGCACAGCAAAAGCCTTGATTAAAAAGTATTCACCCCAAGCGAGTACCATTCTTGATAAACCAGAGGGAATAAATCAAGATACTTGGGACAATATGACTGACGAACAGAAAAGGTTGTTTTAATAATGGCTTTTACAGAAGAACAACAAGCCGCAATTGATGAAGCTAATTTAAGAGCTTCTCAAGCAAACGCTAATTATAGCCCAGAGCAACAAGCCGCAATTGATGAAGCTGAAGCAAAAGCTGGTCGTGGAGTAGTCGAAAAGTCGGTTGATTGGCTTTTTGGTGGAGAACGTGAAGAAAACATTCCAACTTTGTTTGACGGTGGCAACGCTGGCATGGGTGCGTTTAATTGGCCTAAAGGAAAAAAAACAAAAGTTGTTTCGCTAATTACAACCACAAATGATGAACAACGCTTGAAAAGTGGCCTTAGTGATATTTTGCCGGGTTCTACTTTTAGCAAAGATAGGTTTGACAATCTTGTTGTGACAACTCCCATTTATCGTGACGGAAAACCTACTGAACAAGTAAACAGGTTCTATCCAAACCCGAAGGGCATGGACGCAACAAACGCTATGCAAATTTCTGGTGTCGGCGCACTTGCAACGGGACTTGGTAAAGCTGCACAGATTATTGGGCTTCCTATGGCAAGCTGGTGGACCGCTGCGGGTCTTGGTGCAACTGAGGCTGGTGTTGTCGAGGGAACTAGCGCAGCCCTATCTAATGATACATTTAAAACAATGGATGTTCCCTTGGGCGCTATTGGCGGTATCGGAGGCAAATATTTAGGCAACCTTGTTGGAAAACTTTCTGCATGGTTAAAAAAACCCGCTGCTGAAGTTGTTGACGAAAATGGACTTTTAAAGCCAGAAGTTGTTCAAGCGATGACTGAAGCGGGTGTTGATGTTGACGCGGTAACGGTCCAAATGGCGCAAGAGACAATGGATCAAACAAGCAAGGGTGTTGACCCTCTTGAGGCTGCTCGTATAGCTGCTGCTGGAACTCTCCCTATTCGTGTCCCATTAACCAAAGGAGAAGTAACGGGCAGCGCGGCGCAGCAAATATTTGAACGAGAAGCTGCAAAGGGCGTATATGGTGAAGGCCCTAGCAGAATTATGACAGGGGTTGATGCAGAAAAACAAGCTGCCTTGGCTGCAAATGTTCCAGCCATTCAACAAAAAATTGCTGGAACTTCTGATGTTATTCAGAGGGGTCAAGCTGGCGCTGCTGCACAATCTAATTTAGCAAATCAACGTGACGCGGCTCAACGTCAAGCCAGCGATTTATACACTCGCGCTAGAGCTAGAGGCGCTGCTTTTATGGACCCTATCGGTGCTTCTAGTTTGTCGGATGAAGCAAGAATGCTTGTTCGAGACAATTATTCAGTATTAGATGCCCCATCTACCACAGCAATATTAGATGATTTAGATGAAGTTGTGGCTTTAGGTGGAGATGTAAACAGAGTTTTCCAAATAAGAAGGCAGCTTGTAAATGCTGGGGCAGCGGGTTCTCCTGATCGAAGTGCTGCATCTGCGGTAAACAGATTAATTGATAGCAAATTAGAAGAAATGGCTAATAATGCTTTAATATCTGGAGATCAAGAAGCAGTTACGGCTTGGGCTAAAGCCATAAAAAATTACAAAACATTTAAAACAACTTGGGATACACCAACTGGAATACTTAGCAAACTGACAGAAAAAGTTGGAAAAGACGGTGACACTGTTTTAAAAATTAGCCCAGAAGCGGCTTCAAACGCAATTCTTGGCGTTACAAATAACAACATTATCAATGCTGGTGAAAGCGCCAGAACTTTGCTTACTTTAAAGAAAAACCTTCCTAAAAATGAGTGGGACGGAATACGTCAAGAAGTGTTTTTAAATTTTGCTGAAAAAGCTAGAAAAGAAAATATGGGCGACAAGGTTTTCTCTGGCGTTTCTTTTAATACATCTTGGAAAAGGTTTGCAGAAAACAACCCAACGGCAATGAAGGGCTTATTTTCACCAAAAGAAATAAAGCTAATAAATCAGTTTTCTAGCGTTGCTGCTCGAGCTACTGGCGGGGCTTCAAATACGTCTAACACTGCGGCGGCTGCATCTGGATTGTTGCAATCATTAGCTAAAATGCTTGGAGCAACTAATTCTGGGCGTTTTGTTTCTAGAGTTACTCCGGGTTTGAAAGCAATAGCAGGCGTTAGGGCTTCAAATGTTACGCAAAATGTTGCAACTCAAAATCCAACAATTATTACACCGGGTATTGGTGGCGGTCTATCCACACAGCAAGAGGTTCGCCAACCGCCGATTGATCTGTATAATCGCGGGGCAAACTATATTCGCCGTGGCTTATTGCAATAAAGGAAACGAAAATGCGTTTAGAACCGCTCGACAAAACACAGATTGAAGGCATCGTTTCCAAGGCGATTACGGACGCCAAAGATTTTATTGATAGCGAAATTGCTCCCCTGCGGATTAAAGCGCAGCGTTATTATGACGGAGAGGTCGATATCGGCCACGAAAAGGGCCGCTCAAGAGTAGTTGCCACTAAATGCAGGGAAGTGGTGCGGGGAATTAAACCGTCAATACAGCGCGTCTTCCTGACCTCTGAGAAGCCTGTCGAGTTTGTCCCTAGAGGGCCAGAAGATGTGGCAGCGGCAGAGCAAGCCACCTCATACGTCAATTACAAGTTTCAGCAACACGATGGCTACCGCATCTTGAATGATGTTTTCTCAGACGCTTTTGTAAAGAAAATGGGCGTTGCATACGTTTTCTATGACGATGCCATGAAAAACGAAATTCACACGTTTACCGGATTGAGCGAAGAAGCCTTCGCGATGATCGTTGAAGATGATGACGTTGAGGTTCTTGAGCATACCGCGACTATGGGTCTTGAGATTGATCAAATGGGCATGGAAATTGAGATGCCTTCGCATGACGTTAAAATTTCTCGCAAGGTTCCTGATGGCGACATATGTATTGAAAGCATTCCGCCTGAGAATTTCTTTGTAGATCGTAACAGCCGTTCAATCGACAATTTTTATATAATTGGCCACACCACAGAAATGCGCGTTGCAGACTTGTTGGCAATGGGCTTTGATTTAGAAGATTTAGTTGACGTTCAAGGCAGCGAATATTCGACTATGACGGATGAAGCTGAATTTTCGCGGCGCGGTTATACTAACGATGAAGACAATGACGAAAATACGTCTACTGCTTCACGCAAAATAACTGTCACAAATGCCTATATGCACTTGGATATTGAGGGTAGCGGCATTGCTAATCTTTACCAATTTATCTGCGCTGGCGTTAATTTTAAAGTTTTAGATTACTATGAGGCTGATGAAGCTCCTTACGCCACTTTTGAATGCGACCCTACTGCACATGCGTTTTTCGGTACATCGTTAGTTGATTTAGTAATGGACGATCAGGACGCAGCAACATCTATGCTTCGCGGCGTTCTCGACAACGTGGCGTTAGTAAACAACCCCGGCCTGCAAATCTTGGACGGTCAAGTAAATGTAGACGACCTTTTAAATAATGAGGTGGGGCGGGTTATCAGGGTTAAGCAACCTGGAGCTATTATGGAAATGGCTGTGCCGTTTACTGCGGGTCAAACTCTCCCGGCAATGCAGTATTTCGACAATTTGGTTGATAACAAAACTGGCGTATCTAAAGCAGCACAGGGCCTTGACCCAGATGTTTTAAGTTCTGCAACAGCAACAGCAATTGCAGCTACTCAAGAGGGCCAAGCTGGTCAGGCTGAAGTAATTGCTCGTAATTTTGCAGAAGGTGGTATGCGCCGCTTGTTTAAATTGATCCTTGATCTTTGCGTAAAGAATGCAGACGGTGAAGAAATGATGCGACTTAACGGGGCGTTTATTCCTGTTGATCCAAAGGCCTGGAATACAGACATGGACCTTATGGTCAATGTAGGAATTGGCACTGGTCGTGAAAATGAACGCGCTGCGGCACTACAGCAAGCATTGAGCATTCAGCAACAAATTTATCAAGGTTATGGGCCGCAAAACGGCATTGTTACCTTAACGCAAATTCGAAACACTCTTGGTGACTTGCTTGCCCTTGGTGGCCTTCGGAATGCTGATCGTTACTTTATGCCAATGACCCAAGAGATCGAACAGCAAATGATGATGCAAGCGCAGCAACAGCAACAACAAATGGCGCAGCAGGGTCAACCTGATCCTAACGCAGCATTCTTGCAAGCAGAGCAAATGAAGGCTCAGACACGCGCCCAAGTTGATATGACGAAAGCCCAAATGGATTATCAGCTAAAAACTCATGCTATGTCTATGGATGATGATCTAAAGCGCGATGAAATGGTTCAAGACCTTGCGGTTAAAGTTGCTGAAATTCTAGGCAAATACGGCACTGCCGTTGATGTTCAAGGAGTTAAGTCTGAGCAAGATGCTATACGTCAGCACAATCAGCAAATGATGGGCGGAATAAATGGATATTGATGTAAAGGCGGCAAAATCAAAGGCCCTTTTAAATCACGAACATTTCGTTGAAGTCATACGAGATTTGCGGGAGCGTCAAAAGGATGTTTTTGCAGGAACAGCAGCGCACGAAATAGAGCGCCGCGAAGAGGCTCACGCAATAATGCGCGCGCTTAACCAGATTGAGTATTCTCTGCAAGCCGATGTGGATGCAGTGACGCTTATCAAAGGCAAAGGACAGCACCGTGGAAACGACTGAACCGATCAATGGCAACGACTTAGAGGCAGTTGCCGCAAATTTGATTATGGACACGCCTCAAAATATTGATGAATCCCCGGCAGAAACTGAAAACGTATCTGATGACGGTCAGGCGGAACAGATAGAAGCAAGGGACGAGGATCAATATGACGCCGACACTGCATCCGGTGAAGATGATGATGCGGGTGAGGAATACGAAGAAACTGATGACAGCGAAGTTCAAGAAGAGCCTGTGTATTCCGTCAAAGTAGACGGTGTTGAAACAGAGGTATCCTTAGACGAACTTAAACGCGGGTACTCAGGGCAGAAGTATATCCAAAAGGGAATGGCTGAAACTGCGGAAGCAAAGAAGCAAGTGGAAGAAATTACCACGCAAGTTTCCCAAGAGCGACAAGCACTGATGCAGATGATGCAACAGCTACAAACAAGCGGTGTTCCGCAAGTGCCAGAGTATCCGCCGGAGGAGCTACGAAATAGCGACCCTCTTGGGTATCTAGAGGCAGAGGCAGAATATCGACGTGCCGTAGATAAGAGGCAGCAGTTTGATCGACAAGCTGCGTATGTCTCTGAGCAAGAACGGCTTCAGAAAGTCAAAAATAACGATGCAAACAATCAACGTGAAGCTATGCGGATCGCTGAGTGGTTGCCCGAATTTGCTGACCCTGAAAAGCGTGGGGAAATTGTTCAGAAAATCACCGCAAAAGCAAAAAAACATTACAACTTGTCTGATGAGGCAATTGCTACTGTGACAACGGCTGATGAAGTTTTGATTTTAAATGATGCTCTGAAATGGCGTGAATTGCAGGCTAACAAGTCCAATGCCCATAAAAAGGCAGAGGGTGCGCGTCCTGTACGTCCAACAACCAAACGCAATGCTCAAGCTGGTAAATCATCGAAGGCAGAGAAAGCGGCTCGTGATATGCGTAAGACAGGCAGCATTGATGATGTTGCTAATTTCTTACTTTCTTAATTTTGCACTGAAAGGACAGCCCAATGGCCGTTACAGCAAACACAAACGAGACATACGATGTCTCAACCATTAAAGAAGATTTAGCAGCCGCTATGGCCTCTATTTCTCCAACGGAAACTATTTTTATGTCAACTATCGGCACACGCAACGTCGATAACACATATTTTGAATGGTCTGAAGTTGATCTCGCTGCCGCTTCTGCGTCTAACCGCGCAATAGAGGGCGATGCCTCCCCTGCCAATACAGCACCTACAAATGCTGTTCGCAAAGGTAACTACACACAAATTTCTACTAAAGTTGTAGAAGTTTCTGACACTGCTAATGAAGTGTCGGGCGTTGCTGATGCTCAAACTGTTGCAAAGCAAGTCGCTTACAAGTTGAGCGAAATGAAGCGCGACATGGAAAAAATGGTATTGGGTAGCAACGTAGCCGCCTCTGCTGGTGCTTCTGGTACTGCGCGTCAAACAGCTAGTTTGTCAGCATTCCTTACTAGCAACGTATCTAGAAACACTGGTGGTGCTAACGGTACAACATCTGGTACTGGTGAAGCTGGTTATCCAAATGCTGCTGCAACTGATGCCGGATCAACACGCGCAATCACTGAGCCACTTTTGAAAGGTGTAATTGCTTCTTGCTGGGAAAGTGGCGCTCAACCAACTGTTGTGTTGTGTGGTTCTTCCCAGAAGCAAACCATTTCAACCTTCACTGGTAACGCTACGCGCTACAAAGAAGCTGAAGACAGCAAATTGAACGCCGCAATTGACGTTTATATTTCTGATTTCGGTGAGCTTCAGATTGCTCCAGCGCGTCACATTCGCCCACGCGATGTGTTCGTATTAGCCCCAGAATATGCAAAAATTGCGTATCTTCAAACTGCCAAGCAGAAACCACTGGCACGCACAGGTCTTTCTGAGCGCCGCTTGATTTCTGCTGAATATGGTTTGGAAGTTACTTCGCAAAAAGCGCACGGTGTTATTGCTGACGTTTCCTAAACTACTAAGGGGGGGAGCCGCTCTGGTTCCTCCCTACTTTTAATAACTTAAAAAGAGGGTTGAATATGCCAAAAGGTAAAGGTTCATACGGCACTAAAAAGGGCCGTCCACCTAAAAAGTAATCTAATTTAAGGAATATAAAAATGAAAATTGAAATCGTTACAGAGCGCAAACCTTTTTTTGACGGTGAATCTTGCGAAATGGGCCAAATCATTGATTGCAGCGCGGAAGAAGGTAAAGCCCTTATTTCTAATGGATTTGCCATAGAAATAGAAACTGCTAAAAAAACGGTTAAGAAAAAATGAACGGCAACATTTTAGACACAAAATGGTCTACTGAAGATAATAAGGTAGTTGTTACGCGCTCTCAGGATGTTCAGGCTATTTTGGATCATGCAAAAGAAAAGCAAATTGGTGGTCATAACCGTAAATCCGATATGCGGCACGTTATGAGCATACCTTTTGTAATTGCGGAATTGTGGATGAAAGAATGCGGCGCAAACCTTGGTTCGCATGAGTTTGCGGCATATGCTAAAAAGAAGCTAATGAGCGGAGAATATTCAAAACTTATGGTTCACGGTTACTAAGTTAAAGGCAATATTATGAATAATAGAACAGCGGCATCCGCGCATGAACGCATAGATGGTCTTGAGAAAGAGGTGATTGCTATCAAAACTGAGGTAAAAATTCAGCTGCGTGACCTTTTTGCCCGTGTGAAGAGGCTTGAGGGAATTATGATCGGAACAACTGGCTTCATAATCGCGCTCTTAGTCGCAGTCCTGATGAAAATGTAAGATGATAGAGGTATTGGCGTTAGCGAGTGCAGTCAGCACAATTGCTGGTGGCATTAGCAGCGCCATACAAGCAGGCAAGGACGTAAACAGCGTAATGCCTGCGTTTGGCAAGCTTGCTAATCTCGAAGCAGAAATTAATATTGCTGAAAGCGGTAGACACAAAGGCCCCCTGGGTCGCCTGACTTCTACAGAAGAAGAAGGCTTTGCTATTGCACAAGCCAAGATGAAACATAAAGAATGTATGGACGAATTGCGTTCAATAACAAGGCTTTACGGGCCACCGGGAATGTGGGAT
>TARA_R110002126_G_scaffold60059_1_pt1 | contig 12525 bp, 10 predicted proteins | sample TARA_R110002126 | Tara Oceans TARA_R110002126 (sample SAMEA4397536) | marine metagenome | biome: Polar Biome; feature: [DCM] deep chlorophyll maximum layer (ENVO:01000326); material: water (ENVO:00002006), including particulate matter (ENVO:01000060) such as... | depth 30 m
CACCGAGATGGTGATGCCCGGCGACAACCTGAAGTTCGAAGTCGAGCTGATCGCGCCGATCGCCATGGAAGAGAAGCTGCGCTTCGCCATCCGTGAAGGCGGCCGTACCGTCGGTTCCGGCGTCGTCTCGAAAATCCTGAAGTAAGTCGGGCGGTCTGCCCCCCTCTGGGGCAGACCTTTCGAGGGCGCGGCGTGTGTCGCCACTGGCAGCGCACGCAGCGGCCCCCCGGTGGCAGATGACGCGCCGGATGAAAGCAACGAATGGCGGGGCCCCGGGTCCCGCCATTTTGCGTTCCGGCCCCGGCCTGCGCTTTCACGCAGCCCCAACCTTCAACTTCGCGCCCGTCCACTTTCCGTCCGGCAACTCCCTGATCCTCCCCGCAGATCGCGCTAGAACTTCCACCGCTCCGCCCTATCATCGCGGGAACCGATCGCCCTCTGCCCAGGACACCTGCCCATGACCCAACCCGCGACCCAGCCCTGCCAATTCGCCTATGCCCTGAACGGGCCGCGCCGGGGGCAAAAGCTGGGCGGCAGGGATATCGAGGCGCTGTTGCAGGCCGACACCCTGTGCTGGGCGCATCTGGATGCCGCCGACCCCGCGACGCCCGACTGGGTCGCGATGAAGCTGAGCTATCTTGACCACACGGTGACCGAGGCGCTGACCCAGCCCGAGACGCGCCAGCGCGCGAATGTGATCGGGAATGGCCTTCTGGTGATCCTGCGCGGCATCAACACGAACGAGGGCATGGACCGCGAAGACATGGTCGCCGTGCGCGTCTGGGCCGATGCGCATCGCATCATCACCCTGTCGCGCCAGCGTGTGCGCGCCCTCGACGATATCGTGAAGGAGGTCTCCATCGGTGAGGGCCCCGAGACGGCGGGCGAATTCCTGGCGTTGCTGGCCGAACGGCTGAACGCGCGATTCGCGCCGTTCGTGCACGAGCTGGACCAGAGCGTCGAGTCGCTGGAAACCGAGGTGATCGATTCGCCCCGCTCCGAATTGCGCCGCAGGATCGTGGCGTTGCGTCTGTCGGTGGTCGAGCTGCGCCGTCATGCCCCGCCGCAACGCGATGCGGTGAACGACCTGCTGACCTCGGACAGTCCGCTGTTGTCGGATCAGAACCTGCGTGAACTGCACGAGAGCCACGACCGCCTGGTCCGGCTGGCCGAGAACCTGGACGAACTGCGCGACAACCTCGCGGTGCTGCGGGACGAATTGCAGGGGCAACTGTCGGACCGGTTGAACCGGCACATGTACCTCATTTCGATCATGTCGGGGGTCTTTCTGCCGCTGGGTTTTCTGACCGGGCTGCTGGGCATCAACGTCGGCGGCATCCCCGGCGCTGGCGATCCGCATGCCTTCTGGGTGTTTTCGGGCATTCTGGTCGGTATTCTGTGTGTGCAGGTCGTGGTGCTGCGGTTGTTCCACTGGATGAACTGAGGCAGCGGGCACCTTGGCACCTGCGAAACGGGGCAGGGGGGGCGCCTGACGGGCCGGGCGCGCATGGCGCGCGTGCCTGCGAAACCCGGGCCGAGAAAATACGCAAAAGGCGGCGCGGCCCCTCTTGATCTTCATCCCCCTCTGCCGTATCCGGGCGCTACGGACTAGGGGTTTAGCTCAGTTGGTAGAGCATCGGTCTCCAAAACCGAGGGTCGTGGGTTCGAGTCCCTCAGCCCCTGCCAGTCCGGCCTTGCTGACATGATGACCTGCACGCACCGGCCCTGGCTCACCGCGACATTGGCCCGGCGCCCTGCCATACCGGCCCCGGCTTACCGCGACATTGGCCCGGCGCCCCGCCACACCGGCCACGCCTGGTGCATGTCTGCGGGGGTGGCACCGAATGCGGCCTTGAAACACCCCGCCGGTTTCCGTATGTCGGCGCAGATCTGTCGTCGGTCGCGATATCGGCGCAGGGTCAAACCGTCGGTCGCTGCACCGGCAGGACACCGACACGATACCGACGTAGAACCGACACAGGATTTTACCCATGGCGAACCCGCTGCAATTCATCCAGCAGACCCGTGCCGAGATCGGCAAGGTCTCATGGCCGACCCGCCGCGAGGTCGTGCTGACCACCATCATGGTGCTGGTCATGTCGGCCCTGGCGGCAATTTTCTTTGCCCTGGTCGATGTCGGGATCCGGACGGGCCTTCAGGCCATCCTCGGGTTCTTCGGCTAGGATCACGCGTTTCGGGGTGAGGCTTGCGCTTTCCGGCGCATGTTTGTATCTGACAGCCAATTCCCCAATTTTGGCGCGTGGCGATTCGAGCCCTGCGCCGATTTTCTATTGGGGGTCCGGCGTTTGGGGCGTGTCAGCCCGGGACGGATGGACAAATCAGAATTTCGGCCGATTGGCCGCGATGGAATAAAGGGTCGACACGACATGGCAAAGCGGTGGTACTCGGTCAGCGTCCTCTCGAACTTCGAGAAGAAGATCGCCGAGCAGATCCGGCAGAGCGTCGAGGAAAAAGGTCTTGAGGACCAGATCGACGAAGTGCTCGTGCCGACCGAGGAAGTGATCGAGGTGCGCCGTGGCAAGAAGGTGACGACGGAACGTCGCTTCATGCCCGGTTACGTGCTGGTGCACATGGAAATGTCCGACGCGGGTTACCACCTGATCAACTCGATCAACCGCGTCACCGGCTTTCTGGGTCCGCAAGGCCGCCCGATGCCGATGCGCGACGCCGAGGTGAACCAGATCCTGAACCGCGTTCAGGAAGGCGAGGATGCCCCGCGCACCCTGATCCACTTCGAGATCGGCGAACGCGTCAAGGTCAACGACGGCCCGTTCGAGGGCTTCGACGGCATGATCGAGGAAGTCGACGAAGACAACCAGCGCCTGAAGGTGTCGGTGTCGATCTTTGGCCGGGAAACCCCGGTCGAACTGGAATTCACGCAGGTTGCAAAACAGACGTGATGTTCGAGACGTGGGAGGGCGCGCCACGGCGCCCCCGAACCACGGCAAGCCCTTCGGGGCGTTTGTAGGGCGGGGATCCCCCGCCGCTTGAAAATAGGAGAGGCCACATGGCCAAGAAACTTATCGGTAGCCTGAAGCTGCAAGTCAAAGCAGGCCAGGCAAACCCCTCCCCGCCCGTCGGCCCGGCCCTGGGTCAACGCGGCATCAACATCATGGAATTCTGCAAGGCGTTCAACGCCAAGACGCAGGAAATGGAGCCCGGCGCGCCGTGCCCGACCGTGATTTCCTACTACCAGGACAAATCCTTCACGATGGAAATCAAGACGCCCCCCGCGTCTTATTACCTCAAGAAGGCCGCCAAGCTGAAATCCGGCGCCAACAACCCGGGCAAGGAAACCGCAGGTTCGGTAACCGTCGCTCAGGTCAAGGAAATCGCCGAAGCGAAAATGCGCGATCTGAACGCCAACGACATCGAAGGCGCAATGCAGATCATCCTGGGCTCCGCCCGCTCCATGGGCATCGAGGTGAAGTAAGATGGCAAAGTTCGGAAAACGCACCCGCGCCGTCCGCGAAGCCTTCGCTGGCAAAGAAGACCTGACGGTTGAAGACGCAATCGCGCTGATCAAGGCCAACTCGAACGTCAAGTTCGACGAGACCATTGAAATCGCGCTGAACCTGGGCGTCGACCCGCGCCACGCCGACCAGATGGTCCGCGGCGTTGTCGGTCTGCCCAACGGCACCGGCAAGGACGTTCGCGTCGCTGTCTTCGCCCGCGGCGCAAAGGCTGACGAAGCCACCGCAGCTGGCGCAGACGTTGTCGGTGCAGAGGACCTGATGGAAGCCATCCAGGGCGGCAAGATCGATTTCGATCGTTGCATCGCCACCCCGGACATGATGCCCGTCGTCGGTCGTCTGGGCAAGATCCTGGGCCCGCGCAACCTGATGCCGAACCCCAAGGTCGGCACCGTGACCATGGATGTTGCCGACGCCGTGAAAGCGGCCAAGGGCGGCGAAGTCCAGTTCAAGGCCGAAAAGGCCGGCGTGGTGCACGCAGGTGTCGGCAAGGTCTCCTTCGACGATGCCAAGCTGGCGGAAAACATCCGCGCCTTCGTGGATGCCGTTTCCAAGGCGAAACCGGCAGGCGCCAAGGGCTCGTACATGAAAAAGGTCTCGCTGAGCTCCACCATGGGCTCCGGCGTGTCGGTCGCGATCGAAAGCGCAACCGGCAACTGATCTGAGCGAAGATTCGCTTGTCGGAAAGAGGCGGGCCGCAAGGTCCGCCTCTTTTCTTGCGTGGTTGCCAAATGTGCGCTTAGTGGCAACACGTACATTTTTCTTGATCGCTTTTGCGGTCAACCTGTCGACATCGCCGCCTTTCTGGGATCAGAAAATACGTAGTGCGATTAATTGACCTTCCAGCAGGGCAGATGGTCGACAAAGAGCTGATTCTCAGGTCATAAAGTACGTAATGCGACTAAATTGACTTTCGGCTTTTAACAGGTTCGAAAATTGAAAGGTGTGACTTCTAAAATGGCAAACAAGTACAATTGGCTTGCTGGTGTTGCAACGGTTGCGGCGACGGCAGTTCCGCTCGGTGCAGCGCAGGCCCAAACTGTAAACCAATCGGCTCTCTACGGCGCTGACTCGGCCTTCATCCTGCCCAATGGCGCAGTTTCGTTCGGCGGCACCCTGACCGATCCGCGTGGCGGCGTCTCCGGCGCTGGCAAGGATGGCGACCTGGCGCTCAGCTTCGGTCTGGGCAACCCGATCGACGCTGTTGGCGTGCAGCTCGACATGAACATCACCGGCACCGATCCGGTCTTTGACTCGGGCGCGTTCAACATCAAGGTTGCCCGCTCGCTGTACCTCAGCGACGACCTGGTCGTCTTTGGCGCGGTGACCGCGTCGAACCTGGCGCCCTGGGGCGATGCCGAAGGTGAAGATGTCACCTGGACCGGCACCGTCACCGGCATGACCGAAATCGCCACGCAAAGCGCGATCTATCCGGTGATGATGACGGTTGGCTACGGCAGCAACACGACCTTGCTGAGCGCAGGCCAGTCCGACACCGGCGAAGGCATGTTCGCAGGCGTGGGCGTCGGCGTTGCAAAATATCTCGGCGTCAGCGTCTCGGGCACCGAGAACCAGTTGAATGCCGGTGTGTCGATCGGTGTGCCCGGTGTGCCCGAACTGGGTATCACGCTGGGTGTCAACGACGTGACCGACAACATGGACCGCAAGCAGAAGACCCTTTCTGTAAGCTATACCCTGACGGACCCCTTTGGAGGACGCTAATATGATCCGCAAAACTGCTCTTATCCTGTCGGCAGCAGCCCTCTGCGCTGCATCGGCCCCTGCATTTGCCGGTGGCCCCTCGACTGTGAACCAGCCCGTTCCGGGCTCCGCCGTTGCGGCGCAAGCCACCGTGGTCTCGGTGATTGCACGGGCGTCTGTCGGTGGCGGGGGGCGTATCACCCTCGGCGCTGGCATGGCGAGCTTTTACCGCGCAGCTGCGGGTGGCGGGTTCTTCGGCGCCGGACGCGGCGTTGGTGGCGGAGTGGGTGCAGGGGCGGGGGCTGGCGCCGTCGTCCTCGCACCGGGCGTCGTTGCCAGCATCGGCAGCCCTACCGGCTTCGTCGATGCGAACGGCAACCCCGTCAACGCAGACGGTACGCCGGCGACCTGAGACTTCAGGCCTGTAACACCGGTTTCCCTCGGCCGGTCAGGGTCGTCCCGTATCGGGGCGGCCTTTTTCTTTGGCGGGGCAGGGCGCGCGCCGCGATCGTGCTGCCGTCAGGCTGAAGGCTTGAATTTTCCGCGGGATAGAGCTAATCTCCTCGTGTCCCGAGGATGGCCCGCGCAGGCTGCTGCGTCCGTGCGTCCGGTCTGACTGGTCTGCTCACGTACCGTGATCCGCGTCTGGCGGTTTCGGGCGTCAGATGTCTTTTATCGTAATTTCCTCTTCACAATCCCTCTGACTTTCTCTAAACACCGCGACTGTTGTGCCGCTGTGAGTCTTCTCAGCGTCATGACGATTCGTCCGAGACGGTGGGTGAGGGCTTCGGCTTTCATAATTCCTGCCTGAGGCGGGAAAAGACCAGATTTCTTCGGGTTTTGCGCAAGCGGCGCCCGGGGTGACCTTGGACGGACCCGTAAAAGGACCCGAATGCCGGGACTTTTCGTGCCGGCAAAACTGAGCCGGAGGGTCAAACCTCCCTACTTGGAGTGAAACTGTGGATAGAGCCCAGAAAGAGAAATTGGTCGACGAACTCGGCCAGATCTTCGAAAGCTCTGGCGTTGTGGTGGTTGCACACTACACCGGCCTCACGGTTGCCGAAATGCAAGACCTTCGTGCGCGCGCTCGCGACGCAGGCGGGTCTGTGCGTGTCGCCAAGAACAGGCTCGCCAAGATCGCCCTGGAAGGCAAGCCCTGCGCAAGCATTGCTGATTTCCTGACGGGCATGACCGTTCTCACCTATTCCGAAGACCCCGTGGCAGCAGCCAAGGTGGCCGAGGACTTCGCCAAGACAAACAAGAAGTTTGAAATTCTTGGCGGCGCAATGGGTGACAACGCTCTGGACCGTGCCGGTGTTGAAGCCGTGTCGAAAATGCCGTCGCGCGAGGAGCTTATCGCTTCCATCGTCGGCTGTATCGGCGCACCCGCTTCCAACATTGCCGGTGCCATTGGCGCTCCTGCTTCGAACATCGCTTCCATCTTGTCCACGATCGAAGACAAGGCGGCGGCGTAAGCAACCCAGAGACCGGCGTAGGGTTGAATGCCCCATCGTTGGAACACATCTAGAGATACGGAAACAGTACAATGGCTGATCTGAAAAAACTGGCTGAAGAGATCGTCAACCTGACGCTGCTCGAAGCACAAGAACTGAAAACTATCCTGAAAGACGAGTACGGCATCGAGCCCGCAGCCGGTGGCGCCGTCATGATGGCTGGCCCGGCAGACGCTGGTGGCGCTGCTGAAGAAGAGCAAACCGAATTCAACGTTATCCTGAAATCGGCCGGCGCTTCCAAAATCAACGTCATCAAAGAAGTCCGCGCCATCACCGGCCTGGGCCTCAAAGAAGCCAAAGAGCTCGTTGAAGCCGGCGGCAAAGCCGTCAAAGAAGGCGTGTCGAAAGACGAAGCCGAAGACGTCAAAGCCAAGCTGGAAGCAGCTGGCGCAGAAGTCGAAGTCAAGTAATCTGCTCCGGGGTCATCCCGGACGCAAGATTTTCGAGGCTGGACGCGGGGTGACCCGCGTTCAGCCGAACCCGTCTCAGAGAGGGCTTTCGCGCAAAGCTTTTTCTAAGGCGAGGTTGAAGGATCGGGAGGCCACCCTTGGGAAGGTGGCCAGGCATGGATCCTAACCCCCTGTCTCGCAAGGGCGTGGTGCCGGGGCCCGACGGCGCCCGCGTCCGAATGAGAAACGAAAGGTGACTTCTGTCATGGCTCAGACCTTCCTTGGTCAGAAACGGCTTCGCAAATACTACGGTAAGATTCGCGAAGTTCTCGAAATGCCGAACCTCATCGAGGTTCAGAAAAGCTCTTACGAACTCTTTCTGAAATCCGGAGACCAGATCGACCCCACCGACGGTGAGGGCATCAAGGGTGTCTTCCAGTCGGTATTCCCGATCAAGGATTTCAACGAGACCGCAGTTCTCGAATTCGTCAAATACGATCTGGAACGTCCGAAGTACGACGTCGAAGAATGCATGCAGCGCGACATGACCTACAGCGCGCCGCTGAAGGTCACCCTGCGCCTGATCGTGTTCGATATTGATGAAGATACCGGAAACAAATCCGTCAAGGACATCAAGGAACAGGACGTCTTCATGGGCGACATGCCCCTGATGACCCCGAACGGGACGTTCATCGTGAACGGCACCGAGCGCGTGATCGTTTCCCAGATGCACCGCTCTCCCGGCGTGTTCTTCGACCACGACAAGGGCAAGACCCACTCCTCGGGTAAACTGCTGTTCGCCTGCCGCATCATTCCCTACCGCGGCTCCTGGCTGGACTTCGAATTCGACGCCAAGGACATTGTCTTTGCCCGTATCGACCGTCGCCGCAAACTGCCGGTGACGACGCTGCTCTATGCCCTGGGCATGGATCAGGAAAGCATCATGGATGCCTACTACAACACGGTGAACTATACCTACCGCAAGGGCCAGGGCTGGGTGACCAAGTTCTTCCCCGACCGTGTCCGTGGCACCCGCCCGACCTACGATCTGGTCGATGCCGACACCGGAGAGATCGTTGCCGAAGCCGGCAAGAAGATCACGCCGCGCGCCGTCAAGAAGATCATCGACGAAGGCGCAGTGGAAAACCTGCTGGTGCCCTTTGAACATATCGTCGGCAAATTCGTGTCCAAGGACATCATCAACGAGGAAACTGGCGCGATCTATGTCGAAGCCGGTGACGAACTGGTGCTGGAATACGACAAGGCCGGTGACGTGACCGGTGGGTCGCTGCAGGAGCTGCTGGATGCCGGTATCACCGAGATCCCGGTTCTGGACATCGACAACATCAATGTCGGCCCGTACATGCGCAACACCATGGCGCAAGACAAGAACATGAACCGCAATACCGCGCTCATGGACATCTATCGCGTCATGCGTCCGGGTGAACCGCCGACCGTCGAGGCCGCGTCGAACCTGTTCGACACGCTGTTCTTCGACAGCGAGCGTTACGACCTGTCCGCCGTTGGCCGCGTCAAGATGAACATGCGCCTGGCGCTGGAAAAACCCGACACCCAGCGGACGCTGGATCGTGACGACATCGTTCAGTGCATCAAGGCGCTGGTCGAACTGCGTGACGGCAAGGGCGACATCGACGACATCGACCACCTCGGCAACCGTCGTGTGCGCTCGGTCGGCGAACTGATGGAAAACCAGTACCGCGTCGGGCTGCTCCGCATGGAGCGCGCGATCAAGGAACGCATGTCCTCGGTCGAGATCGACACGGTGATGCCGCAGGATCTGATCAACGCCAAACCGGCCGCGGCTGCGGTGCGTGAATTCTTCGGCTCTTCGCAGCTGTCGCAGTTCATGGACCAGACCAACCCGCTGTCCGAGGTGACGCACAAGCGTCGTCTGTCGGCCCTTGGGCCGGGCGGTCTGACCCGCGAACGCGCCGGCTTCGAGGTGCGTGACGTTCACGCAACCCACTATGGCCGGATGTGCCCGATTGAAACGCCGGAAGGCCCGAACATCGGTCTGATCAACAGCCTTGCGACCTTTGCCCGCGTCAACAAGTATGGCTTCATCGAGACCCCGTACCGCACCGTCAAGGACGGCCAGGTCACGGACGAAGTCAACTACATGTCCGCGACCGAAGAACAGCGGCACGTGGTGGCGCAGGCCAACGCGACGCTGGATGAACAGGGCCGTCTGGTGAACGAGATGGTGAACACCCGTCAGGCGGGTGAATACACTCTGACACCGATCGAAAACGTCGACCTCATCGACGTGTCGCCGAAACAGCTGGTTTCGGTCGCCGCCTCGCTGATCCCGTTCCTTGAAAACGACGACGCCAACCGCGCTCTCATGGGCTCGAACATGCAACGTCAGGCGGTTCCGCTGCTGCGGGCCGAGGCGCCGCTGGTCGGCACCGGGATCGAGGAAGTCGTCGCACGTGACTCCGGCGCGGCCATCATGGCCAAGCGGGCAGGGATCATCGACCAGGTCGATGCGCAGCGTATCGTTATCCGCGCCACGCATGACCTCGAACTGGGCGATGCGGGCGTCGACATCTACCGTATGCGCAAGTTCCAGCGGTCGAACCAGAACACCTGCATCAACCAGCGTCCGCTGGTGAAGGTCGGTGACACGGTCGGCAAGGGCGAAGTGATTGCAGATGGTCCGTCCACCGACATGGGGGAACTGGCGCTCGGCAAGAACATCATCGTCGCGTTCATGCCCTGGAATGGCTACAACTACGAAGACTCCATCCTGATCTCCGAGCGTATCTCGCGCGATGACGTCTATACCTCGATCCACATCGAGGAATTCGAAGTCGCCGCCCGTGACACCAAGCTCGGGCCGGAAGAGATCACCCGCGACATTCCCAACGTCGGTGAAGAAGCGCTGCGCAACCTCGACGAGGCTGGCATCGTCTACATCGGTGCGGATGTCGAACCGGGCGATATCCTGGTCGGCAAGATCACTCCGAAGGGCGAAAGCCCGATGACGCCGGAAGAAAAGCTCCTCCGCGCCATCTTCGGCGAAAAGGCATCGGATGTCCGTGACACCTCGCTCCGCGTCAAGCCGGGCGATTACGGCACCGTGGTCGAGGTTCGCGTCTTCAACCGTCATGGCGTCGAAAAAGACGAACGTGCGTTGCAGATCGAGCGTGAAGAGGTGGAACGTCTGTCGCGTGACCGCGACGACGAACTCGCCATCCTCGACCGCAACATCTACGCCCGTCTGAAAGACATGCTGATGGGCAAGGTGGCTGTCAAAGGCCCCCGCGGCATCAAGGTCGGTTCGGAAATCACCGAAGAGCTGCTCGGCACCCTGTCGCGCGGTCAGTGGTGGCAGCTGGCGATCGAAGACGATCAGGAAGCCAAGATCGTCGAAGCCCTGAACGAGCAGTACGAGGTGCAGAAACGCGCCCTCGATGCCCGCTTTGAGGACAAGGTCGAGAAGGTCCGTCGTGGCGACGATCTGCCGCCGGGCGTGATGAAGATGGTCAAGGTCTTCATCGCCGTGAAGCGCAAGCTTCAGCCGGGTGACAAGATGGCCGGTCGTCACGGTAACAAAGGTGTGGTGTCGCGCGTCGTCCCGATGGAAGACATGCCGTTCCTTGCCGATGGTACCCCCGTCGACTTCTGCCTCAACCCGCTGGGCGTGCCGTCGCGCATGAACGTCGGTCAGATCCTGGAAACCCACATGGGGTGGGCCGCACGCGGTCTGGGTCTGAAGATCGACGATGCCTTGGGGGATTATCGCCGCTCTGGCGACATGACCCCCGTGCGCGAAGCACTGCGCATCGCCTATGGCGATGACGTCTACGAGGAAGGCTTCGCCGATATGGAAGAAGCCCAGATCCTCGAGGCCGCAGGCAACGTCACGCGCGGTGTGCCGATCGCGACGCCGGTGTTCGACGGTGCCAAGGAGGCCGACGTGAACGACGCGCTGACGCGTGCCGGTTTCGACACCTCCGGTCAGTCGATCCTGTTTGACGGCCGCACGGGCGAGCAGTTCGCGCGCCCCGTCACCGTCGGCATGAAGTACCTGCTGAAACTGCACCACCTGGTCGACGACAAGATCCACGCGCGTTCGACCGGCCCGTACTCCCTCGTCACGCAGCAGCCGCTGGGTGGTAAGGCGCAGTTCGGTGGTCAGCGCTTCGGTGAGATGGAAGTCTGGGCCCTTGAGGCTTACGGCGCCGCCTACACGTTGCAGGAAATGCTGACCGTGAAGTCGGATGACGTGGCTGGCCGGACCAAGGTCTACGAAAGCATCGTCAAGGGCGAGGACAACTACGAGGCCGGTGTGCCTGAATCCTTCAACGTTCTCGTGAAGGAAGTCCGCGGCCTCGGCCTGAACATGGAACTCCTGGACGCGGAGGACGAGGAATAAGGGCCTTCCAGCCACCGCGCGGGTCACGACCCGCGCGGCTCCTCACCTCCAAGCCCTGTCTATTTAGGAAGACGACATGAACCAGGAACTGACGAACAACCCGTTCAACCCGCTGACCCCGCCGAAGGTTTTCGACGAGATCAAGGTATCCCTGGCCTCCCCCGAACGGATCCTCTCGTGGTCCTACGGCGAGATCAAGAAGCCCGAAACCATCAACTACCGGACCTACAAACCCGAGCGTGACGGCCTGTTCTGCGCCCGGATCTTTGGCCCGATCAAAGATTACGAATGCCTCTGCGGCAAATACAAGCGGATGAAGTATCGCGGCGTCGTCTGCGAGAAATGCGGCGTCGAAGTCACGCTGCAAAAGGTCCGCCGTGAGCGTATGGGCCACATCGAACTGGCCGCGCCCGTTGCGCATATCTGGTTCCTCAAGTCGCTGCCGTCGCGCATCGGCCTGATGCTGGACATGACCCTGCGTGACCTCGAACGCGTTCTGTACTTTGAAAACTACGTCGTGATCGAACCCGGTCTGACGGACCTCACCTACGGTCAGATGATGACCGAAGAAGAGTACATGGATGCCCAGGATACCTTCGGCATGGACGCCTTCACGGCGAACATCGGCGCCGAAGCCATCCGCGAGATGCTGGCACAGATCGACCTCGAGTCCGAGGCCGAGACCCTGCGCGCGGACCTGGCCGAAGCCACCGGCGAACTGAAGCCCAAGAAGATCATCAAGCGCCTGAAGGTGGTTGAAAGCTTCCTGGAATCCGGCAACCGCCCGGAATGGATGGTCCTGACCGTGATCCCCGTGATCCCGCCCGAGCTGCGCCCGCTGGTGCCGCTGGATGGTGGCCGCTTTGCGACTTCGGACCTCAACGACCTGTACCGCCGCGTCATCAACCGCAACAACCGTCTGAAGCGTCTGATCGACCTTCGCGCGCCCGACATCATCGTGCGCAACGAAAAGCGGATGTTGCAGGAATCGGTCGACGCCCTGTTCGACAACGGCCGTCGTGGCC
>TARA_R110002126_G_scaffold92087_2_pt1 | contig 12524 bp, 16 predicted proteins | sample TARA_R110002126 | Tara Oceans TARA_R110002126 (sample SAMEA4397536) | marine metagenome | biome: Polar Biome; feature: [DCM] deep chlorophyll maximum layer (ENVO:01000326); material: water (ENVO:00002006), including particulate matter (ENVO:01000060) such as... | depth 30 m
TAAAGACATCACTCCGTCACTACCTTGAAAATTACTTAAAGCATCAAGTAAAAATAGTTTGTTTAAACCGCTACTATCTTTTCCACCTAAAGCGTTATTTAACATATCTGACATAGATGGACTTCCGCCTGTATTCATACCAACACGTCCACCATTATTTAGTTGGGTTTCTCCCGCCGCCATTCTTTTAGCATATTCAAATGCTTCTTGTATACTGGCACCGTCGTCCATTGCAAACTTTATTAACTCGTTCATGCGATCACTTGAGACACCTGGACTTGAAACAAGACTTCCTGCGTTATAACCCACACGACCACCTTCATTCATAAATCTTTTTGCAAAATCTAAACCACCATATAATTGATCGTAGTCAGGGGCTAAGTCCCTGTAATATTCACTTAAGTCGTCAGTTGAGTCCATATACTTTTTAATACCCATTTTTCTATTTGCTATATCTTCTTTTTGCTCTCTAATAGTCTTTTCCGCTAAGTCAATACCACCCATAGTAAGCATAGGTGATCCTATTAAACTAGCTTGTTTAAAAAAACCTTCAGAACCGCCTGCTGCTCTTTGTAAACCTGTGCCAAAATCTTTTGCATTAGATAAAAAGGCATTGCCTGTAGGTTTGTATGTTTTTGCAAATTTGTTTAATGCATCAGGATCTATTTTTGTGAAGTCTTGAAAAGTTGTATTGACCGGGCCATTAGCTCCTGAAATAGCGTTTGGAACTCCTGCAGAAGTTGTGGACGTAGCCGCGTTTGGATTTTGTTTTAAATAAGCTTTTTCCATGTTAGTAGCTGACTCATCACCAGGTCCACCTAAATAACTAGAAGCAGCAGCTAGAGCTTGCTTTTTAAGATCAACTTCACCAGTTGTTTTAGCAGAGCCTAAAGCAGTTAACATTTGTGGAATAGCATAACGGCCTAAAGTAGAACTCATAATACCAGACATGGGACCACCCACAAAAGGTAAAAGCATTGAAGCGTAAGGTAAAAAAGGAGCGAGCTCTTTTGGTATTAGTTTATCTGCAGCTTTATTAAATACTTTATTTACTTTTTTCTTAACTGAACCCATTATAACCAAGCTTTCTTTGTAGTTACTTTAAATACTTTTTGTAGATAACCATTAGGGGCTAACCGTAACCAATTTACTGTTTTGCCTACTCCTAATAAGTGTGTAAAGAATGTTTTATTAAATTTCATACTATTATGTTCTTTTTTATAGATTGAATCTATAATCCAAAGTTTGTCCCCAGTTTTCCAATCTCCAAAATCAAGAGAAAGGTGTTCTAAAAATTTATTCTCAGTGCTTTCATTTAGGAAAGCCCAGTTTGTATAACCATAAATTTCACCATCTGCATCTTTATTGACAGTGTATTGTTGTAAGGCTATTGAGGGGTAAATATGATAGTAGATACTTTTAACACTTTCGTCCTTCCAGGAAGGATACGAACTTTTAAAAAGTTCCATGATATCTAAAACATCATCCATATAAAACCTGCAAGGTGGCTAAACTTGTTTATTCGCCAGTTCCAGAACCTAAAGGTAATTGTACTATTTTTATGTGTATATCCTTAGCCTTATGAACTAACCATTCTTGACCACAGTCCAAACACGTACCTGTTGCTTCTTCTTCTGAATCTACCTCATTATTACAATTTTTGCAATATATTCTCTCATAAACTTCTGGTGTTAATAAAGGCACTCTTTTGCCTTCAATATGCGTATGTCCAATAATTGTTGATTCTTGTACTTTTTTCATTAATTTGAAATTTCCAAGATGGAAACAGTTATATGCATGCCAGCGCCACTGCTGGTACCTTTAAGAATATCACTATCTTCCAGAATTAAAGGTGCCGATAATATTTCTACCTCAGTATTAGCCGCAATAGATTTAACACTAGTAATATAAACATCAGCACTTAAACTAGCATTAGTATTAACTAAAGTAATAGTAAGAGCACTACTTGTAGTATTACATACGAAAATAGATTTAACTATCGCTTGTACCGGATTTTGAAGAGGCACTATTGCAACATTTGCCGTAGGCACTGTGTACAACACTGTTTGTGCTGTGTTAGTTAATATTGCACTAGCATTTTTATAAACGTCACTCATACTAAAAACCAAGCCCTTGCTGTTATCTCTTCACGAATATCTTGTTGATAGGTAAAGTTTAATTGTTGTATTATACTCTCTAACTCTCTTATCAGAATATCTTGTTGTTGTCGATCAAACTTCTCTCTAGGAAGTGGTAATCTAGTTACATTAATTCTTGCCATTATCTTCTTCCATCTGGTTTAAGATCTAAACGCATAGTACCAAAACGCCAATCATTATCAATAGCGTTGCTTGATATTTTTATGTTAGCTTGACGACCCCGCCCTCGTACTGAGAAAAACTTAGTATTACTATCAATGTTTGCAGAAAAGGTTCTAGTATTTGAACTAGCAGGATAATTAGCAAAAGTAATTGCTACTTCTGTAGAATTACCTGCAGCTACAGTTCCTTCAATTACTTTAAAATCAGGTATAACTCTAGAAGTTAAAAAAACTTGATTGCCTTCTTCAATATCAAAATCACCCGAAGTAATTTGACAGTCCATTGCCACACCATCAGCATTAGAATTACCTCTAACTTCTTGTGCATAAAGAATAGTAGCACCTGCAGTTAATCCATAAATAGTTGGGGTATTATTAGAAATACTAGTTGGAACATATTCAGTTGCATAAGGATTAGAGTAAACTCCACGATCAACCCAACTAGTTCTAGTAAAGCCAGTATTAGTATACCAAATGTTTTCTATGTAATTATAAGTTACAGATCTATTTAAGACATTTGAACCATTAGTGGGGTAAAACCAAGTTACTTCATTGAAATCAGTATTAACCGCGGCTGTAATTTGTCCTTGAGAGGTTGAATCAATATCATCAAAAACATAATCTTGTACAGTACAAGGAAGTTTTTGAATAGCACCGTCAAAAGCATAGAAAGCTGTTTGTGACATCCAATAAGTTACACCATTTACATCAACTACAGAATCAGGGGCAATAGCACCACAGTTTGCACCTACTTGTTGTAAACCAAATATAAAAGGTGGTCCAATATTATTTAAAGCGTGAAGTGCAGTATCAGTCCATACTAGAATACTTCCCCTGGATCTAACTGCTGATACAATCTTTGAACCATCTTGAATTCTAAAAGTTCCTGCACTATTTCCTTGAATGGGCGCCCAGTCGGTGTAATCTTCTTGTGAAGAAAATCTAAGAAATAAATCATCTCTAGTACTGGGATCTCCTATAGTTGTTTCCGTACCAAATAAAAATATATGTCTGTCTGGGCTAGAAACTAAAACAAAACGACTTGAGCTTGGAGCATTTGCAGAAAAACCATTTGTGGTATTAACTGCTTTAGCCCGATTACTTGTCCCAGTAGATAAATCCCAAATATATAAAGCACCATCATTTCGAACTGCAAGTAAATCTTCACCAAACGTATCTAAGGTCCAGTTTGTTGCTTCTAAGGCAATAGTTGAAGTTGCTCTAGGAGTATTCCAAGTTCCGTTATTCCAAGGCCCTACACCAAATCCAAAACCAAAAGAAGATACTGGTGTTCCGGAAGTTATTTGATAGGCTGCAGCAACACTGCCTCCACCTGAACCACTACCAGTAGCATTAGTTGGATAGGCTACGGTGTAATCATTACCACTTATAGTTAAAACTTCAAATTCTTTATTCATATCAACACCATTAAAGGTAGAAGCACCACTAAAGGTTACAAAGTCTCCTATTGAAACACTGGAAGCTGAATCAGTAACTGTAATAACAGTTGAACTATTAATTGTGGTAAAAGGATTAGTTAAATTATTTGTTTTTCTTATAGGGGTAATATCAAAAAAAACCCCGTCTGAATAAAGATATAATTTTCTATCAGTCCCAAGGGCCACGTACCGCACACCGCTATTGGAGACCCAAGCTTTCATACCTCGAACTACTCCAACAATTGTTTCAGATACAACTTTTTCCCAACCCCCTATTTTTTCAGGTAGTCCGGTTCTAAAGCGTACATTCTTAGAATCAACCCAACGACCTTCTGCTCCATAAGTAGAAGTTTGTTTATCTACCCCTGGTGTAAAATCTGCTTTGACTAATGCCATAAATTATCCTTTTGGATATTTATCTTTAACTGCTTTTATAGTTGCTTTCCAACCATCAATACCGTTGTGATAGAGATCGTCTAATTGATCAACTATAGAAGGATATTCTACTTTTCTACTTCTTTGATAAGTATTGTTACTATAAGCTGTTTGTAGGTCTGCTTGTTTAGCTAGTACCACGGATTTTTCTAAAGGCGCCATATTGTGCCAAGTAATAGTATCCCAATTTTCATTAGATACACTTACTTCTGCTGTTGGATTAATTGCTAAAATTGCTTCTATTAAAGTACTCATTATGCTCCTATCTCTATTACAGTTATGTTACTAGCTGTTTGATATGTTGAGGATGATTGACTTCTATTAAAAGATATAGCACCCCCATTAAAAGATTTAAACTGTAATTTGTAAGTTGTGGCACTAGTAGTGCTAGGTGAATCTAAATATGTAACTGCCATAGTATCAAATTCATTGGCATTAAAATGTGCTACCACATTACCACTAACACCATTACCAATAGCTGTAGAATCTCTAATTAATTGAAAACCATAGTTAGTGTTGTCACCAAAACTATCAGCAGAAAAATCTACCATTACTAATATTTTACTATTTGTCGCACTAGGAGTTATAGCAACAGACATTCCAGTTATATCTGTAAGACTACTAGAACTAGAAGTAAAATAAGTAGTACTATTAGTTGACACTACTTGTAAAACTTTACCTAAACCACCTGGAAGTCTTGCTGCAGGTACAGTGCCTGAACTTAAATTACTTGCGTTTAAAGCTGTTAAAGCTGAACCATCACCTGTAACGGTAGTTGCCGCCATTGCCCCGGTAACCGTTACTCCAGTTGCATTTGTCTGTAATTTATTGGCATTATCGTAAAATAAATTTACTGCTCCATTTTCTGTAGCAGAAATCATTTCTTCAGTATCACCAACATTCTTTATTGATAGACTATGAGTTAATATTTTTAAAGGTCCTGTACCAGCGTCTTTAATAACTGAATCTGTACCACTATGATATATTTCTAAGTCAGGAGATGAAGTATCACCGAATTGTGCCTTAACATTATCTCCTAATTTTATACCACCAGTCATGGTTCCGCCAGCTAAAGGCAATCGAGCAGCTATTTGCGTCTGTGCATTAGAGCTTAATGAGTTGATATATTGAAACTCAGTATTGTCTACTGAACCGTCAGCAACCTTAGTTACATCTGCTACGGGGGTGTTGTATCTTCTTGATTCGTAAGTTGCCATATTATTTCTCCGTTATTCTCCAGCCGTAAGTTGCTCCTGTATACACTAAAGTAAAGCCTGCACCTTCGGTTGAAACTGTTCCATTTGCCGTTGAACCAAAAACTTTTAAACCATTAGGGTTTATAGTTAAGGCGTTAGTATCAAAATTATCTGCAATATCTAAAAAAGAAATTTCATCCCCAGCTGTTGGAGCTGCAGGAGTTGTTAAAGTAATTGCGTTAGAAGAAGTATCTACAAATAGTCTTTCCCCACTATAAACATTATCTGTTGCCGCAGTGATAGTACGCCAAGTTGAACTAGCCCCGCCCGTGTTAAGAGGAAACCAATTAGTACCATCAGTTGCTAATAAAACTCTAGCACCGGGTGAAATAAGGTAAGTGCTACCAGCAGCACCCAAACGCATAGTAATAGTTCCAGCGGAAGTACCATCATTAATTATAAAATAAACTTTAGTAAAATTAGCAACAGTACCAATTTGAATAATCATAGCACTAGTGTGATTATAAAATCTAATTGCCGCTTGACGACGTTCATTATTAGCCGCGGTCACCGGTCCGTTTTGCTCGGTTAAAGTATAGGGACTAGATACAGCATTTAAATTCTTAGCGTAAACATTTGCAATAGATTCATCTATTACGTTACTCCAGTTATTATTAGTTGTGGTTCCCCAAGAATTAGATTGTTCGCCTGAACCAATTAATTCTATTTTAAGACGTTCTGAATATGTTGATGCCATTTTATGCTACCTCTTGCTGGTCTATTGAACCAGCTCCTGTTGTTGAAACTTCCGTCCAAGATGCGCCTCCGCCTCCTGTTGTTGAAGCTTCGCCATTAATTGAACCAGCTCCTGTTGTTGAAACTTCCGTCCAAGAAACACCTCCGCCTCCTGTTGTTGGAATGTCACCATTAATTGAACCAGCTCCTGTTGTAGGTACGGTAGCCCATGCAAATACTGATACTCCACTAGTGGCTGATTGTACTAAATTTCCTATTAATTGTACAGTAGAATCTGAAACTAATGAAACATTGCCTGCAGCTAAAGCTAAAGATTCTCCGGTTACATCAATGGTAGCAAATATTGAGGCTTGTACCGTACCAACAGTTGCTGTTAGAGCATTTCCGGTAATAGTAGGTGCAAGGTTAGGTACTATATTATTAACGGCTAGATTAAGCGTGGTTCCCGAAACGAGGACCGTGGCAAATACCCCTGCTTGTACCGTACCAACAGTTGCTGTTAGAGCATTTCCGGTAACATCAATATTAACTTCAGGATCAAGAACAACTACCCCAGAAGTTCCTGCAGATAAACTAAAACCACTAATAGTTGGAGCAACGTCAATAGTAGTAGAATTAACGGTAGCAGATAATAAATTTCCTGTAACAGGTACGTTAATTTCAGAACCTATAATAACACTATTAACTGTGGAAGTTAAAAGGTTAGTAGCAATAGTTGGAGCAAGTTGAGGTACTACTGAATTAAGTGTTAAGTCAATTTCTTCACCATTTACATGGTGAATGCCTCCTACGGAGTAAGCATTACTTAAAGTAAGGGTTAAACTTTGGCCGGTTACATTAATAGTAACGTCAGCTCCTGCTGCGCTATTTCCAGAAAAGGTTGCAGAAGCAAAAGCATTTCCTGCAAAAGACATTATTTATCCTTTTTCTTGTCGTCTAATTCTTTAATTGCTTCAATTAAAAGAGGGACAAGTTTTTCATACCAAACAGTTATATATTTATCATCAATAGGAGCAGCGGTAACTACTTCAGGTAAAACTGCTTCTACCTCTCGAGCATTTACCCCTACTTGTCTTCTGTCATTATTATAACCAAGTGTTTTAGCTAAAGCGTTTTCTTTAAAATAATAACCAGAGAGTTCTTTTACTTTAGCTAGAGCATTATCAATCTTACCTTCAAAATCTTTTAAGAGTGGGTCGGAATAATAGGCAGTGATATTATTGGTAGCTCGAATTTCTCCAGCAGTACCTGAAGCACCAGTATTTATACCTAAACTATTTACTTGTGCATTTGATCCAGTAGTAAATCCACCAGCTGGTCCGGTAGGTCCGGTAGGTCCAGTTCCACCAGTTGGTCCAGTTCCACCAGTTGGTCCAGTTGGTCCAGGAGGTCCGTTAGGCCCGTTAGGTCCAGGAGGTCCAGCTCCGCCAGTTGGTCCAGTTGGTCCAGCTCCGCCAGTTGGTCCAGTTGGTCCAGTTGGTCCAGTAGTACCAGCTGGTATGGTAAATGCAAAAACTTTAGCTGTATCCGGGCCACTGGCTACTATTCCAATTGGTCCAGTGGTTGCTGTTGGTGTTCCAAAACCTGCGGCAGCACCTCCTGGTCCAGTAGGTCCAGTAGGTCCATTAGGGCCAGTTGGTCCAGCTCCGCCAGTTGGTCCAGTTGGTCCAGTTGGTCCTTGTAAAGCTAAATTTGTAATAGTTGATTTTTCCCACGCAGAAGCAGTTACATCATAATAAGGAACTAAATCCGAAGCAGCTGCATCGGTTCCAGTAGCAAAAGCTGTTAATGCAGTACCTACATTTGCAGCGTCAGTAACATCTGCACTTGCCTCAATACCATCTAGTTTAGTGCCATCTGTAGCTACATCTCTACCGTCTACTGTTCCACCAAGAGTAATATTGTTGCCAACAGCAACATTATTACTAAAGTCTTCATAGACTGCTTTACTAGCTGGTTGAGCACAAAATACGTTCTTATCCCCCGCAGAAAAATTAACTAAATTTCCGCTATTAGAACTTGATAGAACTGTGGTACGTGAGAGTGTGTCTGGAGTTGCATCTGTTACGGTACCTACGCCTACTTCCCATTCAGCGCCATTAGATAATTCTATAACATAGTAAACGGTGTTACTATTACCAATACCGGCAACAAAGGTTTGAAAGCCAGTTTCAGCTCCACCTAAATTTATAGTACCAGTACCAGTAGTTGTGCTAGTCTCTTTGACTCGATCATTAAGAACAAGGGCCATTTAAACTCCTTATCCTAATCTAATGATCTCTGAACCACCACCCGCAGTTGGGAATTGAATTGTAAATGTTCCATTAGTTGCAGTAAAGTCACCACCAAAAGCTAAAACTGCTACAGCATCATTAGTTGGGCCACCACTATCTTGTCTATAAATTAATGCACCATTCGCCGTAAACGAAGCGGAAGTCCATTCTACATTGTCAAAATCTACATAAGCTGTTGCTACACTTGAACCACCAGTTACTGATGGATTACCACAAACTTTACCCCCTGCTGAATAAGCAGTTCCGGATGTGTTTGTAGTTTCATTTGTTGTTGCATAAGCTGTTGTGGTTGCACTCATAGTTGCTGAAGAAGTATATAGCGCTATATAATATGCGGCTGCAGTTCCATTTTGGACTGCACCGATAAAATTGTGATTACCTTTAAGTAACTCTTGTTTAAATACATTGGCTACTGCCTGTGTTATTGCCATACTTGTCTCCTATTAAGGGTTTTGAGAAGGTAATGGAATACGTAAGCTACCATCCCTATACTCATCTCTTCGTTTTTTACCTAATTGCTCTTGAGCAAGTTCTTGAATAGCCTCTTGAAAAGACTGTTCATATACTTGTTGATCTTGTGGAGCTTTCAAGAACTTAAAAGCTTCAACCATGCAGGCATATAATAAACAACGAGAAGCATTTACGCTTATCCATGTGGATGCTAAACTAGTGCTTAGCCCTGCTGGTTTCTTAGTAATACCTATTTCAAACTTATACACTGCATTTGGTGTTGGAGCAATAGCTATTGTGCCCATATCCCAAGTAGAATAATATCTAGGTTTGGCCGCGGACCCTGTTTCTGGGGTAGGATAATACTCATTTAAAAAGTCTACATCTACACGGACTAATTCGTGACGTTCCTTGGTCCCCGAATCGGTGTACAGGGTCACATATCTAATAGTGGCTATTTCTTCAATAGTTGGTTTAGTAACATTTGTTGAACTATACCCTGGCAAAAACACAAAACGGTTGTTGGCTGCAGTGTTACCATTTACATATTCTTTAAAATTATCTAACTCAACAGATCTAAAAATTCTGTCTTCAGAATTGGCTATCATACCATTTAAAAGAGTATCCGTTAGAACAGCAGAATCTGTTTCAGCATAATCAAGTATTTCTTGTTTTAATTCGGTATAAGTTGTCATGGTGTTAATGTTATAGGACCTGCTGATGCAAGTCCACCCCCTCCGTTAATATTTCCTGTAGTTGCCGTAGAACCAACTACTGCAAATAAATAGCTATTGTCATTTACCACAGTTATTGCATAACCATTTGTATTAGTTATATCAACATAACTAATACCATCAAAATTAGCAGGTACATTTCTAAACACTACTGTTTGTCCGGTAGTTCTACCGTGATTTGGTTCAGTAACCGATAACACAGCACTCCCTGGTGTTTGTGTTAAGAAAGGATTATTTGGTAACATATTTGCAACTGTTGGCTCTGTTCGAGCAGGTCTAGCATTTTGTAAACCTTGAAAGTCACCTATATGAACTCTTTGTATTAACTGTGGTTGTTTAGATTCAAACTCTGAAATATGAACAAAAGAACCATTCCATTCAAATACCATTTCCCGATATGGAAACGCCATACCACTTCTATCTGAAATAGCTAGTGAGCGTGAACCTGTTGCAAAATTAGACATTTGGATAATAATTCTGTGGAGTTAAGTAAGTTGAAGAAGATGAACCATCCTCTGTAAGTGCTCTATTTAATTCATCTTCATAAAACATTTTTAAATTTTGAGTTAATTGTGGAGCAGTTTTTTGACTTAAATAAAAAGCTAAACCAGAAACCATACAAGGAACAAAACGATAGGGTACATCAGCAGTATTAGAATATCCACCAACATCTTGAACTCTTTTAACAAAGTAAATAAAAACTGTGTTTCCAGCAGCGGTTGAGTTTGGTGTTGGGTAAAGAATAATCTTAGTTTGGTCAATGAATCTTTGAACATAGTATTGTGATGGCTGTCCTTCGGTTAGCTTATTAGATAACCCGTTATAAGTGCTTCGATTAATCTTAGTTAAAGCCGAATCACTTTGATTTGTTGTTGCTATGTTTGTTCTATATGCTCCTTCAAGTACATCGTCAAGCCCATAAATACCATTAGTTGGTGTAGTCGTGGCGCTCGTGCCGTCGTCCGCGGACCGGTAAAATATGTACTCTGCTTGGCCTTCAACTAGATCAATAGAAGTATTACCTACTTCCCAATAATGTAGACCTCTATTACCCCATTCTTGAAACATTATGTTTAAAGAACGACGAGCAGATTTTAATTGATAACCACTAACCCCATCCAAACCTATACGGTTGTAAGCTTCTTCAATAATATCATCTATTAAAAAGCCACTTTCAAAAGTAGTTGTTCCTGATGTTGTCATCTAGTCCCCTAGTTAAATGTTACAGTAACGCCTGGAGTAGTCGTTAAATCTAAAAAACAACCTGTCTTAAATCTAATACCACTTCCAGGAACAAAAACACTTAGTCCCTCGGTACCAAATTTAAAAGTATGTGCTGTTCCTGCTGCAGAAGTTCCGTCATATAATATAACAACAGCGCTAGCTGCTCCCTCTGCTTGTATAGATGTAACTCTACAAGGTCCTGTAACTAATTGACCGTCCGCTGTGGCATGTGCCGTTCTTTGATCTGATGAAAATGAACTACCGCCCATAATATTAATCTCCTAAATGTGTGGGGCCGAAGCCCCACGTTAATTAATTAACGCCGTTATTAGCAGTGTATGGATTACTATTTTGTGCGTACTCTATAACAATATGCCCACTACCTGCACTTGCAGAGTTAGTAACAACTTTAACATATACATCAACATCAGCTGTGCCTACAGTTGACCACGAATTTGCGCCAGATGTAATTTTTGGATATAAAACAACTGCAGTAGTCGTTGCAGAAACTGCAGCAGCTGCGGTTAATTCATTTGCAGCAGTAGTAGTTCCTAAGGTTATTGATGTTGTACTTGAGTTTGCAAATAATACATCTACAAGAAGTTGCGCACCAAGAATTGTACTATTTGCAGGTATTTTAATACCTAGTGCAGTTCCAGTTGTTGTATTGAATGCTACTGATACTGTCGATCTATGTGACATATTACAGTAAGCTAAAGTGTTATTTTCTTCTTTTCCCGTTCTAATCGGTCCTGAAAAAGTTGTTGAAGCCATAATTTTATTCTCCTAGTTAATAGATGCAGTCTCTAGGCCGTCGTCTGTGCACGTCTACATCTAAGTTAATCACAGTTTCGAGAATTATACGCTTTTTATTAAAAATAAGCAAATAAAAAAGGGGGCCGAAGCCCCCTTCTAAATTAGTCTAATCGCTAAGATCAAACACCTGGAGATCCGAAGATACCACGAGGATCAGACCAACCGAAGCTGTATCTTTCCCTTGCTTTATATCTCATGTTTCCAGTTTCAAAATCGCCTTCCATAGCGGTTTTGATTGGAGATCTTACCATGTGTTTCATGCCATTAGGAACATCTGTTTTGATAAAGAATGCATCGTCATCAGTTAAGAAGTTATTTACCGCGTATCCTTGTGGTATCATTCCCATGTTTCTCATTGCATTGATATCATTATCAGCTGTGCCAACTCTATTAGACGACTTCATGATTCTGTCCGCTACAAATTGTAAAGCAGAAGGTATAATTAATTTCATACCTCTAGCCGCAATTTTTAAGCCTCTTTCATCAGTTAAAGCCGCAATGTCAATCAAAGATTGCTCTAAAGACGTTTCAGATAAATCAGCTGCTACAGCTAACTCATTGTTGAATTGTCCCGCAATCGTAGGGTGACCGGCTGATCTAGCCGCAGTGTTTCCAGCGCAAAGTGTTGCACCATCTCCACCAGTTACCCCAGCAGTAAACGCTTGATTAAGAACGTTTGCAGCTTTGATTTGCTTAGTGTTAGCCATAGATCTTGCTAATGCTTTAGTATAACGAGTAGAAACCTTGTCATACAAGTTATCTTCGATAGCTTCCTCAGTTAATGAGAATGCTAAAGCAACAGTTTCGTGTTGATACCTTGCAGTAAAAGTTTCCTGTGCGTTATCATAAACCACAGCACT
>TARA_R110002126_G_scaffold73946_2_pt1 | contig 12511 bp, 10 predicted proteins | sample TARA_R110002126 | Tara Oceans TARA_R110002126 (sample SAMEA4397536) | marine metagenome | biome: Polar Biome; feature: [DCM] deep chlorophyll maximum layer (ENVO:01000326); material: water (ENVO:00002006), including particulate matter (ENVO:01000060) such as... | depth 30 m
AAGCATTTTGGGCGGATAGTCGTGCGGCAGCATTACAACGAACGCTGCCGACTTGCCCGTGGTTCCGCGCGGCCTGCGCTCAAGTATGATGGCCGGTGGACGTAGCTGGACCTTCACACCGGCACCCTGCCCGCTAAAATATCAGCCTGGCGCGCATCTGTTTCGATAATGCCAAGCTGGCGCAGGGCGGCAATCCCTTTCACAACCCGCTTGTCGTCCAGATAGATGACAGACGCCACAGCGATGCGCGCAAGGAACGCCTCGACCTTGACAGATATTTGCAGCTTTGTCGGGTCAGTGCTGCGTGCCAAGATGCGGATTGCAGACTCCTCGGCATCCGTAAACAGGTCCATAAACTCAAGCGAGGAATAAGCTACCCGCTCCGGTTCTGGCGCTGGCGCAGCATAAGTTCCGCTGCCTGCGTCAATCCAGCCAAGACCAGCATTGTCGGGAATAAGCGTCCACTCGTCACTGACCTGCGCCTGCGTTACGTTTATGCCAACAACAACGCCGTCTTTGATTTGTCCATACTTTTTCATCACAGCACCTCGTAGCTAATATAATACGTCGTTGAAGACCCCGAAAATGCAATAGCGCTTCCAGCGGGCGCGGTTATACCTGAAGTTGAAACGCCGCCACCCGGACCAGTTGAAATCAAAATTTGCCCTCCAATCGAAATTGACCCGTTACTGCTGTTTGTTGAGAGGCTTGCATAAGTAATTCGCACACCGTTCACGTTTGCTAAAGCTGTGACGATGGTGGCGGAAGTAGCGCCACTTGCGAATGACGGGCCTTTGTCTAAAAACCCGTTAAACCCGCCTCCAAATAATTCTGAAAAACTTGCCATCAGATTGTCACCTTCCACTCAGTTCCGCTATATATAAAAGAACACGACACATTTACTTCATCAAAGCCAAATGTCGCCGCGCCGACGATGTTAGCACCATTTCCGTCAACCGTTAGCAGGTTCACGGTTGGGTCGCCCACGATAACTGCGGCAATGACCAGATCGCCCGCCGCAGGGGCTGTTGGCAACGTCAGGGTCCAAGCCGCGCCAGACACGTCAGCCGCCACCCGTTCGCCTACGCTTGCAGTGTAGGCCGCTGACTTAATCAGATAGCCGTCAGGAACGACCGGGATGACAGGTAAAACGGTCAGCAAAACCCAATTCGTGCCGTCGTATGCCGCAGAATGATAGTCACCCGCAACAAGCTGCCCCGCCTCGACTGCGGTGCCATCGTTCAAAACAAGCGGCGCTGCCAACACGTTATCAACGGCAACGGTCGCCGCGCCCGTGTTCGTCAAAGCCTGCAACCAGCCCACAGTCACGCCATTCGCCAGCGTGTTCAGCGCCAGGCTTGTTGCCAGCAAAATCGTGTCGGCCCCCGTGGCTGTGCAGCGATAGCCTAGCGGGTCAATGTATTCCGCCGCCGTCGCGCCGCCGTTGACGAATGGCGACTTGCCCGAATTGCCGATGATCGATGGCAAGAACTCCAAGGCTGTCGAAACTAGATCAATGGCGTCCTGCACGTTCAGGCTTGGGTTGAACGCAATAGGAGAATACGTGACACCAGCCGCCGCCGCAGCCGTCACCGAAAACCGTGGCGATGGGTCAACCGTGTAAAGCGTTGCCCCGCCTGCGTCCTTGATGACCTCCTTGACCGCGACGGTGCCGACGTAGAAAATCTGACTTGATGGCCGCCCCGCGCTGTCCAGCGTCAGCGGGTTTGCAAGCGGGATCGTGGCCGCGATGTCAGACCAGATCGCCACCGGCGTCGTCGTGTTTGTTTCGAAAAACGTGACGCTTCCACCCGCCACAACGTCGCCGTTGAAGTCTAGGACGGGCGGTAGTCCTGCAAGTAACTGGTCGGCCATTGGATTTCCTTCGCTGTAGGTCTATGTTGACCGCATGGATCATTTTGCAGATAGATTGGCGCTGAAACTGCGCCCCGTCATCATCGTCTTCGGTGCCTTGTGCCTTCCGGCATTTCTCATAACTTACGGCTTTATGCTGATAAATGCTATGACAACGTGGCCTATCTGGGCTTCTGTCGTGGCAATCCTATCGCACCTCATGGTCGTGTTAGCTGCTGCTGGGCTTGCTGACCGGTCGTCGCCGCAATAGTCCCGACGACAGCATCAGTGATGGCCCGCGCCTGACCGATTGAAAGCGGCTGCCCAGAAATGGCGCTCTGGATGCGTGCGCGCGCGGCTTCGGCCTTTGCCCCACGCACGCCGGTCAATGCCTGCGCAATTTCCTCGTATAGGTTCATTTCACGGATACGGGTTGCACTTGGCCCGCCGTCTGTCAGCGCCATCGTCAGACGCTTTGCAAAGTCTATCGGTTCGCCTGCCTTCAGCGAGTCCAGCGCGCCGCCTTCTGCCGCCTCTTTAACGCCCGCCTGCGTTGCCTGACGCCGCGCCGTGGCGCTGTTTCGTGCCACCGCAGCTTGCAGTTCAAACGCCGTTGACAGGTCGTCAATCTCGCGGATAAGCGCGTTTGCTTCATCCTCACCCATCAACGTGCGCAGCTTGCTTTTATTGCCTTCGCTGGAAAACGCGCGAACCTGTGCAATGGCGGCTTTCACGTCAGCGTCGTCTTGGCCCATGTTGCGCGTGACCCGCGCCATAGCGTCGTCAATCTGTGCGCGCACGCCTTGCTTTGCCGCGTTGCGTTCTGCGACTGATGCGCCTTTCAGGGCTTCCTCAACCGTTTCGCGGCGCGTGCCGGGCAGCAGCAGGTCGTATCCGGTCTTGATGGCCTTGCTTTCGCTGATTGCGTCGGCTGCTGTATCAAGCGCGGTGCCGTATTCTGGCACAGCTTTGCGCACGTTGTCGCGTATGGTCCTTTTCAAGTTTCCAGTCAGGCGACCAAGGTTTGTTGTTCCGCCAAGCGCGCCCTTGGCGTCCTCAATGTCGGCCACGTCGCCTAATGCCCGCGTGATATAATCAAGCTGGCGCACGTCTGGCATTGCCTCGACCGTCACAGACCCGTCGTCAGCGATGCGGAAAATCTTCTGCAAGCTGCCTTCGCCTTCCAGCTTCATCATATCGTCAGCACGCCGCCAGGCCGCAGCGGGGATGCGTGGCAAAACGTCTTCAAGGTTGCGGCCCGCGTCCGATGCGTAATTGATTGGGACCGCATAGGCGGCATCGTATGCCGTGCTGCGCGCCGGTGCCGTCCCGGTGCGAACTGCCGTGACAAGTTCATTCTGGCCGCTCGGCTTGCCCAGCGTATTGTCGAACACGTTGGTCATCTTGCGCGTGGCTTCTGCCGTTCTGGCTGTGACGGCTGTTTCCGCGATGTTGGCCGCCGCTGGACCGCCTGCCGCTGATGCGTCCAGCAACTCCTTCGGCCCGCGACCTATGTCGGCAAGCATCCCGTCAGGACCGGCCCGCTCAAGCGCACGCCGCGCATCGGCTTCGGAAATGCCCTGCATGGAATCGCGCACTTGGCGCGCAGCATCCCGCGAAATGCCAAGTTCGTCAGCAATCACGGAAACGTCAGATTTCGAAATTCTATCCCAACCGGCGCTTAATGCCCGCGTGGCGTATGGCGTGACAGCGCCCAGAACCAAACCAGCGCCAGCGCCGATCAACGCACCCTGCGTAGCGTTCGCCACCCGGCCTTCGCCCTGCTGTTCGCCTGCGCCGTAAATTGCGCCTTCAGCGGCACCCGCGACCGCGCCAACCCCTGCGCCTGTGACAGCCTGCCCCAAGATGGTAGAAGGCGCAGCGGCAACGATAGACGGCCCGCCCATCACGACAGCAGGCGCAGCGCCAGCAATGCCGCCGACAAGGTTCAGGCCAAGCGCCTCGCCGGGGTTTTCCCGGCGCATGGCATCCTGCAAGCCCCTGATGTTCTCGCCCCGGCCACCTGTCGGCCCCGCTAGGGCTTCATCAACATAAGAACCGACAAAGGGAAAGCCTTGCGCGACTGATGCAGCACGGGCCGTCACCGGCGATGCAGCGATGCGTTCTTGGTCAAAGTCTGACTGCACGATGTCAACGGGCTTGGCACCTTCCATCAACTGCGCGATTTTGTCGGGGTCAGTCGTGGAATAACCTTCGCTGCTGTAAGCCTGCGTGCCGTCGCCCATGTCGATAATGCGCCCGCCGTCGCGCGTGGTTGCAATAACGCGCTGCTGCGGTTGCTCTGTTTCCAGTGCGTTCAGGCGGTCAAGAATGCTCGGCTGTGCAGGCGCTTGCTGTGCTTCAATCTCGTTCAGGCGGTCAAGGATGCTTGCCATTACTGCATTCCCCCCTGCTGTGCTGCTGCAACCTGTGCTGCTGCAACGCGGTCCCGAATTGCCTGCCGGGCCTCTTGCGAAAGCGCGCGCAGTTGCTCGGTCGTAATTTCGTTAAAGTCGCCCTGCGGCATCGTCATAATCTGGTCGGGCGTATAAACTACAATGCCCTGCCCGCTGCCTATCGGTGGCGGTGTGTTTCCAAACGTGCTGCCTGCCGGTGGCGGCGTGTCTGCGGTTTGTGGCCGAAGCTGTGCAGCATCCTGCAACGTCAAAATTCGGCGCTCTTTAGAAGTTATGAACGCCTCAAGCGTTGCCTGCTTTTCTTCTGGCGACAAATTTTCATCGCCAAGCGTTTTGCGCAGCCTGTCACCCTCGGCTGCGGTAAATGCCGCACCGAATGTCTGGCGCAACAGCGGCAGAATTTCGCTGTCTAGCGTTGCCATATACGTCCTGTTATCTATAGCGCCCTGCGTTGTCGGCAGGCCGAACTTCCGGTTGATGTCGTCCCGTGTCCGTCCCGCTGTCGTGCTGGTCGCTGTCTGTGCCAACACGCCAAGGCCAGCAACCATATCGCGCAGTTGCGGCATCCCGGTTTCAATTGTCGCCAGATCAGCGCGCGCTTCTGCTGCCCTGCTGGCCTCTGACTCCTCAAGTATCGTCTGCGTGACGTTCTTGGGGATGAACGGGCCGACAGCCTCACCTGTTTCGGTGTTGAAATTCTGATACCCGTTACCAAGGTCTATGCGATCAATACCGGGCGAAATGGTGACGCCTTCGGGCAGCACAGTTTGCTTTGACGTCCCATCGCTTGCGAACTGGATTGCAACAACATTGCCATTCTCGTCAACGGCCATTCGTGGCGTTAGACCAAAGCTGACATCGCCGCCGCCAATGCCGTCTATTTTGTCCTGACGCTTCAACGCTTCAACCGTGCCGATGGCCTGATTGATTAACGCATCACGGTTGCCGAATTGCCCGATAAGTTCAGGCATGACTTCGCCGGCAAGCTGGTCCCATTCTTTAGGCGTCTGCGCAGCCATGCCCCGCGAAATTGCCATTTCCAGACCTGCGGCGATTTCATCGCGTTCGACCTTGCTCATTGCTGCAATCTGCGTTTCAGCCGCGCGCTTTTCCTGTTCGCTCTGAATTTCCATTGCCTGCGTGCGGGCCTGCATTGTCTGCTGCGTGTTCTGCATGCTCAAGTTATTCGCCTGAACGCCCTGCCCAAACTCGACACCCTGCACGCCAAACTGCGCCAGCGCGTTCATCGCCTGCGGGTCGCCGCGCATCACTTCAGTGCCGCGCCCTTGCAGGTATGTGTCAAGCGCGTTGCGCTGCTTGAACTGACGCGCCTGCTGGCCGCCCTGCGCCGCGTTTTTCAGCGTGGCAACAATGTCAGGCTGTCGCCCGCCAAGAATTATGTTAGTGTCCAGTGCGTTAGCCATTTAGAAGCCCCTCTGTAAAGCGTTGCGCGGCAGCGGCGGTGTATATCCGTTCAGCGCGTTTCCGAATGCAGGCCGCATAACGTCGGCCAGCGTGTTGCGTTGCGCATATGGGTCATCTGTCTGTTGGCCTTGTGTAGCACCTAATCCGACAACTCCCAAGCCTGCAACGCCTGCGCTTAGATTGGACAGGTGCGCAAACTCTGGATCGAACCGCGCGAAGCGGCTGCGAATGTTGGCAGGATTGAAATGCGCTTGCTGGTTATCAATAGGCGTAAACCCGTCAAGGTTTTCGCGCATTCCAGAAATTCGCAATCCGTCCGCACCGCTTTCCTGTGCCGCATTGAGGCGCTTTTCCATCCATTCGGGCCGATAAGGTTGCCCTCTGAAATCGGTGCCTTGCAGGTTCCCGCGCGATGTAACCGGCAAAACCATACCTTCGCCCGCGCCCCCGTAGCTGCCATTCACGCCATCAGGGTGCGCGTAGTTAGCAAACCAGCCTGCGGCTTTTGGGTTTTCGGTTAGAAAAACAGCCTTTTCGTTTGGCTGCTGCGATACGCTGCCCGCGTAGTTTACATCAAAAGCATCGACACCATCTTCTGCCGCGCTGCCGTGATAAAGCGGCGTGCCTGTATCGAACCCCGCCTCCTGCGCCCGCGCCATGCGTGACGCTTCGTCCATCGGCAGCGGCGTGCGGTTGAACATCGTCACGTCGTCGGCCATCGCCATCATTTCGTCAGTCACGTCGGCAGCGTTACCGGCTGCACGCATTTCGAGAATGCGTTCTGCCATTTCCTGCTGTGGCGTCAGGGTTGCTGTTGGCGGGCTGTATCCAAATTCGTGAATTGAATTGCCATCGGTGAACAAGTCACGGGCTGGTACCTTCTGTTCAATAACGTCGAACGCATCCCCGAAATTGCTTTCGCCATGTGAAACAGCATAGTCCCGGTTTACCGTCACCCAATCGCCCGCGTTGATGTCGGTCACGCCCTTGGGAACGGCCCGATAGATGCTAACAGGCTCATCAGGCTTGCCGCGCATACTTTGCAGCACTTTCATGGTGTCACGGTCAAGAACGGGGTTGCCGTCCCCGTAATATCTCGCGGCATTGCTAGAATAAATGTCATCGGGATAAATGTTGCCGCCAAGTTCATGCAGCGGCGATGAATAGCCGTCATTTTGCGGAGCGGTATGCGTGCCTGCATATTCGTCAGTCGCACGCATGGCGGGCAGCGGGTCGCCGCCTGCGTTCGCCACGCTGCGCAGCGCGTTGGTGCCAGTCGGTGCCGCTGGTGTGCCGAACAAATCATCTAGCAACGCTTGGTCTGCTTCAACAAAGCCGGTCTTTTCTGGCGACCAATCTAAAAGCGGCGTTGATGTGTCGGCATTATCCAAATCAATAAACCGCACATCAGCGTTCTGCGAACCACCCTCTGCCGCAGCAGTCAATCTATGATGACCATCACGAACAAACATTTGCCCGTTTTTGCGCACAACAAGTGGCAATTCGCCCGCGCTTGATGCCGTATCTGCAAAGTCTGGGTTGACGGTTTCCTGCATAGCGTTCAAGCGCCGAATTGGCACGCTTTCGACTCTGGAAGTATCGCCGCCAATCCGACTATTTTCTGCGCCGCTTAGCCTTGAATTCAGGCTTGCATCAACGTCCCTGAACGTCCAGCCCGTTTGTGTCGGGTCAGTCTTGCCGCCGCCCATCAGCGGCACAGAACCGTCCTCACTCACGGCAAAGCGCCGGGCTGCATCGCTGATACCGTCCACGGCAAGCGGGCGGCTGGTGTTCACCAGCGTTTCCATCACAGCATCAGCCGCAGGTCGCCCCGCAGCCTTCATAAACGCAGCCGGTGCCAACGTCGCAAGCGATCCGGTCAGCGCGTTGACGCCGTAGTTAATCCGCTCATCACGGGAAAATCTAGGGTCAGACGCCATGACAGCATCAGCGCCAGCCTGTCCCATCTGCGCGATTGGGTTCATCATCGTATTGGCAGCGCGGGCTTTGTTTGGGATGCCGGTCGGCCCCAGAAAATAGTCCATGCCGCCATCAATGAAGTCGTTCAGCTTGCCAGAACGCGCCAGGCGGGTTTCATAATCCGCAGAAATGAAGTTCCAAAGGCTGTTCAGCGCGTTGTTATGTTCACGCCCGTCCATATTTTTGCATCCCGCGCGTCAGTGCATTTGTGCCGGTTGGTGCCATGAAGTCTGCCGGGTCCATCAGCACGTTCTGAAGCCGTGGCGGTGGCATCCGCTCCAATGCGTTGCGCTGCCCCTGTGCGCCCCGCTGTGGCGCGTTCATCATCCCGTATGGGTCAGTGCCGTATCCGCCGCCCTGTGCGCCCTGTGCGCCGCCCTGCTGGCCCCGTGCGCTTGCTGTGGAATTGAACCCGCCAGCGTTGCCGAACACATGGTCACCGATGCGTGTCCAGTTGCCGCCTGACCTCTCGCCCCAATCTGGGTCGCTGATGCTGGAATTGTAATAATGCGTTGCCCCGCCAGTCGGGTCGGCAAACTCGCCAGACAGGATCGCGTCAGCCGCTTCCAGCGCTTCAGCATCGGGCTGGAAGTTCATGTTCTGGCCCTGTTCGCCGCCCGCGTAGCCGGTGACGCCATTCCATGCGGAAAACTGACCATCGGCCAGAATGACGTCGCTCAATGGTTTGCCAGATTGCCGCATTCTGTTGCTGATGACAGAACCCGCCGCAATCATGCCGTCGAAACCTTGGTTGCCAGCTTCGGCTTGCAAGGTTCGTGCCAGCAGTATCCTGTCGGTGTCATAGGCCATCAGTAAATGCCTCCACCGCTTCCATAGTTATAGCCGCCCGTGGCGGTCATTGGCTGCGAATACGAAGGCGCTGCGCCGTATGGGGCATAGCCGCCGCCGAAGCCACCGCCGCCGCCGCCTGCATACTGCTGATATTGATATGCGCCCAGCGCGTTGTTCATGCCGCCCGTCAATGCGTTAGTCACGCCCATCGTGCCAGCAGACTGCGCGTTGCCAATTCCAGCGTATCCGCTATGCATCGCATCGCCCCCGGCCATCGCCAAGTTCGCCATCGCGGAACCTTGCCCGCTGCGGACGTTTGCAATGTTGGTTCCCGTGTTGGCGTAGATATTTGTCAGCGCGTTGTTCCTTGAAATGCGGTTTTGGCCGTATGCCAAGTTCCGATTCAGGCCAGACTGACCAAGCTGTGACGCCGCGTCCATGCGAATGGTCGCGCGGTTGTTGGCCGCGTTGGTATAGTTGCCTGCAAGGTTGTTTCCGTATGCAGTCGCCTGCCCTGCCAGCGCTGACGCAGCATCGCCGTAAATGTTTGCACGGTTGGTAGACGCATTGGTGTAATTGCCCGACAAATTGGTGCTGTAGTTTGACGACAAATTCGCTAGGTTGCCGCCAAGGTTTTCCTGTAGTCCAGCCACGCCGGTGGCGGTGTCGCCGTACATCTGCGCGCGCTGCGTTGCTGCACTCGTTTGCGCGCCAGCGACATTTGTCGAATATCCGGTTGCCAACTGCGAAAGGTCTTGGCCTTGGCTCTGCTGAAGCCCAGCGACCTGCGTGGCCGCCCCAGTGCCTGCGTTGGCATTGTTTGCGCCCCGCACACCAGCAAACTGCGCCAGCGCACCGCGCGCTGCCGTGCCAATGTCAGACACGCCGCCGATGCGGTCTAGGTAGTTGTTATAAAACTGCCCAGACAAGCCCTGTGCGTTCTCCTGTGCCGCCTTGATAGTCGCACCGCTGAACAGCCCGCCGCGCTGCGCAGCCGAACCTTCCAGCGCGTTCTGCGATTGGTCCATGATGTAGTTTTGGTAGGCGCTATTCTGATACCCGCCATAACCTTCAGGCTGGTCGCCCATGCCCAGATTATAGTCATAAATTTCGCTGGCACGGTCGCCGCGCTGCATCATCGGGTCATAATAACCCTGCTGTTCACCATAGGCGCGGTCGTTCTGCCCGATAGCGTAGTCACGCCCTTCGTTCACGGTGCCCATGGCATCGCCGTACCCGGTCGATATATCGCTGCGGCTGGTGTTGTATCCAGTGCGCAGCGCGGCCAAGGATTGGCCCAGACCTTGGTTGACGCTGTTTATGCCAGAGTCCCGGCCATCACGCAAAGACTGCATGGCCGCATTCGAGTTGCTCCTTAGTTGCGCGCTCCCGGTATCGTATCCAGTGCGCAACGCGTTGTTCGACTGCGAAAGCCCGGCGTTGATCGCGCCTAATCCTTGATCGCGCCCTTGCGTTACATCGCCCCGGCTGGTGTCGTATCCGGTGCGCAGCGCGTTGTTCGACTGCGTTAGACCAGAGTTGATTTGATTCAGACCTTGGTCGCGGCCCATGCGTGTAAAATCATTCTGGGCATTGTAGCCCCGCTGAATGTCGCCGCGTGCGTTGTCGAACCCTCTTTTGGTCGTCGTTACTTGCGCCTTGCGGCTGCCGCGTAGCGTGTTGATCGCGCGGTCAGCGTTGTCGCTCTGAAACGCTTGCGCTTCGCGTTGGGCTTGGATTTGTGCATCCATGCCCTGCTTCGCCGCGTTCGCTTGCGTCTTTGCTGCTTTATTGGCACCGATGGCACCGATGCCTGCGGCACCGAGGCTGGCTGCGATTGGATTAGGCATTTTGCATTTCCTCGAATAATTGGTCTGCGGTTTCACCGTAGAAGCGATAGATGTCTGGCCCGATTTCAACAGCCCACTTATTGCCGCCGCATATCCACGCCATCAGGTGAAACACCCCGTAGATACCAGCCCGCAGCATCAGCGCCTTGTCCACATCGTTGCGGTCGCCGCGCTCCATTACGTTCGCCGCTTCCCATTGCAGATACATCGTCAGCAGGGCAGGGCGTAGAAGGTCAGAGTTTGCGGCAAAAAACGGCGAATACTCTTTCCCGAAAGCCAGCCACGAAATGAACTCGTTCGACTGCTTTCCATCATCAACTAGGTCATCCCAATCCTGCGCGACCTGCCAGATTGTATCGGCAAAGTCGCACGCCGCAAGATTGCCGCAGAACCACATCGGGAATTTATCTTTAAACATTTCATTCACGGCGCGGCCCTTCTGGGGTTGCTTCTTTGTTCTATACCATCATCCAATGATTAACGCTAGATAACCCTGTATCTCCGCAAACACCTCACAAGTGCTGGCGTTTGTCTTAGCGACCACGCGCACGTCATTGTTCGGCGGGATGATTGCCAGCGGTTGAAAATAAAATTGCCCGCTGTTGTTTCCGACTGGAACAGTAATTTCGCGGCCCATAGGAACCCAAGGCCCGCCATTTCTTACATCGCGGCGCTCTAGCTTGAACGTCACCCGGTCCGCTGGTCCGGCTGCATTACCGATTCCAGCTTCAAATTCAGTGATGAACCAGTAGTCTGTGCTGCTGACCGCCGCCGCGCACTTGTTTGACCGCGTGGTGTCAATGTCCAGCAATACCTTGGTTGCGGATTCGGTGACAGGAACGCCCGCAGCAATGCCGTCTGTGTTGTCGTAAACGTAAACCGTTCCAGCCAATGCAGCAGGCGTTGTGCCAAACGTGCCAGTGGCCTTTACGTTTAATCGCCAAGCCCGCGCCAGCGGCGTCGTCAGCGTGACCTCCGTCTGCCCATTCAGCACCGCGTCCTGCACCACGAATGTCAGGTTGCCAGACACGTCTATCGTGTGGCCCTCAATCGTGACGGTCTGCGTTGTATCGGCGGCGCTGCTGCTCACAATGCTGTCAATCAGGTTTGTTGCAACAAAGGTTTCGTTTTCCGTTGCGCCCTGTAACCGCGCAACCGTTTCGTATGTCGTGCCAACGGTAACATTTGCGCCAAACTTGCTCAGGTTCTTGGCCTTCGCCTCCACGCTAACAGTGTCGCCGTAGGTGGATAGAACTACCCGTTCAGCCTGTGCAATTTCGGTGCCTGCCATGATTTCCTCAATCAATGCTAAGTTTGCAGCGATGCCCGCTGTACTGGTTGCCGTCTGCTGCTGGAATGACAGCAACAGCAAAATGCCTTCTTGCGTCAGCGACCCGTCTGGCGTGACATAGCGAACTAGCTTCTGCGGGATGATGGCCGTCATACATAGGCCACGGCGCTGATTGTCACGTCTTCCTCGGTGGAAAGCGTCAACTCCATTGTCGCCTGCCGATACCGGCCCAGCCTGCGAAACACGGTGCGGTCCAGATACTCGCCCAACTCGCCCAGCGATCCGGTGCGTTCAATTTTCCACGTCATGCCGAACGTGTTCGACATCCTCATGCCGATTGTCGGCGCTGGATCGTAAAACCCCGCCTTTGTCGTCACCTGTATTTTCGGCAAGTTGAACCGCATGCCTTCTTGCTCAACGGTGCGGCTGACAATGCGCCTGACCATCGTCACGCCAAAGTCGCGGTTTGTTCTGCCCAGCGTAGCCACCGGGCCGCTGTCTGTGCCGACGTAGAACGTGCCAAGCGCCTTGACGCACGCCTTGGCGTCCCACGGCCCCAGCAGGTTGCCCTGCGCTCTCTCACACCATTCGCCAGACTTCGTGTTGTACACCCACGCAGGGCGGTCGCCAAAGATCAAGGCAACGAACGTCTGCCCAAGACTTTCGAAATAAAACGCACGCTCCGGTTCACCGTCGGCCAGCGCCGTAGCAACCGCCTCGATGGTGATGGGCGTCAGTCCGTTCATGCTGCCCAGATAGGCGTTGCCATCATCGCCCACAAAGAACACGCCGCCCGGCACCTGTGTAATCAGGTTGCGCGACTTCAGGCCGCGTTCAATCGTTGCGCCTGGCGTAGCAGCCACGCCCGTGCCGGTGGAATACCAAGGTTCGATGCTTGCGTC
>TARA_R110002126_G_scaffold39767_3_pt1 | contig 12496 bp, 16 predicted proteins | sample TARA_R110002126 | Tara Oceans TARA_R110002126 (sample SAMEA4397536) | marine metagenome | biome: Polar Biome; feature: [DCM] deep chlorophyll maximum layer (ENVO:01000326); material: water (ENVO:00002006), including particulate matter (ENVO:01000060) such as... | depth 30 m
TCTGCTTTTAAAAAAACATCAATTCTTTTATTAAAAAGTTTAGCCATTTCTGTTGCATTAATCATTACATTTTTATCAAATGGATTAATTAAAAAATGAATAGCAGTTTCTTGATAAATAAATTCTAAAGTTTTCATAATATCTATAAATACAAAAAGACTTACATTTTAGGTTTGCTAGAATCTGTAACAGAAACACATTTTCTTTCGAAAATGAAAACCTTGATGTAAGTCTTTTAATGTGATTTTTTTAGATACTGTTACCTAACTCTAGCACCACAAATATATAAAAATATACCTATAAGTAAACAAAAAATATACTTATAAGTTAATTTTTAGGAAAAAAAGTAGTGATATGCTTCTGTTATCAAATAAAAAAGCCCAATAATCAAAAATAAAATTGCACCGAATTTTAGATTTTCTTTAATGTATTTTGGTGGTTGCATTGGGTAAAGTTAACAATTTTACTCCTCACTCAACACAATAACATCTTCTTCTGCAGATACATCTGTAGTATAATCTGGATCTTCTGAAAAAGTTACTCTTTTTACAGTTACCGAATTTAATAAACCATAGGTAAAATCTGTTTGTCTTTCATCCATAAAAATATCCATATCATCTGGGTATTGCTCTAAGGCTTTTATTAATTCTGCTTTTGTCATAATTTATATTTGTTTGATTAATTATTATTTTTTTCTTTAGTTGTTTTTTTTTTGAGATTTTTACTCATATTCTTTACTTATATATAAAAGCATAGCTTCCGAACATTTATCTGTATCTGGCAAACCTTTAACAGAAAACCTATACATATATCTTAAACCCCTAATTGTATGATAACTTTCATACAACTCTCCATTTTCTATCCAAAAATGACTGTGTTTTGTAGCTTTATTCATTAGTATTTAAAACATTCTTTATAACCTAAAACCGAAATAACTAGTCCTAAAACAAACCATTTTACTCTTAAAAACAATTGTGTTTCTGTAAGTTCTGGGTTTTCAAACTTTAATTTAAATATTAAAACAGCCATTAAGACCGCTATTGTAATACAAATCCAACCTAATATTACTTTATAAAATTCTTTCATAACTACTGTATAATTGATGGCGCGCTTAAAGTAACGTTCCTGTTTTTTCTGGTCTTTTTTACCCATTCTGGGCGAAAGAAAAAGTATTTCCCTGCATCACTAAAATTGGTACTGTGCATTGGCAATTGTTTTGGGGGTAGTTTTTCTGAAGATTTGTCTTTTAAAATTCGTGTAGAGCCTGTTTGTCGGTTTTTAGACGTGTTAATTTTTGTTAACTGAATAGAAGATTTGTAACACTTGCATTGAAATTTATCAATCTTAATTTGTGGTAAATCTCTATTATCGCCAGCAAACATATGTTTCATATGGTTAAATTCTTCTTCTTGAAAAATTGTTGCTTGATTCTTGTTTTTTAAATGCACCACCCAGCCTGCAGTTTCTAAAACTTCGGCAATTTCTGAGGCATAATCTTTTTTTACAGCTGCGTTTTGGTTTCCAGATCTATCGTACCACAAATTGATTTCTTTGTGCTTATGGTATTTAAAGAAATCTACAAATTGCAAAGCGAGTTCTTTTACATGATCTGGAGGCAATGTGTAAAACTCTTTTAACAAATAGACATAATTACCAAATTCTTGGCCACAAATCATTGAGCACATATTCCCGAAATCTAAACCAACATCTATCGCTTTGTTGTGTTGTATGTATTTTAAAGCTAAGGATGTAGCCTCTACAGTATCGCCAATTTTATAACTATCGTAAAAGCCGGGTATAATGCCATCATCATAAAAATGATGTTCGCCTAACGTGCTGTAAAATTTTTCTCCTTTTTTGATGGTAGGCTTAAAGGTGCAAATTGCGGACTTGAATTCCTCAATCCCTAAATTTTCTAAAGAATCTTTAAAATAACCAGGCGTAAGAATATCAACATTTGCAAAAGACGATACCATATAAAATAATGTGGAATCTTTACGCGCTTTGGTCCATCGAATTAACCAGCGTTCTAAATTTCTTTGAATTTTTCGAACCTTATTGCCATCTTTATCTCGTATGGCATTGTACATCTCGCATTTAATGTCATTTAAAACAATACTTACTTTTAAAATGTCTTTTATTTGCTGTACATCCATATCTTTTTCACGATCTAAAATCCAATCGAAATCGCCCTCAGCTATGTTTGGAATATCTGTAGTTGCTGTTGTGCCTCTATAAAAAACGGAATGCCCAAATTCTGTATATCCTCTTAATGCTGGCATTAGTTTTTTAGCCTTTGCAAAATCTATATTTCGAGCTTCGTCTATAAATTGATGTTGATACGAGTTACCAGCTGCAGACGTTGGCACATCCATAGAAACTAATTTATAAAAATTACCAAAACGAGTTGACAAGGTATGTTTGTAAGCTTCTGGTGCTTTGTAGGGTAATCTAAAATGAGAAGGAGGCGCTTCATCTACCACAAAGTCGATACCTTCTTTATAGCCACCACGTTTCCAACCTTCAATTAAAGATGGCACAATATTATCGAGTGCGTTTACATAGGTGTCTGATAAAAAAGCAAAATAGGCTCCAGGCATATCTTCATTAATCATCATAGATCGTTTGGCTACGATATCTGATGTTTTTCCTCCTCCACGCCCCATTATACCAAAGAAGTTTTTTGGCGCAATTAATTGCACCATCATAGAAAACCAATTGGTATAACGTACTTCTACATTATTATCGATTTTTACGTGGGTTCTTTTGCTCATCTGGAAAGATTTCTAAGGTAATAATGTTTGCTTCTCGTTTTAGTGCTTCTTTATGCTTATTGGTAAGTTCTGGATACGCATCTATTTGCTTTGCCAATTCAATTCTGTTGATAGGCTCCATACCTGCAGTAAGTGCATCTGTTGTAAATAAATTGAAGGTCTTTTTAAGCCATTCTTCAGGAATAAATTCTTGCTCTTCTTTGTCTAAACCTCGCATTTTAGCCGCTTTTTCGTACATATCTGCTATCATTTTCGCATCTCTAACATCTTGCACTGTTGGCTCTACAATAGCTATTTGACGCTCTATTCTTGCAGCATATACGTTTCTTTGGGCTTGTTTAGATAATTGAGCACTTGCATAGTAGTACTCTAGCCCAGCGTAATAGATTTTTTCGGCAATATGCCTAGTTAAGTGTTCTATTTTAATTAAATGTTTTAAAATAGATTCTTTGGTACCGTGTGTTTCTGCTCTTAAATCTAATACACGTACTTTTTCCATTAAATCGAAAAACAGCGCGATTCCTAGAGGTGTATCATCTGGATTTCCATTATCTACAAAATCGTAAATATCTTCTAAACTAAGGTGTTTTAGTAATTTGTTATTTTCGCTTTCTGCCATAAATGGGAAGTTTTTTACTGAAGAAAATGAAATACATTATAAGTAATAATAAAGATGATATTGTTAAATAGAAATATGAAACTCTAGCTTCTTGAGAAAGTATTTTTAACGACCAAAGAAAAAAAGCTAATGGAAACATTATTAATGTAAGCTCAAAAAAAACAGAAATAAAAGTGTTTTTTGATTTTCTTACTTTTAATTCGAGAAAACCTAATATAGCAGTAGTTATAATTTGAAATATAAAAACTGACAAAAAATTTGTAATAAAATCACTCATTTAAAATTCTTTTTTTATGATTTTCGAAACGTCTTTTTTCTGATGCTTTTTTATATTCTTGACCCGCTGTAATATTACCAGCTTCAACACGTTCTAAAAACATTTTATCTACTTCAAAATCTGCTGCTAAAACTCCTTTTTTATAATGATGATATACTTTAGAGTTCGGGTTTTGAAAATCTGACAACAACGCATTTAAATCTAAATCTAATAATAAAGCGATTTCTCTAGGCCCGTAATTAATACCAGCCATTGTTTCTATAGTTTTATATTGCTCTTCTGTTAAAGCTAAAGAATTTGATATGGTAAGTGCTGTGTCTATCATTATACAGTAAATTTACGAAAAATATACTTATAGGTATATTTTTATTTTTTTAGCTAAAAAAAGTAGCGTTATACATAACACTACTTTAGTGATTTAAAACAAAACTACTAAGCCATTTGGTTTTTAGTAGATTGCATTTGTTGGTACAATTTTTTAATTTTTTTAGGTGATATACCTTGTATAATAGTACCTAATTCTTTTAAAATAGCTAAAGAATATAAAGCTGAACATCTTTTTACAGTATTATCTGCATATTCGCTTTCTAACCATTCATTAAAAATTGTTTCAAATTCTGTAAACGCAAAGTTTACATCTTCTTTTGCATAATTAGTAAGTAAACTAATTAAGGCTTCATTGTGTTTGCAAATTGGTGTTTGCTTGGTGTTCTCGATATTGTTCTGCATAATATTGATATATAATACCTACGAAAGCTGCAGAACAATATCGAAAATCGAAGTGTTGAATAGTCTCTCTCTATTCTTCTTTCGTAGGATTTATTTAAAAAAGTTTTTTGAAATTTCATAATTTCGGATATTATTCTGCACCGCAAATATATAAAAAATATTTTAATTGGTTTGTTTAACTTTAAGTTTTCAATTTCCACCTTTAGGTGTAAATTCAAATTAGATTATTACGCAATTTTAATAATCAAAAATGCGTAGCAATATCTCTATCCCCAAAAACCAGGTTGTTTTACAATTTTTTTATCCATTGAATTTAATTGAGTGCTTACCGTTTTTCTTTCAGTTTGTAAATTCTGTAAAGTTTTATAGTCTAAATCATTTTCTTTCAACTTTACTTTTAAATTATGAATTTTAGTGTCTATTTCGTTTCTTTCTAATAACAATTCTTTTCTATTGGTAATTGTTCCGTGAAAATGTTTATAGAGTAACTTGTAGCAAGTTTTTTTATATTCAGATAAATTAACATTATTAGAACGCAAAGAACAAAGCCAACCATACACAAATTCTTCAGTTATACAGGTCATATTTCTTAACTGAGATTTGCCGTTTTTAGACACCTGCATTTGCTGTTTAGCAAGTTCAGGTGCAAAAATAGGGTCGTTTTTTACGTTTTGGTAAGACCTGTTCCAGTCAACATTTAATGCTTCACAAATAGGTTTTAATGCTATCCAATAAGTACCATCAAAACTTAAAAAAATAATTTTTTTACCATTGAATTCTAAAAATTTTTCGTGTTTTTTCATAATTATGTAAAATCAAAAAAGCCTATGCAATTGGTTGTTAGGTTCTTGTAGGAGAGAACTCGTTCAAAAAAGAACGAAACCAAAGCATAAGGCTTTTATGTGATGTTTTTAGATTTTCCTACAATCTTCTAACACTGCAAATATATAAAAATATACCCATAGGTAAACAAAAAATATACTTATTTATATATTTTTAATGAATTATAGAGTTATTCATCTTTAAAATTGAACTTTTTCTTTATCATTTTTAGTTCTGTTTGCCATTCTAAAACTTTAGCTTCAAACTTTTCGATATCGGCTTTGTTTTTTGATTTTTGCGCTTTTTCTAGCTTTTTAGTATCTCTACGAATATAGCCATCTAGCAAACTTACTCTTTTGGTAACGTCTTCTACTGTAAGGTTACCGACCTTTTCTTTTAGCTTGTATTCTACAAAAACAGGATGTTTGCCCAATACTTTACCGGTTTCTTTGTAGTGATTTAATTCGTCCCAAATTTGCTGATTTACCACAAAGTTTTCAACTGCTTTTTTTGCTAACGTATTAATTTCTTCTTGAGTTAAAGGTATTGGTGCTGCATCTTCTTCTGTATCTGGAATAGTAACTAATAAATCTTTGTGTGCAGCTACATAAGCATCATAATGATTGAATTTTTTACCGACTAAAATGTAAAATTCGTCTGGGCAATCTTCTTCTTTTAAAAATGGAAACTCGTCTTTTAACTTGAATTCTTCTTTTACAAAGTCTGGGGCTTTTGTAAAAACTTCTTCTTTGTTTGTTGCTCCGAATTCTTTAAGTATCGCTTTTTTGGAAGCTTCAATGCTTTCTTTTTGACTTTCTGTTATAGGCTTATCAATCTTAATGCCTTTTGCTTTTGCATTACGAATTTCGGAATCTGATACACCAGCCATTTTTTTAAGATCATACAAAATGGTTTCTAAATTGTTGGGCGAAAAACCAGCTCTATTGTAAAAGCCTTCTTGCGCTAAACTTTTACCTGGGCATTTTCTGTACAATTGAAATGCTTTATTAAACTGATCGGATTTACTTTTTGGTAAGTGGATAAAAAATGCTAAAACTTGAGTTTTCATAAGATGCGTTACTTTAATTACCGTAAAGAAAAGGTGTATTTGCGTTTTTTTTGTGATATGGAGAAATTAGGCATAAAAAAACTCCAATTGAAAAATTAAAAACAATTGGAGCTAACCGTTAACTAAAAAAAATTACAAATATCTCTTTTCAAATATACAAAAAAAATATACATATAGGTATATTTAAAAAGAAAACCTTTTCCATTACAGAAAAGGCTTTCAAATCAACCAAACTAATTCAAATAATTATGCTCTTGATCTTTCTATGAGATAGGTTGTAGCACCTCCTTCAACTACTTCTAAATTAATAACAGCGTCTTTTAAAGCCACCCATTGGGTACCATTTAGTAAAATAACATCTACTTGACCTTGTGTACCAGCATCTAAGGTTGCAGGGTCTGCACCACCACCACCAATTAAAGAAACTGTTGTACCACCAACTAAATCTATAGAGGCTGCAGTTACAGCATCTGTAATATCTAAACTTGGTAATTGTTGCACTGGTCCATTTGCTACTGTTAAAGCTAAATCTACAGTTGCAGCTTCGAAATTGCTTGCTAAAGTAATTTCGCCATCATAAAAACCAGCTACGTTTGTATCTGGTAAATACTGCTCATACATTAAGGTGTTTTTTCTGCCTTCGTTATCGTTTGCAGAGCTTCCTTTTAATTTCATAGGATTACAAACAGAACCTAAAACTCTACCTGTAGCGGCTCCACAACCATCACCAAAAATAATAATTACACCTACGCCAATATTGTTTTGTACAAATTCGTTAATAGCTAAGTCATCTGCAGGATGAATAGCTTCTAACTTTTTTGTAAACGTTTCCATATCTTCTTCTCCACCAATTTCTTGTGTGAATTTTTGAGATGATGGCGATGCGTATAACTGATGCATTATTGCCCCTGAAACCAACACAAAGTTACCTGCTAATTTTACTCCATTTACATCTGGAGTAGGTTCTGTTAATACATCATCTGCATAGATAACAGTTAATAACCCTTTTTTCGCTTTTGGAGCACCAGAGCCTCTAAGAGGCTTTGGTACTGATTTTCTATATGTTGTCATAATCTTAAGCTATAGTTCTATTAAACTCCGTCCATTTACCATCTACAAAGATTAACTGAATGAAATCTGCATCTGTTGCTAAAACAGCATTAGACGCTACTTCTATGGTAGTTGAATCACTTACTGTAATTGTGTTACCACCACCAGTTTTACCTGTAATTTTAATTTCATCACCTTCAACACCATTCAAGATTTCTGCTAAAACTTGATTGCTTGCTGCTGTGTAGTTGAATTCTGAACCTTCTGAAGCATCAATAGATGTACCATCGAAAGAAACTACGGTTTCTGCTGGTGTAGATACTGGCTCAGTTGTTCTTTTTAATTCTTTTAGTTTACCATCTGCTTGCACTCTTAAGGTAAGTGTACCTCCTGATGATAAATCGAAATCTCCTGTTAACGATAAGTTTGCATTGTTTTTTACATTTTTAGCGGCTGCTAAACTTGTATTACCTTGTAAACGCACAATTATACCTTCTGCTAAACCTGTAATGTTGGTAATGTCGGTTTTCCAACCTTCATCTACTTTATATTGATTAAAAGTTGCTTTGATAACTCCTGTTTCATCATCATACACTGGTGCAAAGAAATCATCTGAAAATAAAGGCACATTGTTTGTCCAAATAGACTGTACTTTAAACGCATCTGGATCTCCATCTGCTACAGTGGTACCAATGTGTTTTAAACGGATACCTAATTTGTAATCGTTAATGATAAAGATGTTTCTTCTACCATCTGACCCAAATCTGTACCAGCCTTTTTCTTTAGGTCTGTTTTCTAAAATATCTAGATTTGACGTTTCTGTAATGTACACAACATCTGAACCTTCTAAATCGATTACCGGCTGAAACTTGATGTTTGGATATCCTTTAGGATAAGGCATTACTCCTTTATAATCGGTTTGTGTAGCGTGAATTTGCTCGTATCTATCTCCATACGCTTTTATCCACGTTGGCGATAAACCTAATTCAATTCCGTTCATCTTTCTAACTTCATAAGGTAAAGATTTTACGAAGTTTTCTACATAATCTACAATATTTGTAGCTGTTGGCGTACCTAAATTAAAAGGTCTGAATTTTTTAGTAATTTCTCTAGCTCTCCAAATTAAAACCTTTAAACCATCTTGACGATGTAAGAAACTTGGTGCTTTTGTAGCATCATCTGGCGTTTGTACATACACTCCGTTTATAGACGCTTGTCTATCTTCTAAACGTGCTTTTTTATCTAACTCCATTAACAAGAAACGTACAAAGGTCATTTTATCATATTGAGAACCTTCGTTATTCATAGAGGCTAACCAAGATGCTTCAATTTGAGACAATAAATGCCCTACATATTCTATATCTATAGAAATTGGGAAAATCTTACCTTCTTCTGGTTGAATTTTTTGCTTGTTTTTTGGTAACCAAGGCAATTTACGTCCTTGCGTAATTTCTGCAGTGGTAATAGAACCTGTTGTAATTTTATCAACAACATTAAACGTTTTACCCCAAGAAGCTGGTAAACCAAAATTATCGCGATGTAAAGATTTAATTACATCTGGATTTTCTCTAAAATACAATTCTGCATCACCATTTAACTTTTGAATGTTAGACGCGTCTGAGGCTGTCCAATCTGTAGCAGAAGTCGTTTTTCCTGCAGCTAATGCATTCCAGTTTCTACCTTCAAAAGCATCGAACGCTTTACCCGAGCCAAATAAGTGCGTTGCACTGTGTGTTTTCATTTCTTTTGCTTTTTGTCCTAAAATTCTTTCTAGTGGAGAATCGTCTTCTGCAGACTCCATTAATTTTTTAACAGTCGCTTCTAAATTCTGATTTGCCTTTGCTAATGCAGTTTCTGCCTCTTTGGCTTTTGTAGTTAACTGCTCGATTTTAGCATTTAGACCTGGCTCTTCTTCTGAAGCATTTGGTTTTTTTTCTTTTGCTTTTTTTGCTGCAGCTTCTTCTGCAGTTTCATAAGCTAATAAGGCTTCATCTAATTTGCTAGAGGCATTGGCTACTTCTTCATTTTGCGCAATTTCTTTGTTAATCGCTTCAATTGCCTTGTCTGCAGTTGCTGGATTAAATTGTGCGTGAATTGTTGCCAATTGCTCTTCTGTAAAGGCTACTTTACCGTCTGCAATTGGAATTTCTTTTTCCTTAATGTTAAGGATGCTAGCAAAGGCCATAACCATACCTAGCGTTTTCTTTAAACTAAATTTCATTTTCTACTTGATTTATATTAATACTTATTTATACTCACATTTGCGCCATTAAATTGGCAGTGTTTATGGCTTGTTTCATTCCGCCAATAGAATCGATCATTCCTAAACGTAAAGCTTCTTTTGCAAAAAAGGTTTTACCGGTTAATACACCATCTTCTTCTTTTAGGTTTGGTCTGTTTGCTCGAACTCTTGCTTGAAATTCTTTGGCTAATGGCGATAAGAATTCTTCTTTTATCGCTTTATAATCTCCTGCCCTGGCTAATTTGAACGCTTTGTTTTTGTCCTTACTTTCTTCGGGATAGATTTCGTGAATGGTATAGCCTGCTTTTTTCATTGCTTTAATATTGTCAGCAAATGACAACACAACTCCCACAGAACCAAAACGAGCTGAGACTGTATTTGCTGCCATAATGTGGTCGCAAACTTCTACAGCTGTCCAGTAATGCAAAGACAAAGCAGAATCGCATAAACCTAAAATTGGCTTTGTTTTTACATTCTTAGCAAATTCTTGAAAAAGACCAATGGCTGATACTGCTCCTCCTGGTCCATCAATATCAAAAACAGTGGCGGCTACATTTGGGTTTTGATCTGCAATGGTTAACGCCTGTACAATTTCGTCTGCACCATAAATACAGTAATCGCCATTTTTAATGACTTCGCCATACATAGAAACGACTGCAATAGAACCTGGAGTTACTATTTTTCTACCTTCTGAATTTGTTTTTAAAGGCTGACCATTAGAATTGACAATATTTAAGATTGATTTTGGCTCGGCATTTACTTGAAATTTATCGCCAGCAATAATCTTATCTATGATGGCATAGTAAGAGTTAATGTTGTGAAAGTCGATTAAAAATTCGCCTTTTAGTATTTCTGATAAGAGCCTAGAGCCTTTCATATGTATTGCTTTACAGCGAAACTATAGAAAGGGTGCTTGTTTTTTGTGATATGGTTTTTAGTAGTAGTTATTTTTTGAAAAATAAAATAACTAAAAGAACAATGCTTACTGCAGCTAAAAAATATTGCAATACATTTATTTTGCCTTTTTGCTTTTTAATAAACGCTTCTTTTTCTTGAATGATTTTTTCTTTTGCTTGTAGCTGAAGTGCTAAATTTTTAATTTTTGCGGTGTTTTCTTTTTCGATAATTTTTTCTTTGACAATAGTATCGGTTTGATAAACGGTTTTGTATTGAATTAATACTTTATTGCTTTGTGTAGTATCTGAAACCACACTATCACAATCAACTGTAATGGTGTCTTTTTTTACAATCGTTTCGCCTTTTATAAACTTGGTTTTTTCGATAATTTTTTCTTTTACAGGAAACTTTTCGGCACAAAAACCACTTGTAACCATTGGATGGTTGACATCTGCTTTAACAACATCTCTTTGCGCTTGTTTTGCGGTGTAACAAGATGATAATAATAGTATAATTGCTAAATAGGTGAAATTTTTAAACATCAAACTCATATATTTTAGGATTGTGATTTTCTTGTATAGTATCTGCGTGAACCCAATTAATCGGTTTTCCGTTTTTATTACGTTCTAATCTTATTTTGAAAGGAAATAAATGAGTGTTTGCTTTTATCCAATACCTTACTTCTGGAGCAGTCATTCCTTCTACATCAAAATCGAAAGCCTCGCCTAAAACGTGGCCAGATAAATAGAGTTTAAAACTCAAAAACATTTGTCTAAAAATATTTTGTAAATTAGTTCGCAAACCTCTTTGCGTAAATTTACCACCCCAAAACCAATTATTGATCGTTATTTTTTTATCTATATTTTTTCTGATGATTAATAACATATATAAAGCATCTGTAGAAAAAAATTTCCAAGCTCTGTTTTTATGTTTTTTATAGGTTTTAGGACCTACCAATTCATAAATTTCAAAATAGCTTTTTAATTGATGGATGATTTCAAATCTTGTCATTTTATACTTCTTTATGTTTATCAATATTTGCTAAAATTTTTGCTAATGTTGTATTATTGATTAAACCAACTAACTGCATATTTTTTAGCGTTGATATCAACTGGAATAAAAGTATTGGCAATAAAATTGCTTCACTTAAAAAAGAGGTAAAAGGGAATCCTTTTTCTATAGTCAATACAGTGGCCAACAATCCCCAAAAACCTACCAACATATAAATTGCTTTAAACGTCTTTTTAGTTTCGAAATTTTTGAGTTTAAATGCTTTGGCAATTCCGAAAATAGCATCTAATAAAACCACAAAGAAAATTGCAATGAATTGATGTTGTGCATCGATTAACAAATCAATCCATTGCGAAGTGATTGCACCGAATGAAAATGCGTATAGTAATAGTTTTATTTTCATTTTTAACTTAACAGATTAAATTCTTTGTAATAGTCGTACATTTTTTCTCCCATAAATTTTAAAGCATTAGCATCATAATGAATATCACCTATTCCATCCGTCGCAAAAGGCACAAAGGTTTGATTTGCGGTCATATCAACTGTTTTAAAGAACGGATCTAAAGCGTTTAATTCTGAAAATATAGTGTTGATTTGCGCATATCTTCCTGAAGAAGCATATAAGGTTGATAATTGCCCATTAATAATAGGCAGATTAACACCTCCTAAAAATGCTCTAAAATGAGCAAATAAATTTGATACATTTTGTTTGTATGCATCAACGCCAGCTTGACCGTTGTCAGCATCCCATTCTCCTTGGTGATATAAAATTTGACTTGGCAAAAATTTAATTCCATTTAAAACACCCCATTTTAAAGCTAACTGAACCCTGCTTTCAAAACTTTTTGGCAAATCCCCTGTTAACGGATCCCAGCGACCACCATTGTAAATTCCTGTTCCTCCTACGGTTGTTTTTACACAATATAATTTTTTTCCTGGGTTATCGCCAAGCCATTTTTTCGCATAAAAAACTTCATATCCGAAGGCATTATAAATTCCAAATACT
>TARA_R110002126_G_scaffold39239_9_pt1 | contig 12492 bp, 7 predicted proteins | sample TARA_R110002126 | Tara Oceans TARA_R110002126 (sample SAMEA4397536) | marine metagenome | biome: Polar Biome; feature: [DCM] deep chlorophyll maximum layer (ENVO:01000326); material: water (ENVO:00002006), including particulate matter (ENVO:01000060) such as... | depth 30 m
ATCGGCGAAGACGAGATCGACGCTGGCATCGGGCAGCGATTTCATCACTTCGACGCATTCGCCTTCCAGGATCTGATCAATCGGGGACTTCACCATAACGCACCACTCCACTCGTCTGCATGAGGGGCAGTTCTCAGCCCTTCAGGCCTAACGGGTCGTTAAACACGAATCAAGTTATCCACATGGAGTCCGGATTTGCCCGTCGAGTCCGATTCTACGCCTGGCGCTTTTCGAGTGCCGCGCGGACCGGCGCATAGCTGAAACGGTGAATCGGGCAAGGGCCGAGCGCGATCAGGGCGTTGCGATGGATCGCGCTGGGATAGCCCTTATGCGCTTCAAATCCATATCCGGGAAAACGCAGCGCCGCATGCAGCATCAAGCTGTCACGAACCGTCTTGGCGATAATCGAGGCCGCGCCAATTGCCGCTTCCGAGGCATCGCCCTTGATGATCGCTTCGGCCGGGCAGGGCAGGCCCTCAGGCACGCGATTACCGTCGACCAGGACATGGCTGGGCAGCCGCGGCAGATTGCGCACGGCGCGCGCCATCGCCGTCATCGTCGCCTGCAGGATATTGAGCCGGTCGATTTCTTCGGGCTCGGCGATACCGACCCCAACCCAGGCGCAATGCCGGATTTGCAGCGCGAGGCTGGCCCGCCGCTTCTCGGAAATCACCTTGGAATCGCCCAATCCTATGATTGGCCGGGCCGGGTCGAGGATCACTGCCGCGGCCACGACAGGGCCGGCCAAGGGGCCGCGCCCGGCTTCATCGACGCCGGCAATCAAGGTCTGGGGCATGGATATTTTGGCTTTCCGGTGAGCGTTTGCCAAGCCTATCCCGGTGTTCGACGAAAATCATGTCCGGGCATCATTCTCATTCGGCCCGCCCTTCCATCCGCTTTTCAGGCGTTGTCTTGCGGGTAGGTCCGCCCTTCATCCGTCGGTACCAGAAGAAGAGGGCTCCGATCGGTACGCAAACCGAGATGACCCAGGGGCCGAGGCCCTCGCGCAGAATGCTCGCGCCGAACACGAGAAAACCAATCAGGTTGAGATTTACGCCGGATTCGCTGGTCTGTATGGCGGGGGAGGCCAGCCACCAGGCGCCGGTGGTCCAGTTGATCGCAAACTGTGGATAGCAGGCGAGGACAATGAAAAGCGTCCACAGGATGCGGCGTTTGATGCGTGGCGTCCGGAACATGGCGATCAGTGTGAACAGGATAAACAGCGGCACCACGATCGCTGCGCCGCCAATAATTTTGTGGCTCAGGCTCAGCTCGCTGAAGGCGGGCGGCGTCGCGACTTCCCCCGGGGAAGGGCTGGTGAGCCTGAACGAGTTGATCATCCATTCTCCGCTTTCCTCGGAGGTCATCTCCAGGCGCAGCAGGAGCACTCGCTCGTCCCAGGTCAGCGTGTGCACCGTTGAGAGTGTGCGCTGCGACCCGGTATTGAGGGTCGTGCTCGCGCTGAGGTGGGCGTAGGTGAGCGCGACTTCTCGCGGCGCGCCCTCGGGCAGGACTTCGAGAATTTGCGGCAGGGTGGAGTCGACGGCCGCCTGATCGATTTCCGGGTTGAGATAGGGACGGAAGGCCTCCAGATCGTGGTCCGAGACCGCAGCGACCAGTTCGGCCAGAACGGGTTTTGCATCGTCCGGGACGATACTGGACACCATATCGTTGAGGCTGCAGCCACTGAGAACAAGGGCGCAGAGCCCGAGACACAGATTTCGGACAAGTTTCATGATGATTTCTCCCCCGCACAATCTGTAATCAACCTGCGTCAGCGCTGCAATCGAATATCCGCACTCCTGTTTCAGAACAGGCTGGGTCGGACCGCCATGCCGCGCGTGCGTTCGAATCCGGCAAAACCGGGCACTATCGAGACGGCTGCGCTTCACGGCAGTGGGAAAACGGACGGTAAATTCGGCGTGGGGGCTGCGGGGCGGCCACTGGGGGGCATCTGGCGCCACATCCACGCGTCGTGCGGCTTGCGTGCAGGCGCTGCCAGCGACGCACTGCTCAGCTCCTGAATCGAAGAGTGACGCCCGCGATTCGATCAAACCGCCATCTATAGGGGACACGCGAGCCTGCTGATCGGGTACCTTGCGCGGTCAGGCTGCCCGGGCGACCATGACAGTCTTGTGTCAGGCTTGATCTGGCGTGTGGGTCCGGTGTGCGGGCCATCGGGAAGACGGACGCTGCGGGCAAGGTGGCGGGCGTGAGGGCTTGTCGTGGCCGTGAGTGATGCGTTCAATGTCGAGAATCTCTATCGTGAGCATGGTTCGCGCCTGCGCTGGATCGTGCTGCGCATCGTCAAGAATCCGCAGGATGCTGATGACATCACCCAGTCGGCATTCGAGCGATTGCTGAAGGCCGATGTCGAGGCGCGTCCGGTGCGCGACGAGTCCGCTTTCCTCACCACGATCGCGACCAATCTTGCGCGTAATCATTTGCGTCACCGCGATACGGTGCAGCGACACTCCGAGAGCGTCACGCACCACTACACTGAAGTCTTCGTACAGTCGCGAGCGCCCGCCGAAAGTGCCGCGCCCGACGAAGCGCGCGAGCAGGCCTTGCAGGCGGCAATCCGCAGCCTGCCGCCGAAATGCAAGACGGCATTTGTGTTGTGCAAGCTCAAAGGCTTGACCTATCAGCAGGCGGCCGATCGCATCGGCGTGTCATCGCACATGGTCAAGAAACACATTCAACGCGGCATGGCGCTGTGCGCAGCGCACCTGCAAAACGGGGCCAGGCCCGGAAATGACACCACAGGAGCTGGGCATGATGCCGGTTGATCCGACGTCCAATATTCACCACGAGGCTGCTGACTGGGCGATCTGGCTGCTGGCAGGTGCACCGTTTGCTCCTGAACGTCGGCTTGAGCTTGAAGCCTGGCTCCAGGCGGATCCGCATCATGCTGATGCTTTGTCGGCCTGTCTCGACCTCGAGGCGGCGCTCGAGCAGGTTCGGACCAGCGCCTGGGCCGCTGATCTGATCGATGAAGTCGAGACGGAGCTGGACGGTGCCGCGGCCGGAATACCCGATCCCGGTATTTTCGCCCGCCTGGGTTGGCGGCCGGTGGCATTGGCGGCCTCAATTCTCTTGCTGATTGCTGTGACGCCTTTCCTGGTCGCTCCCTTCCTGGCCGGCGACCCGGCTGCGCCGAACGAAGTGGTCATTGCCGAGGCTTTCTCGACCGGGCGCGGCGAAATGCAGACCCGCATCCTGACAGACGGTTCGACGGTGACGCTGAACACCGGCTCGCGCATCGAGGTCAGCTTCACGGAGCGCGAACGCCGCATCGCGCTGCCCCAGGGCGAAGCGCTGTTCGAGGTCTCACACGACCCCTCGCGCCCCTTTATTGTCGCCGCGGGCGGATATGAAATGCGGGCCATCGGAACAGCCTTCAATGTGTACACGCGTGAGGATGGCCGCACGATGGTTACCGTGGTGGAGGGCATTGTTCAGGCTCGTGACACGGTCGCAGCGGCAAGCGCGGCGCTACTGCACGAGGGTGACCAGGTCGAACTGGCACCGGGAACGCCCTTGCCGGAACCGCAACGCGTCGATGCCGATCTCGCGGTGGCCTGGCGATCGGGCAGGCTCGTTTTCGATGACTGGCGTCTGGCCGATGTGGTCGCGGAATTTCGCAGGTATGGCGATATCGCGGTCGAGTTTTCTGATCCGGAGGTTGCTGACATCGCGGTGTCCGGCGTATTCGACCCGCGTGATAGCGACGCATTCTTCGCGGCACTGAATCAAATCGGACCGGTCGGGACCGATCGCGATGCCGATACGATCCGGCTCTTTAGTTCCAATGAGTAGCGGGCGGGGTGGTGCGATGGCACGCCCCGGGGATGAACCCGGCAGGGTCTGAGGGGACGGCATGCGGGTCAGGTGGTCAGATCTGAGCATTGCTGCGCGGCTGCTGGCCTGCGGGGCGATGAGCCTCGTTCTGGCGCCCTGCGTGGCGGCCCAGACGCAGCCGCCGTCCAGCGTTGAGGCCAGCAGCGAGATCCGCATCCTGTTCGATATCCCGGCCGGTCCGCTGGACAGTGCGCTGCGGCGGTATTCAATTCTCACCGGTCGTCAGCTTCTTTTCGAGTCCCGCCTGGTTGCGGGCTACCACGCAGCGGCCCTTCGTGGCCTGGCGACAGCGGACGAGGCATTGGACGAGTTGCTTGCGGAGACGGGTCTGCAGGTTGATTCTGTCGATGCGCGCACCGGTGTGCTCTCGGTGACAGCGCTGGATTCGATGCCGGCGGCTCCCTCGGCGACCCCGCCCTCGGCCGACAACCGCGTGCTGGAAACCCGGTCCGTCGGCTGGCTGACCCTGGCGCGCACAGAGGCGTCGGCTGTGCCTGCCGAAGTCATTGTTGTGACCGGCTCGCGCTTCGCCCGCTCGGACCTGACAGCCGTGACCCCGGTCTTCGTCCTGGGGCGGGCGGAGATTGAGTCGTCCGGGGCTTATGAAATGGGCGCCCTGCTGGCCGCACAATCGCCGGCGACTCTGGAGTTTTCAGGCCAGTCCACGCATTTGAGCGCGCAGAATGCCGGCCTGACATCTGTTGGACTGCGCGGATTGGGGACGACACGGACCCTGGTCCTGATAGATGGCCGGCGGACGGTCTCCAATAGCGGCAATGGCAGCCGTTTCGGCTCGGATTCCATTCCTGTGGAGTTTGTCGAACAGGTCGAGGTGACCACGGGCGGTGCTTCCGCGCTCTACGGTTCCGATGCCATCGCCGGTGTCGTCAATTTCGTGCTTCGCGATGATCTGGACGGCGGCAGCGCCGTTTTCCAGTCTGGCCTGACCGAAGATGGTGGCGGGTCCTTTTCCGGTGGCGCCTTTACCGTCGGCCGCCCGTTTGCGGCTGGCCGGGGTCATGTGATTGCGAACCTGACCCTCGATCAACTCGCTCGCATCGGGGCCGATGAACGGGACTGGGCCCTGTCCGATGCCGCGCTCTCCAATGACGGCACGCGGCTGGAGGATGATCGCAGCAGCTACACGCCGGGCGGCCGCTTTATCGGCTATGATTTCTGGTTCGACGAGACTGGGCTGCAACGCGATTTCGATCCGGATATCGACAATGTGTCGACCCGGCCTGAAGCGACGGTCAGCTTGCCGCGCGAGCGTCAAATGCTGGCGTTGAAGGCCCGGTATGACCTGACCGATCAAATCGAACTCTTCGCTACGGCACTGGTTTCGCGCAGTCAGAGCCGCGCAACACGGGAGGCACAAACGGCCTATTACGGGCAGGATTTCGGCGCGGCGCGGGAGGATATCGGCCGCATCGCGCTGGACAATCCCTTTGTGCCTGACGATATCCGGGCGGCGGCGCTCGCGGACGGTCTGAGCGGCATCACCTGGCGGCGACGTTTCACGGAGCTCGGCCCCGAATATCGCGACATTGATCGCGTCACGGACCGTTTCTGGGCAGGACTTTCCGGCCAGGCGGCGGGCTGGGACTGGGAGGCCTATGCCGGTCATGGCCGCTATGCCCAGATCCAGCTGCGGAGTGGCGAACTCAATTTCAGCCATATCCAGGCGGCGCTCAATGTCGAGCCTGCGGCCGGGGCGCCGAGCGGATATCGTTGCCGCGACGCCGCCGCCCGCCAGGCAGGGTGCGTCCCTCTGGACATTTTTGGCGTCAACTCGATTACAGCCGAAGCGGCCGATTACATCCGCGCGACGGATCGGCTCGATGTGGATGTCAGGCAGGACACGATTGGCCTCACACTGACAGGCGAGGCCGTCTTCCCGGGACTTGGCCGGATCCCGCTAGCGCTTGGCATTGAACACCGCCGCGACCAGCAGCAGACAGTCGGCGATCCGATCACGCAATCACGCGATACCGGCTATGTCGACGTGCCCGATCTGGACGCGTCCGTGGATGCGACGGAGGCCTTTTTCGAGACCTCGGTGACACTCCTGTCCGGTCGTCCCATGATCCAGCATCTCGGCGTCGAATTCGCAGGCCGGCTCGCCCGCTACGACATTGACAGTGTGGGCGGGGTCGGCAGTTTCAGGTTGGGTGGCAGCTGGGTCGTCTCGCCGGGCCTGCAATTGCGGGCTCAATTCGCCAATGCGCAGCGCGCGCCGGGCATGGTCGAATTATATTCGGCGCCGCGCGGCGATTATGACAGCGTCTCTGACCCCTGCGACGGCGTCACGCTGGCCTCTGGCGGCATTGTCGCCGGCAATTGTCGCGCCGATGATCGCATCGCCGCCATGATCGCCCAGAACGGCGTGTTTACGCAGAGTGTGAGCAGCGTCTATGCGCCCAATTCCGGCAATCCCGACCTGACCGAGGAGGACTCGCGCAGCTGGAATCTCGGTTTCGTCTTTACGCCCCGACAGCGGCCCGGCTTCTCACTGGTGCTCGATGCCTATGACATTCGCGTTGAAGGGGTGATCGCCTCGCTGGCCAGTCAATCCTTGTTGCAGGAGTGCTATGGAGCGGCGACCCAGCTTGCGGCGAATACATTTTGCGACTCGATTGAACGGTCGGATTCGGGCCAGCTTTCTGCGATGCTGAATCAGACTGATAATCTGCATGCCCTGAGATCAAGCGGCGTAGATGTGCGCCTGCGGGACGGCTGGCGTGTCGGCGATGGCTGGCTGCGCGGCGACTGGAAGGCGCAGCTCCTCTATGCCTATAGCCATCGACTGCAGCAGGAATTCGCGCGCTCGGACGGCTCCGTTCAGATCAATCATTGGCGCGGAGAAGTTGGCGCTCCCGCCCACCGCTGGACCGGATCCCTGAGCTGGGAAGCCGATGCCTGGCAGGTGCAATGGCGCGTTCGCTATGAGGGCGCCAGCCTCGACAGTCATGATCGCGCGGCTCTGGATGATGCCGCCGCACAGCTTTTCCTCGCCGTCGATCCGTGGCTCCAGCATGACGTGTCGGCCCGGATCGAGCTGCGGGATGGATGGCGCCTGTTTGGTGGCGTCAACAACATCTTCCATGACTACGGGCCCTTCCTGCCCAGTGGGACGCAAAGTGGCGACCGCCGCAATTTCAATCCGGCCTATGATGTCGTTGGCCGCTCGGTCTATCTCGGCCTGCGACGCAATTGGTAGCTCGCCAGGCGACCGCGTGCCCGGCGTGTTTTTGTAAAATTTTCGCCATGCAGGTACCCGGCTCGCGCCGTGAGGTGTCCTCCTGAACAGACGTGTTGATCCGCCGTCGAGGGGACGGCGTGACATGTGACGAGGGGAATATCCGATGCGCGAGTTTAAACGAGTGGGCCGGGCATCGACGCGCGGTGCGTTGATGGTCGGTGCAGCACTGTCTGCGATCATGTTGGCGAGCACAGCCGGTCTGGCGCAGGACGCAGCTGCGAATGCGGCCAGCCAGGACGATATGATTGTGGTCACCGGTTCGCGCATTCGCCGGACCAATGCGACCACCGCGATACCAACGCAGATATTCACCACCAATGATATCCTGGAAGCCGGTACCGTTGACGTTGGCGAGCTGCTGGCCGAAATGCCGGGCGTGGACACCGACATGTCGCCGGAGAATTCCGAGCTCTCAATCCAGAATTCCGGTCTTTCGACGGTCAATCTGCGGGGCCTCGGTGCCGACCGTACGCTGGTCCTGATCAATGGCCGCCGTGCCGTATCCAATTCGGGCAATGGTGAGCGCGTCAGCCTGCAGACCATCCCGGCCGGCTTCGTCGAATCGATCGAAGTCACGACGGGCGGTGCCTCAGCGATCTACGGGTCGGATGCGATCGCCGGCGTTGCCAACCTGATCCTCAAGACTGATTTCGACGGCATGGAAGTGAATGCCCGCTACGGCTTTGCCGATGCCAGCGGCGAAGAGGAAACCACGATCGAGCTGACGATGGGCCGCAATTTCGCCAATGGGCGCGGCAATATCATGTTCGGTGCCAGCTACGACACCGAGACAGCCATCTATGCCGATGAAACGCGCCCGGATTCGCTGCGCGTCGATGACTGGACCGGCGATGGCGAGTTCAATGATATCTATTTGTCATCCTACGGTCCGGGCGGTCGCTTCGAGAGCGATGACGCGTGGAATACCGATGGCGTCTGGTACAATGACCAGTCGTTGGCACCGAATGATGGCCGCGACCCATCGGTCGGCCACGAGACCGACCTTGATGGCTATAATTTCCGCCCCGGGCGCACGCTCTCACCGGAAGTGACCGCCTACACCGCGGCATTCTCCGCGCGCTACGAATTCGACAATGGTGTCGAAGCCTCCGCTGACTTCCTCTGGTCGCGTGTCGACAGCCTGTATGAAGGCTCGTATGAGACGGCAATCTACTCCACCGACGTAGGCCCCTTGGGCAGCACGTTCGATATCGGCCAGATGGCGAGCGACCACCCCTTCATTCCGCCAGCTGTCGAGGAGACCCGCTCGGGCACGGTCAGCTGGTATCGCCGTTTCAATGAAATCGGGCGCGAAACCCGTGACAATGAACGCACGACGGCGCGGACGGCCTTCAGCCTTGAGGGTGATCTTGGTGAATCCTGGCGCTGGCAGACCTTCGCCACCTATGGCCGCTTCGAACAGAACCAGATCCAGGGCAATAACCTCAACTATCTCAACATCCATTACGCGCTCGACATCGAGTCCAATGGCGCAGGTGGCTATCAGTGCGTTGATGCCGGTGCCCGGGCCGATGGTTGTGTGCCGCTCAATATTTTCGGCGAAGGCTCGATCACGCCGGAAATGGCGGAATACATCCGTGTCGAAGGCCTGGTGAACCAGATTCGCGAGCAGACGGTGCTGGGCGGAGCGCTGGATGGCGACTTGTTTGAGATGCCGGCAGGCACGGTCTCTGCGGCCTTCGGGATGGAATGGCGCGAAGAGAGCCAGGACACCAATGTCGATGCCATCATTCTGCAAGAAACCACGAGTCTCTCCGTGGTGCCGGAGATCGAAGCCAGCTTCGACGTGGTCGAAGCGTTCGCCGAGCTGGAAATTCCCCTGCTCTCGAACGTCACAGCCCAGGTCGCCGCGCGTGTGGCGGACTATTCCACCATCGGCACGATCTATTCCTACAATGTCGGCGGCTATTGGGAGCCGACCGAAACCTTGCGCTTCCGCGGTCAGTACTCACGCTCGCAACGTGCGCCCACGATCACGGAAATCTTCTCCGCCCCGCGCCAGGATTCAGACTCCCTGCTGGATCCATGTGATGGCTTGATGCCCAATGGCTCTGGGATCACACCGCCCGCTGGCAGCGATTTCAGCGCGGCGACCATCGCCGCCAATTGCTTGGCTGAAGCCGGGATCCAGGCCTTCTTCGCCGACCCGAACAATGCCGGCGACCCCTTCGAGTTCGATGCCTCGGTCAATGGCCCGAATGCCGGCAATCTGAATGTCCGCGAGGAAACGGCCGACACGTTCACGTTTGGCGCGGTGTGGGCTCCGAGCTTTGTCGACGATCTCTATATCATCGTGGATTACTACAATATCCGCGTTGAGGATGCGATCGGCTCGATCGAGACGCAAACCACGGTCGACCTGTGCTATGGTGCCGCCGATTTCCCGAATAATCGCTTCTGCGATGTCATCACGCGTGACGCGTCGGATGGCCGGGTGGTCGAGGTCATCAACCGCCAGGAAAACCTCAATGAACTGGTCTCCGAGGGCATTGATGTCTCGGTGATGTGGGATTTCGAACTCGCCAGCCTTCCGGGTGAATTCGGTCTCGACCTGCGCTATTCGCGCTCGCTGGCCGATGAATTTGAGTTCGTTGGCGAGGCCGGTCAGCCGGTGCTCGAGGACTCCAATGGCTCGATGTATGACCCGACGCATGAAGCCCGCGCGCGCCTGTCGTGGAGCGAGGGTGGCTTCTACGCCTCCTATACGCTGCACTACGAGTCCGGTGGCATCGACGACCTCGATGTGGATCCGACGGATCCGCTCTATTTTGTGGCGGACGACCAGTTCCGCTCGAATGTGTATGCCCGCTACCGCTTCGACAATGCTCACCGGACGAGCGTCTATGCGGGTGTCTCCAACCTGTTCGACGATGCGGGCCCCTACATGCCGGGCAATTTCAACAGCGGGTCGAGCTCGAACATCAACTCGCCGCAGAACTCCCTCGTCGGGCGGCAGTTCTACTTTGGTGTCCGCAGCGAGTTCTGATCGCGCTGCATAGCCTTCCCTCCGATGCTGCCCGTCCTGTTCGCTTGCTGCGAACGGGGCGGGCGGATCCGGCCATCGCAGCCCGTCTGCGCCCCGGTTTTTCCTCATATCCCCGGAGTCTGACATGACCCGATCCACCGGTCTGGCCGCCCTGGTCATTGCGGGCTGGCTGAGCTGTGCCCTGTGCCCGGCTGGCCTCGCTCAATATGAAGACCTTCACGCCATCGCCCTCAATCCGGCCCCGGCAGTCACCCGGCGCGATATGACGGCTGTGGACATGGTCCAATTGCCGCGCCTTGACGGCGTATATCTGTCCAATGACGGCCGGGTCGCGCTGGTAGAACGGGTGACCACGGACTGGGCCGCGGATCAGAACGCGACCAGCTACTGGCTCTGGCAAGAGGGGCAGGCCGACCTGGTGCGGCAGGCCGATCTCGACACGGCCGACCGCGTGATCGTCTCGCCCGACGGGCAACAGATCGCGGCAGAGATCGCGCCCGAGGACAGCAGTAATGACGAAATCTATCTCCGCAATCTGGATAGGGGCGAACTTCAGCGCCTGACCCGTCATCCCACCGCCGTGCGCTCCATCGCCTGGTCGCCGGACGGGGTGTTCATCTATTATCTGGCCAGTGAAGCGCGTTCGGACGCAGAGCGCGAACGCCGCAGCCGGACGCATATCGTCGATCCTTACTATGAATCGACCCGCCGCACTCACCTCTGGCGGGTTCGGGTGGCTGATGGCGCGCGCCAGCAAGTCACGCAGGGCGATATCCATGTGCGCAGCTATCATCTGGCGGCCAATGGCGCGATCCTGGTCCGGGTCTCTGCCGGGACCGATCCCGATGCGACCTATCAGAGCGAGCTGATGGTTGCTGACGGGCCGAGTGCGGCCTTCCGCCGTGTCACAAACAATAACTGGCCGGAGGGCAATGCGCGCCTGTCACCGGATGGCCTGCGGGTCGCCTATCAGGCTCGGCTCGGCCAGGACGGGCTCGACTATGTACAGGAAAAACTGGTGGTTCTCGATTTGGCGAGTGGTGTCACGCGTGTGCTGGCACCGGATGCCGATTGGGAGGTTGACGGACTGGCCTGGCTGCCGGGCGGGCAAAGCCTCATCATCGCTGTTCGGGAGGGCGTTCGCTCTGGCCTGATGCGTGTGGATGTCGATGCCGGCAGTCTTGCCATCCTTTCGCTTGAGGATCGCGCCCTGGCCGACTGGTCGCTGGCGGACGGGACGGGCGAGGTGCTCGCCCTGTTCCAGACCGAAACCAGCAATGGCGACCTCTGGCATATCACGCCGTCCGGTGAGAGCCAGCGGCTGACGACGATTGGAGCCGCCATGGTTTCCGCGTTCAACCTGCCGCAGCAACGGCGTATCGAGTGGAGCAGCCATGACGGCGCGGCTATCGAAGGCTTCTACTTCGCGCCACTGACAGAGCGCGGCGATGTGCCGCCGCCCCTCGTCGTGCAGATACATGGCGGACCCCGGTCGAGCGATCAATTCGGGCAATGGAAGTGGTCGCGCTTCGTCCCGGTTCTCGCTGCCGAAGGCTATGCCGTTTTGTGGGTGAATTATCGCGGCGGCACCGGTTATGGCGATACCTTCCTGCGCGGCATGCATGGCGAGTATTTCGCCCATGCCGACCGCGATGTCCTGACAGGCGTCGATCATCTGGTCGCGTCCGGACTGGCGGATCCTGATCGAATGATCATTTCGGGCTGGAGTGCAGGCGGTCACATGACCAATCGGCTGATCACCCGGACTGATCGTTTCGCCGCAGCCATGAGCGGCGCCGGGGCGGTCGACTGGGCTTCGCATCATCTAACCAGCGATGTGCGGGGCGCCCGCCGGCTCATGTTCGATGCGGCGGTCTGGGATGAGGGCGCCTATGATCAAGTGTTCGTGCCGCAATCGCTCCTGCGGGACCTGCATACGGTGACGACACCCACACTGATCTTTGCCGGCGAGGACGATGAAAGGGTTCATCCCTCCCAGTCGATCATGCTGTACCAGTCGCTGCGAAATCTCGGGGTCGAGACGCGGCTCTATCTGGTGCCGGGCGAGGAGCACAGTTTCAGGACGCCAAGCCATCGCCTGTTTCGTCTCAATGCCGAGCTCGACTGGTATGGTCGTCATATCGGCCTCCCCGACCAGGACTGGCTGGCACCGCCTGACGCGGCCGACTGACCGGTTTCGGCAAGGCATCGTTGCGGGTGTTCCCAAAATCACCGAAATGGATGCGGTTTTGGCCTCGTATCAGGTCGCCAGAATTATCCCGTTTTCTGCTGGCATTCCGCAGCTGGAGGCGGGTCAATGTGTGAGGCGCGATTGTGATCCTGCCGGGTCCGGCTCGCGGCG
>TARA_R110002126_G_scaffold30602_4_pt1 | contig 12466 bp, 7 predicted proteins | sample TARA_R110002126 | Tara Oceans TARA_R110002126 (sample SAMEA4397536) | marine metagenome | biome: Polar Biome; feature: [DCM] deep chlorophyll maximum layer (ENVO:01000326); material: water (ENVO:00002006), including particulate matter (ENVO:01000060) such as... | depth 30 m
TTAATTTTGTTGAGAAATAATTTAAAATTTCTTGGCATTGGAAAAAAATACTTTTGTAGTAAATTCTAAAAATAAGACACATTTAAAAAACAAAGTGTTCGTTGCTTTTTTGTTTTTTACCATATTCAGTTTTGCTCAAGTAAATACTTCTATTGCGCTTTTTGAAGGAAATACCGGGCAAATAGATGAAACTTTAATAACATCGCTAGAAAGTAATATCAATGTAAATTCAGAGGGAGTTACAAGGCTTTCTTTAAGTGATTTGTTAAACGAAAATATTTTCAAATACAATTCTAGTATTGGGTTGACAGACAATTTTGAGAACAGTACTGCTTCCAACGCAAATTTAACCCATTTTAATTATGATGGCTCAGATTATAGTGCAATATCATCTGTAGAGAATGGAGAGTTAAAGTTCGAGTTTACGCACAAAGCAACACCAAATGATAATCATTTTAAAGTTTTGGTGTATACATTGCCCAATACGCTAGATTTATCAGGGACTGACAATACGATTACTTTTAAAATAAAATCTACAAAACAATATCCATTGTATCTTCAATTTCAAGAAGAAAATGAGGCTGGTGTTTTTGTGCAAGTGCAAGCTGTTTTTAGTAGTAATTTATCCTATACAGCCGATGGTACTTGGCAAACCATTACTGCACCAATTGGAAACATAGCGAATTACGATGCCATTAAAAGAGTAAGAATAGGAATCAATACTGCAGGAACTGGAGCTAATTATTTGCCAGAATCGGGTGTCGTGTATATTGATGATATCGTTTTTGGTGATGGAAGTTATAAAATTTCCAACTATATAGGCGTTAATGATAATTTTGAGAACACCACAAATTCTGAATTGAATCTTCATCATTCAAATAAAGATCATTTTACAACATCGCTTGATGCAGATCCAGATGATGTCAATAACACCGTGTTAAAAGCAGATTGGAAAGCTGCTGGAAATAGTGATTTTGGTTCAGAATTTAGATACAAAGCACCAGGTTTTGATACCTATGGAGATATTTTAGATTTATCAGCCACTTCTACGAGGCTAAGTTTTAAAATAAAGTCAACTAATAATTTTGATTTTATAGTATTATTTGTCAAAGAAGATGACACACAGGCAGGCGCTTTATACGAAAATGAATTTTCATATACTGCTAATGGTACTTGGCAAACCATTAGTATCGGTGGGGCGGAAAATGCCAATTTTAATGATATAAAAGAGCTCAAGTTTTTTGTACAGGGTACAGATGATGGTTTTGTCTATTTTGATGATATTACAATTGGAGTTCCAAGTCTTTCGGTTGATTCGTCAGCAGCATTATCATACTATGAAAGTTTAATTTTACCGGACGCGAAAACCTTACCAGCAAGTTTATTTCATGTGGTTACCAATTTTATGAATGCGGGTGGAGATGTTATTTTTTTAGGAGGTAAACCTTTTAGTAATTTAGACGGAGATTATCAAATTAGTGGACTTTATCCTTTTGAAGATTTTCAAGAATTTTCTTTACAAGGAATTACAAATGTTGCCCGTTTTGATAGTTCTCCATTCACAACTCCAGTCAACATCAATTTAAATACACCATACAATGCCATTTCTACAGCTGGAGCTCCAGAATATGAAAGTGGATTTTTTATTCCGTTATTAACCGCCAATAATGTAAATAATCAAAGGATAGGTTGGGCAGGAGGCGCTGTTATAAATACGAATGGAGCATATAAAGACTCAAATTGGGCATTTTTTAATATGACCGATAATTCGGTGTATGGAACTGAAAATTTCGGAGTTTATCTTTCAGAAATATTATCAAGTTTAACAGATAATTCAGTTGTAAACGCCAAACCAACAGTGCCTCAAGTTGACATTGTTGAGAGAAAACCAAGAACACTTAGTTTTTTAAAACAGAGTGCAGATGGTAAAACTTTAGTGGATAGTAATGACGAAGATGTTTTTTTAATTGGTGTAAATTACATCTACCCACAAAATAATAGAGCATTCGATTTTTGGAATAAAGCATCTTTTTCAACAGAAGATTTAGCTATTGTAGAAAACGATTTTCGTAAAATGCAAGCAGCAGGTATAAATGCAGTTCGTATCTTTTTTAAGGAGCAAATGACAGATGTTCCTGAGCTGAATGCTGCATTAAAAACCTATGCAGAAAGATATGATATTCAAATATTAATGGAAGTAGTAACTCATAGTTTTGATGAAACAGATGAGTTAGTAGTAGCTAGAACTAACAAAGTATTAGACGGTTTTAAAAATGATCCTTCCGTTTTTGGATATGACATTCAAAATGAACCTCAAATAAGTGGTATAGCCGGAATTCGTTTTAATAACAACCCAAGTCCCTTATTGCAATTAGATGTTTACAATCAATATCAAAATTCATTTGATAAAGCACGAGTGGATAATTTGACATCAAACTACGTACCAAATACCTTTAACCATCCCAAAATAGGTGCTTGGATTACTGATGAAACAGAAGTAAAGAATTTATACGCTTCTCATTTTTTATGGAGGGCTTTAATGGATGATGTATATTCACCAAACTCCCCTACTTTATTAGAAAATTATCCTTCAAAAATTCCATCATCGGCAGAATTTGACCCATTTTTTGAGGCTTTAGATGCTACTTTTGATCAATGGTATTCACTTCAAGAAAATGCCATTACTTTGGTTTCACCTAATCAACTCGTTACAATTGGTTTCAATAGCGGTGTTACAATTTTACCCTTTAACACGAAGTTAGATTTTACCAATCATCATACGTATTATCTTGCAGAAACACCGGGACAACTTCGAAGTTATGTGGAGGTGCAAGATAAGTTAAGAGAAATTTGGCCAAACAAACCGATAACAATGGGAGAGTTTGGTTATAGTAATGGCGAAATTAATGATGGCGGATATACAACTCTTGAAACCTCAACAACAGCAGAATTTTTAATGTATCTCAATTCTTATGCTAAAGGTTTTAGTGGTGGGTTTAAATGGAGGTTAAATGACGAACCTATAGAACAGACCTATGCCAGTTATCATTGGATGAATAATAGCGATTATGAGCAAAGAGTAAGACAATCTCGTTTCGGAATGTATGCTTTTGATGGCTATAAAGCTGTGCCTAAACCAATAGTTAACGTCCTTTCTTTTTTTAGAGATTATGTAGATTCTTATGCAACAGACAGAGGGAATCTTATTATTAATGTGAATACTGATGTAGCTCAAATAAATTCGAAATACAAATACACAGCCAGTAATGGCTTGTTTATAGGGAACATTGTAAATTCAGAAGATATTCAATTCACGTCTCCAGATGGCACACTTGCAAATTTAATGGCGATGTGGAAAAGCTCTGAATTACGTTTATTAAGCACTAAAACAATGGAAGTTACTTTCAATCCTCTTGATTTATCAACTGATTTAACTAACGAACACATCAGATTGAGTGGTAATTATACAGGGTATACCAATGAAGCTGGTATTATTAAAGTAACCCTTTTAGAGGGTGAAGCCTTAACCATAGAGTTTGATGCTAAAGCTATTTGGAATGGAAATGAAAGTTCAGATTGGTCTACCATTGGTAATTGGACTCCACAAGAGTTGCCTACAGCAGCTTCTAACGTTATTATTCCTTCAGGGTTAACAAATTATCCTACTATTGCTAATGGCACAAACGTAACTATAAATAGTGTAACTATTAATTCTGGAGCTAGTTTAATTGCCCAAGGAACTGCTACTCTTACAGGAAATGTTACTTATAAGAGAAATCTATCATTTGTGTCTGGTAATGCAGAAGGATGGCATTTAATAGGAGCACCAGTTGCTGGTCAAGCTTATAATGATGATTTTGTGTTAGATAATGCTATTGCCTTAGGAACAGGGGCTAACAAAGGTATAGGATTTTATAACAATAATATTGCCTCTGGCAATTGGTCTTATTTTCAAGCTGGAGGTAATGGAGTTTTTGAATCTGGAAAAGGGTATTCTTTAAAAACTTCACAAACTACAGATGTTTCATTTACAGGTACACTAAATAGAGACCCTATAAATACATCAATTACAATCGGGACAGGAACATCATTTAATTTACTAGGCAATCCATACACGGCATTTATAAATAGTGCATCTTTTTTAACCACAAATTCCACAAAATTAAAAGAACAAACACTATGGGTTTGGAATCCTTCAACAAAAAATTACGATGCAAAAATTTCTGGTTTACCTTTTGGCGTAGCTCCAGGACAAGGATTCTTTGTAAATTGTGAAATACCTGGAGATCTTACATTTGAAGAAAGCATACAAAGTCATCAGGTTGAAGACACCTTTTTAAAAACCGATCCAAAAATAGAAATCACTTTAAAAAGTTTTGATGGGGTCTATAATAAATACACTAAGGTTTTTTATACTGCTAATGCAACCAAGGGTTTTGATAATGGATTAGATGGAGGTAGTTTTGAGGGCGCTCCTATTAACTTTGATATATTTTCTCACTTGTTAGAAGGTAATGAAGGCAAAAACTATCAAATACAATCGTTACCTAATACAGATTTAGAAACAATGATAATTCCTATTGGTGTATTATCAGCATCAGGAAAAACAATCATCTTTAGTGCTGAAACCTTTAACCTTCCAACAGGTGTAAATGTATATCTTGAAGATAGAATTTTAAACACATTCACACGTTTAGATGAACCGAATACAGAGTATAAAATTACACTAACCCAACATCTAAACGGAGTAGGAAGGTTTTATGTCCGTACCACTCAAAATATTTTAAGCATTGATAACACCTCAATTAACAATATAACTATTTATAAGACCCATAAATCTACATTACAAATAGTAGGATTACCTCAAGGATCAACCGAGTTAAGAATCTATGATATGCTTGGTAAAGAAGTAATGCAAACTTCAATTGTATCTCATCATAATAATAAAATCTCTTTGCCAAGTTTACCAGCGGGTATCTTTATTGTAACGTTACAAAATAAAGAAGGGATACTTCAGAAAAAAATACGCTTAGAATAGCAAAAAAATCCTATCATTTGCAAGAATTCAATTCCTCTTTTATCGCAATGAAAGAGGTTTTTCTTGGATGTATAGCTGTGAATGTGATTATACCCCAATACCACCTGTACAATACAGATTTACACCTCCAAAAAAAGATGAGAATCTCTTAATTTGTTGCTGTAATTATTAATTATCAAAAGATGAAAGTATTTAGAAGCAAACAAAACCCTTTAATTTTACCAGATATTGTAAAACCATCAAGAGAAGATTTTGAAGTGCATTATGTGATGAATTGTGGGGTCACCGAATTTGAAGGTGATGTGTTATTGTTATTACGTGTGGCAGAAACACCAATTAATAGAAACCCAAAAATAGTAATGGCTCCTTACTTTAATGAAGCTTCAGGAAAAGTAGAGGTTAAAACATTTAATGCCGATGATGAAACCGTTGATTTTAGTGACCCTAGAGTTATTGAAGCTCCAGATGATCGTATTTTAACAACCATTTCTCATATGCGTGTAGCACGCAGTAAAGACGGCATCAACTTTGTTGTTGAGGAAACGCCTGCTATGTATCCAGCAAATAAATACGAAGAATTTGGTATTGAAGATCCAAGGATCACAAAAATAGGAGATACATATTATATAAATTACAGCTGTTGTGCGAGTGTGGGTGTTACAACGTGTTTGGCAACTACAAAAGATTTTAAAAAGTTTGAGCGTAAAGGTGTGATTTTTACACCAGATAATAAAGATGTTGCTATTTTTCCTGAAAAAGTAAACGGAAAATATTTAGCGTTAAACCGTCCTGCCTCTGCAGAATATAAGAGAAGAGAAATTTGGATATCAGAATCTTCAAATTTAGTAGAATGGGGTAATCATAAACAACTGGTTTCTGTAAATGAAACCGATTGGGATAATGGTAGAATTGGGTGCAGTGCTGTTCCTTTTTTAACAGAAAAAGGATGGTTAGAAATTTACCACGCAGCAGATTCAAATGATCGTTATTGTTTAGGAGCCTTGTTATTAGATAAAGACGATCCTACAAAAATTTTAGGAAAATCGTTCAAACCACTAATGGAACCACTAGCATCTTATGAAAAATGGGGGTTTTATGGTCCTGTTGTTTTCTTGTGCGGTTGTTTAGTAGAAGGAGATACTGTTAAAATGTATTATGGTGCTGCAGATACTTCAGTATGTTATGCAGAAGTATCTTTAGAAGATATCTTTTCTGAACTAACTTATTATTAGAGTATAAAAATAGTTATTAACGGGAGGCCTGTTATAAATTCCTCAAAAGTAAACAACGTATAATGGGTCTCCTATCTTTTATTAATATCAATTACACTCACTATTATAGCCTTTATTCCACAATAATTTCTGTCTCATAAAAAACCTTTATAACAGCAACACATTAATCAACTATGACAAAAAACAAAAAAGTAAAAGCAGGTTTTTGGGTTCCTTCCTTATATTTTTCAATGGGTGTTCCTATTTCTATAGTTACGGTTGTTTCTGCAATTATGTATAAAAATCTAGGGGTTTCTAATACTGAGATTGCATTGCATACAGGGTTGATGTATTTACCTTGGGCTATAAAACCACTTTGGGCACCTCTTGTAGATGTTTATAAAACTAAACGCTTTTTTGTTCTTTTCACTCAGTTTGCAGCTGCAGTTATGTTAGGTTGCGTGGCAATTTCTCTACCTTTAGATAGTTTTATGCCTTTTACCCTCGCTTTTTTCTGGATCATTGGTTTTTTGTCTAGTACACATGATATTGCTGCAGATGGTGTTTATATTTCAAACCTTAACAAAGTAGATCAAGCCAAATGGATTGGTGCACAAGGAATTTTTTGGTCTGGAGCTAAAGTACTTTCAGCAGGTGTACTAGTTTCTTTTACAGGATATCTGCACGATGCAAAAGCGTTTACTTGGGTAGAATCTTGGATGTTTGTAATGATAGTATTAGGGCTCCTAATGCTAGTTTTAGCAGTTTGGCACATCAAATTTTTACCAAATAAAGAGGAAGAAATCAAAAAAACAGAATCTAATGAAAATTTACTTACTTCATACGCTGATGTTTTTAAAAATTTAATGCAAAAGAAAAACATCGTTATGATGTTACTTTTTGCCTTCTTTTACAGGTTTGGTGAAGGTTTTATTGAAAAAATAGGTCCACTATTTATGTTAGATAGCCTTGAGACAGGAGGTTTAGGGATTAATAATATTGATTTAGGCTATATAAACGGCACCTATGGTACAGTTTCTTTTATCGTTGGCGCATTCTTAGGAGGCATTTTTGCTTCTAAAATAGGTCTTAAGCGTTCGCTTTTTATAATGTGTTTAGCTTTAAACGTACCCAACTTAACGTATGTTTATTTGAGTTACTTTCAACCAGAAAGTATCGAGTTTATTTCTTGGATTGTAGTTTTAGAAAAGTTTGGTTATGGCATAGGTTCCGTGGGTAATATGTTATATATGATGCAACAAATTGCTCCAGGTAAATACAAAACAGCGCATTATGCTTTGGCATCTGGTTTGTATGGTTTATGCATGATGTTAACAGGCGCTGTAAGCGGCCTAATTCAAGAAAGCGTGGGGTATCAATCGTACTTTATGATTGCCATGTTTGCAGCTATTCCTTCTTTTGTTTTTACGTGGTTGGCTCCATTTAATGATATACCCGAAAACGAAAGTATTCAATTGAAAGAAAATTAAAAAAATAGTATCAAAATAGCTTAGAATTTAAACATTAAATTAAAAAATAATATGGCATTATATCCGTTAAAATTTAGTCCGCTTTCAAAATATAGAATTTGGGGAGGTGATAAATTGAATAACATCTTACACAAAAATTTTGATGGTAAAAATATAGGTGAATCTTGGGAGATTTCTGATGTTGAAGGCGATGAAACTCAAGTTACCAATGGTATTTTTAAAGGCAAAACGTTAAAAGAATTAATATGCGAATTTAAGGGTGGTTTTTTAGGAAATGCGGTCTATGATCAATTTGGAAATCAATTTCCACTACTCATCAAATTTATTGATGCAAAAACGCCACTTTCCATTCAAGTGCATCCAAGTGATCAAATTGCAAAAAAACGCCATAATTCATTTGGTAAAAATGAAATGTGGTTCGTAATGCAAGCTGATGATAACGCAGAACTAATTGTTGGTTTTGAAAAGGCTTTAGACAAAAATACCTACCAAGAATATTTAAAGAAAAATAAAGTTTTAGAGGTGATGCATCATGAAAACGTTAAAAAAGGTGATACTTTTTATATTCCAACAGGAAGAGTGCATGCTATTGGTGCAGGAGTTTTATTAGCTGAGATTCAACAAACATCCGATGTTACGTATAGAATTTATGATTATGATAGAGTAGATAAAGCCACAGGTAAAAAAAGAGACTTGCACAATGATTTAGCAATTGATGTCATTGATTTTAAAGTACAAAAAAAATACAAAACATCTTATTTACAAGAAAAAAATGTTTCCAACAAGCTAGTTCATTCTCCATATTTTAAAACCAATTACTTGAACATAGCTGTTGATTTACAAAAGGATTATAGTTCATTAGATTCGTTTGTCATTTATATCTGTATCAGCGGATCTGTGAATATTATAGAAAATAATATTACCTATTCACTAAAATACGGAGAAACCATACTTCTTCCAGCTTCAATCCAAAACATTCAGTTAATCGCAAAGGAGGATTCAGAAGTTTTAGAAGTATATTATTAAACTTTAACTATGACAGCAGAAGATTACATAATTGAAATTCTATTAGAGTCAGAAAAAATTGGAAAACGAAAAGAGGTAATAAAGTTGGCTCATAATTTGTTAGAAAAAAAGTCTGTATCTATCAGGGTTGATGCTTTTGAGTTAGCCCTTACTATAATTAAAAAATAAATAGAAGGAAAGTTAAGCTACATCCTCTATTTGAAATGCATTAGAAAAAGAGTGCGTAGTGGCTTAAAAAGCTATTAAAAAGGATTCTTAAATCTGCCCTTGGAAAATAGAGGTTAAAACACCTTTCCTAAACCGCATAAATATCTGTTAGTAAAATCTTTTACCTTTCTTATTCAAATTGTAGGTCAACTTATCTCAATCTGTGTATTTATAGGTTTAGGTTTTAATTTATTTCATCTAAAAAAGAAGGTTAAAATCAGGTAATTTTTAATATCAGCTTTTATCAAAATTTAATACTTTCAAAGATTTAGATTTGCTATTAAGTAGTTCTATTTTTACAAAAAGAAAAAAAACTATTGCTTGTCATAAATCAAATGAAAAAAAAAGTAAATACCTCGAGACAAAAAGAAAAGTAAAACACAACAATTAGTTGTGTTTTACTTTTTAGTGCCTATTTTCTAGAAATGATAAAATTTCATTCATCATAGATTCCCAAGCAAACCAAGAGAGCCAATTGAAATATTGAACCTCATCAGTTGGACTAGGTTTATTTTCTAATTTCCCACATTCGCTTTCAAACTCATCAAGAATTTGCAATATTGATAAATGATACTTTTTTGCAAAAGCTACTGTATCTGTATAATAGATCATACCAGGAACTGATCCACTATTTGCTGCATAATAATTTTCTGGATACTTTTTTAATAAGGACCATTCAACATCTCCATGTTTTAATAATTTCTTGTGGAAAGTTGGGAAGGAACTGTAGTTTTCTAAAAATGTTTTCTTGCTTAATTTTGACATAATATTTGTTTCTAATAAGGGTGTTTTAGAACAAATTAGACCTGAAAAAGAGGATGTTTTTAAAGGTGAAAAACATCAAAAAAGAGTTCAGAGAACCAATACCTCATATATTTTCATAATGTTTAATTATCTGATTTTTTCCATCAATATTCTCAATGTAATATCTGGGGGAGTTACTTTGTATTACTTATAAAGAAGGAAAGTCCCCCAGATATTACATTGAGCTGCTAAACCTTATAAATAAAAGGATACAGAGGTTTTTACTTGAGTTTACTCATTTTCTCTTTTTATTGTCAACACCAAAAAATTATTCACTCATTATTTCCTGGCTTTTATCTACGTTTCAATATACCTTTACTCTATTCAAAATCATTTAGTATTAAAATAACTTGTTACGAAAAGATGCTATTTTACCTATAATAGTAGAAAAGTTTTTTCAGATAAAATATATATTGGAAAGAAGACCACAAAAAAATTCGAGTAGTTTAAAAACAAACCACATTTATAATCATCGACTTTAAGTAGGCAGTTTACCAACTTTTACCACGTCTACCAAAACCTTACCACTAAAATAACAGCTATATCCCTTAATATTGTTGAGGTTTACCACTTTACCACGTTTACCACCCCCTATAGGTATAAGTGTTTATTTGATTCAAAAAAGCTTGAACAAAAGTGTTTTATGAGTAAGTAAAAGTAAATAAAATTACAACAAAAAGGTAAAGATGTTACTAACTATCATAAATCAGTACTTATTCTCCATACCAGCTCTATCTTCAAAAAACTTGGTTTTTTTTGTTCATACGTTAATTCTCTTGGGTAAAACCTCAACAGCGAGTTAAATCTCAAGACCTTATGTATACTATTTTGAGTGTACCACTTGGGATTTAGTGGATCCTATTATATAACAACAATCGACAAATCCCAACTGGTACATATAAGAAGTTTATTAAAGCATAAATAGATTAAATGACCAAAAGATACTATTATTTTGCAACACATACGATTAACGAATCGATTTACAAATTCCTAACAGCAGGAGTTCTGTATAAAAAAATGCCTCAGAAAGAACAAAAACTACTAGAACTATTAGCTGAGAATTACAAGAACAGAGATAGAGAAAAAAACAAAAATGTTTTAAATTTCTGTTCAGACTTTATTAAAAATCATCAACAAGAATTCGAAGAATCACACAATGAATTAGGTTATCAACTTAAGTATTTCCTTAGGGATTACCTTGGGTTTCATTTTAAATGGCAATCCAGCATGAGGTCCTTTGGTAAAAATGATGATAATTTAGCAGAGGAAATAACTGAGTCAATTCTTATAGAAGAAATGACAGATCCAAAAGGAACTATAAGGAAATTATTAGATGCTGCAGGGGGTGATCTAACAATCGTAAAATCCTTCTTGCCTTTTATCATGACATCATTAGATACTGATACGAGAGATAAAGAGGAAATGGAGTTCAAACATACAGGAAGGTTTGTTTTTGATTTTGACAAAATTGGAGACGAAAAGACAACCATCGATTGGATGAATAAAGTTTGGAAAGGAACACAAAATGTGAAGCCATATATGGCTTTCGTGTCACCAAGTGGTAATGGGTTTAAATTATTTTGCCAGTTAGACACTTCTAATGTCGATTTTATTAATGATTTCGCCAGTGAAGAGAGAAAAGAAATGATGGCTAAACATAAGATTTGGTATGAAGGAGCTCGGAAGGAATTGGCGTATGAATTTCCGGAAATTGCTGATAATATTGATACTGCCACTAATGACCCCCAACGTTTAACACTGCTACCTTTCATATCCAATAAGTCAACTAATTTTAAATACGACCCTGAGATATTTTCTGATTACTCAAAAATAGTAGAAACAGAGAAAAAACTTAAAAAAGAAGAACTTGAAAAGAAAATTAAACAAAATGAAGCTGAGGTAAAAAAAGTCATGGAAACGAATGGTATCAAATCAAAGAAAGATGCCTACCATTTATACCTTAAAAACAAGTCTGGAGATTTTGATTTAGATTTTGAAATCGACAAGTTTAAGAAGGTTGTAGAATTTGTAGTTCAGTTATCTGAAAAAGATTTTAGGATCAAAAATTGGTTAATAAAAAAGTTTACTAGTTATGAAACCTTAAATAAATTAAGTTGGGTTCTATATGGAGTATTCGGTAATATGGCTATTGATGAATTGAAAAAATTAATTCCTTTAGGTTCTAACAAATTAGAAACAGATCACAGTGATTATAGGTGGGCTAACAAAAGTGATGAAAATTATGATAATGATGAAAGGAAAAAGCTTACTCCTGCTTCCTTCTATAAATTAGTCTTTGAAATTGGAGAAGTAAAAGATTTTACATTAAAAAATTTTGGAATAACCTCTACCCAAATATCAGACTTTAAGCTTATAGAAGGATTTTATGAGACGTATAAATATAATTTAGATTTAGAAAATGATGAAGAAAATCAAGCAGATTTATCTGAATTCCTAAAGGCTATAGAAATGCACCTTGACAAGAAAAAGGTAAGATTACCTTTGATCAAAGATCTCGATGAAATAGTAGCTGAGGTAAAGCTAGGACCTAAAGAATATTTAGATAAAGATGTTATGAAAAATCTTTTTCAAAATAAATATGCTGATAAGAAGATCTTCGCTTTAAGATCACAATGCGGTAAATTAACTTGTGCCGTCCTAAGGTGGAAACCTTAGGCAATAAAACATCT
>TARA_R110002126_G_scaffold19555_4_pt1 | contig 12465 bp, 4 predicted proteins | sample TARA_R110002126 | Tara Oceans TARA_R110002126 (sample SAMEA4397536) | marine metagenome | biome: Polar Biome; feature: [DCM] deep chlorophyll maximum layer (ENVO:01000326); material: water (ENVO:00002006), including particulate matter (ENVO:01000060) such as... | depth 30 m
CAAACAATTGGCAGAACATGGCTCCTGTATCCAGTGGATATGATGAAGGCATGATGCTGGTGGATTACTTTGCTGCCAAGGTAATGCAAGCCTTAATCAGCGAGACAGGCATGACTATGCAGGACTTTGCAAAGACCGCCTATGACGTAGCTGAAGACATGATGCAAGAGAGGCAAAAGAGATTCTTTGAACAATAATCTAACAGCCAAACAAAAAGCCCACATAGGCAGAGTAAAGATGCTGCCTTGCTCTGTCTGTGATGCGTCTGGCCCATCAGATGCCCATCACATAGAACAGTCACTTCAGTATTGCGTGGTAGCCTTGTGTAAAGACTGCCATCAGGGTTCAATGATGGGCTGGCATGGGCAAAAGCGCATGTGGAAGATCAAGAAAATGAATGAGCTAGATGCTCTAAACGTAACCATCGAAAGGCTTTTGAATGAACGTAATCAGTAGTTCTGCTGGAAACGATAGCTTGGCAATGGTTCAATGGTCTATTGAGAACAAGATTCCAGATGTCCATGTAGTGTTTTGCGACACAGGATGGGCTGCCCCGGGCTGGATGTTGCGGGTGGAGAAGGTTCATGCCTACGCCAAGGCCAACGGCATGGAAGCGCACATTGTCAAAAGCCTTGGAATGCAAGAGCTTGTGCGCATGAAGAAGGGCTTCCCCGGCAACGCCCAACAGTTTTGTACTGCTCACCTCAAAGGTGTTCCGTTTCTTGAATGGATAGATGAGGCAGACAAAGACTACAAGGCAATGGTTATGGTGGGCAAACGTAGGGTAGAGAGCGAGGCTAGAAAGAATACGCCTGAGTACATCTACAACTCAGACTACCACGGCGGCAGAACTCTCTGGCATCCTTTGTACCTGCACACAGATGCAGAGCGTAACGCCTTGATTGAGAGATCGGGATTTGAAATACTTCCTCACAGGTCTTTGGAGTGCAACCCTTGTGTGAACGCCAATCGTCAGGACTTTCTGCGCCTGACACCCGGCGAAATTGAGAGAGTAAATGAATTAGAGGTAGAAATAGGCAAGCCTATGTTCCGCCCCAAACGGTTCAGCGCCCTTGGTATCTATGGCGTAATTGCGTGGGCAAAAGACGGTAGAGATCGCGGAGACTTTGCCGAAGAGGATGCACAGTGCGCATCACTCTTTGGCTGCGGCCTTTAGTGACTTGCGAGTATCTTCAGCCTGCTGCGCCAGCATAGAAATAAGTTGCTTCAGCCGGTCGATCTCTTCCTCCTTGGCAGCGCCACTCATCGTTTCGTCATTCATAATCACACGAATCTGTAGCCTGATCTTTGCCATGTTCTTGGCAGTCTTGTCATAGAACTTGTTCAGCTGTATCTTGTCTCTCTTCTCTTCCAAAATCTTCAAGACCTTTTCCGAGTCCCCAATTTCAGCATAGTGCCGCATATCAGCATATGCCTGACTGATCTCTTTATTGCTCTCATAGAAAGCAGTGGCGTACCTTGACTGGTTTGCAGGCAGCGACTTGACAAGTCCTACGCTCACCTTGTCTATCCACTTAGTATCAGGATATGCGCCACTCTTAAACGGCATGACGGCATAGTGCGATGTCTGTGCAATCGTGCCGCCCAACCACCCAAAGTAGGCTTTGATGGCATAGTCCATTTGAACAGGAGACATACCCTCACCCGGCAAGGCAACACTTGACAATCCACCCAAGGCAATAGCCAAGGGACTGGTAGTGTCCGTAGCACGTTCCTGCTTGGACAATCTTTCCATGCCAGCAGACTCAATAGGCGCACCAGTGAATGAATCTTTGTTGGCATACAGATCCACCAGAGGCTTTACAAACTGAGGCAAGTTGATCGCAAAGGTGTTGGTAATCATGTTCTTCAATGATTTCTCAAACTGCTTACCCTCTGCGCCTTGGTCAAAGATCTGTTCTGCTACACGCTCTGACAATGTGCCAAACGCACCAATCTCAAACGGCTTAGGAATGCGCAGCGCATAGTCCATGCCGGGCAGCTTGAACCACCAGAAGTTATCCCGATCCCAGTCGTCACGCTTCTTGTACTCTTCGTCATCTTTGAATGCAAAGTACAAGGCCAAGGACGCAAGGCAAACTGCGCTGGTAACGATTCCAAAGGACTCGGCTTTTTGCTTGTCTGTTTGCTCAATTTCCTTACCAGTAATTGAGTTGTAGAACACTCGCACAGTAGGATTGATGCCGTCCCTGCCCAGCTTGTACAGGCCTTGCACACGGGCATTCAAGAAGGGAACAACCTGAGTCAACAGACGGAAGGCAGGCCATGAACCTTGCATAGAGAAGTCCAGCAAGTCTCTGGCATAAAAGGATGCCTCAAGATGTCCGTAGCCCTTGTCTTTCAGCTGCTGATACAAAGCCATGCGGTTAGCAGCTTCAGACTTGTTGCCAAACTCTTGATACTTGTCCCATGCCTTTTTAAGCTGAGTCTTAATCTTGGCAGGCGTATCAAGAATATGCTCTTCTTTCACGCCCATCTTCACCAGACGTTTAATCAAAGCAGCTTGGTCGCCTTCAACGATTGAGCCAAAGTTAAACAGCGCACCACCAGCCAAGGCAGACATATGCGCAGGATTATTTTGATCGCTCAAGGCCCATCCGTTCACCACGTTGGCAAATGGATTCTTTTTCAAGTCACTAACAGCCATAGCTTGAACCGAGTCGCGGATCAAGTTGTTCACTTTGAACGCAGGAGAGATGGTCACGCCAAACTGAAGCACATTCTTAAAACCTCTTGCCACATCCAAGAACTTAGACTTCGGCCCCATGTAACCAATAGAGGCGATGGAATCAAGCAGCAAAGGATCCAGCACGTTGTAGTGAACAGGCTGACCGTCAACCATTGCTTTAACAGTACCTTTACCGGCAGTTGTCATCCATGATTTAACAGAGCCATCCCCTACCATCTCATCGTTGGAACGGTAGTACACCTTGCCGTCAATCATGTAGTACGGCACTTTGAGGTTTGCTTCTGCGCCACCAAGATTTTGCGCAGCATTCAGCGTGGCAACCGCAGCTTGGTTCTTCATAGACGCAGACAGGATATGACTCCAGTTGCGCAATGTGTTTTCCATCAGGTCAGCAAACGGACTGACACCACCCTCAAGCGCCTTAGAGAATTGCTGGTTTGACAAACCGGAAGCAGTCATTACCTTGGAAACGTCACCATCTTCCATCTCACGATAGAACGGGATGTAGTTGATGTCAGCAATGAAACGCTCATAGCCAATCGGGTTCTTTCGCAACTCTTCAATCTGCGCCTCAAGATCAGCAATCTCTTCGTCTTTCTTGGCATCTGACATCTTGTCGTTGTTCAAAGTGTCTTGAATCCGAGCATTCAATCTGTCAATAGCATTTGCCGTAGAGTCAATCAGACCAGCGTCCAGCGCCACTTTCAACACGGAACGATTCAGCTTGTTCATCTCAGTACGAACAGCTTTGTAGACCTGCTCCCGTGGCTTTCCGTCTATGTCTCCAGCAATCAACTCATCTCTGCGCTCAACCAACTCATCCAAGTTATCAATCTGCGATCTCTTGTTGGGCGGCAGTTCTGATTCACGGCTCAAAGCAATCCACATCTGGTAACGATCAACCTCATTACCCAGTGGCTTCAACACCTCAATCAAACCTTTTGTGCCTGCTTTGATATTCAATGCACCACCGTCATTGACTACCTGACCAAAGAACATCAATCCCTCAAGTGCGCCGTCCACAGTCTTGGACATCCGCGCCAGCATATAAGCTTCTTCGCTGTACTCTTTGATGGTACGGAACTGGTCAGCAATACCTTGAGCAAGACGCTGCCAGAAGCGATCTCTCATCCCCTCAAGACGATCAATGATTGTCTTTTTCTGAGGCGCAAAGATGGGATTTGCTTTGTCAATGAAGTCGGGAGAAACGCCTTGGAAGCTTTCAGGCGCTAGAGGCTTGCGAGGTTGCAATGCGGCAGCAGCCTTGGCTTTTAATTTGTCGCCTACGCTCTCTTCATCAATTTGTTCTTGGCCTACATCTTCGTAGAGAAACTCTTCTCTCTTGCCGTACTTGACATTCTTTGCCAAGACAAAGCGGCCTACTTGCAGCACCTCATCGGCAGACACAACCGGCTTGGTGTTTGATCTGTCGTAGAAGAATGAATGGCGCAGCGGATCAAGACTGACCTGCGACCACTCAGGATCGTTCAGCTTCTCTTGAACTTGTTTAAAGATTTCCTCTGGAGTCATGTTGACCCAAGTGCCTTCAATGGTCTGCTGCGGAGACTTTTGACCAACCTTACCCTCTAGTGCTTGGGCAATATTGAAAGCTTTCTCTTCTGACCGAATAGCAAACACGGCATTCTTCAAAGCGCCAGCAGACTTGTAGCTGATGTTCTTTCCGGGCGATGCGTTTGTGGCTGGCTTGCCTTCGTGAATAGAAACAACGCTTCCATTCATGCCAACTTTGCGAGCCTCTACCAACGCAGGAATGTCCATGCGCAAGCCAACCTTAGTGCCATCAGGAATGGCGGCATTTATTTTGACAGCATCTTTTTTAACCTTTGGCAAAGACAAGACAACACCAAGAGCCGTTTCAGTTAATGGACTTTCTAGCTTGTCACCCAAGATGGTTTCAACAGGCATGTAGTAATCCACATACTCATCGTATTGCTGTTTGGTAATGTTTCCAGCCTTCAGTTCTCTTGCGGCAAGAACAACTTGTTCGTTCCTGCCTGCGGGAATCTTAAACCCAGCAGGCGCGGTAAGTTTGGGTGGAGCATTCTTGGCAGCAGGTTTTGTTGGCGGTGCAGTAGGTTTAGGCGCAACCTTCTTAGGGCCAATATTACGACCAAGATCTTTTTCAATTAACTCAGTTGGCGTGTCAAGAATGGTGTCTGATGTTCTGACTACAGTGTCCAGCGCAGTTTCATACTTGGCATCCAAGCCCAGCAGTTTTCTAAATATCTCCACCATGCGTGTCATAGCATTGGTTTCGCCAACTTTTATTTTTGAAAGATAGTCTTGAAAATCTGGGTCTGTTAATCCCCAAGAGACTAACTCTTTGACGTTTTTAATTGCGTTTCCGCCCCGAGAAATTCTTTCAAGAGCGGGGTGCGTTTTGCCAGCCCTTTTGTCGGCGGCAATTTGTTTTTTCACTTTGTCAAGGACAACAGTCAGATCGTTGTACTCTTTGCCTTTTGTAGCCAACGCAGGAACGGTGGCTGCATGAAGCAACTCATGCAAGATAGTTATGTATCGTGTTCCGGTATTTGAATGCGCCTTGCCATTTTTCAAACCGGCAAATTTTAAATGCCCAAAACTAAAATCAAGTGCGTATGTAAAACGACCACGATAGCTCAGATCATCTCTGTTCAATACTTCGACAGGTCTGGTAAAGAAACCTCTTGCGTCTAGCGCTTTAATTTGGATCAAAACCTTTTCAGCAATAGCTTTAGCTGCGCTGTTGGGCGCATTGTCAACAGCCCACTGCGCAAGTTGAGTGGCAGTCATGCCTTTAATTTCTTTGGCAATTTCTTCCATCGACTTCTTGGCAACAAAGTCTTTTGGCTCTGGCACTTCTTTTGGCGCAAGAGGTTCTGTGAACAAATCAGGCTCACCTTCTGCCTTCAGCGCTTTGAACACATCAGCCAAAGGAAGCTTAGGCTTCTCGCCAAACATATCCTCACCAGCTTGAGCTTGCTCAGAAGCTTTGTCAGCCAACCTACCAAGCAACTCGCCCATGCGTTTGCCAGAACGACCATTCTCTGCAAACATTTCCAGCACAGCCATTGTGTTGGGATCAACACCCAGCTGACCTTGATTTACAAAGTCTTTGAGCTTGACACCTTGGCGGCGAGCATTGACCGCCAACTCAGCAGCTTCAATAATATTTGGTCTGATGTCGTATTCGCCTGCGCCTTCTAGCTGAGAAACGTTTGGTGCAGCCTTAGCCAAGCCTTGCAGAATCAGCTTTGCTTCTGGGTCAGCAGCCTGTGCATACAGATCAATCAGGCTATCGCTGCCGTATGCCTTGTAGAACACAGCATTGTTCAGTCGATCAAAAGCAATGGCATTTGGTGCGCCGTTCTTGTCAATCAGTTCGCCTTGCTCTTCTTTTGGCATGGCCCTAATGAACTGAATAACAGAGTTTGCATTGATGCCGCCATCTTCGTTGTACTGAAGACCTTGCAGATCAAAACGGTTTACGTCATTCTTTGCTGCTTCAACAGGATTCAAACGCAACTGACCCGCTACATTGGAGACATCCCCAATGTCAGGTGTAACGTAAGACTTGGGCATGATCCTGACCAGCACGGGATTCTGAATGCCCTCTATTGCCGTTGGATCTATGCCGTGTTGGTTGTCGCCCTGAAGACCGGCAACGTAACCCTCAGCAGTTTTATTGTTGTACGCAGCCTGCAATCCAGCAATCCGCCCATTACCAGCCACAGCACGGATAGCCGGAGTGGTAACGTTTCCATATTCAGGGTTTGTCTGACCGCTTGCAGTGTGGGATGTAAGCAAACTTCCAGCATCCACAATGGCGTACTGGACAGGAATCTTTCTACCGTCAGACGCAGTGGCAATATCTTGCCGACCCATCTGGCTCTCAGGAATCTTGATGTCACTGATAACTACAGGCGCACCAGACCCAAAGTCAGGCGAGGTCTTCAGGCGGTCATAGTCAGGATTGGATGCAAGACCCTGCATCTGCTGAATAGAGGCCGGAGTAGCCCTGTCCCTGTTCTGCAAACGCTGGAATACATCGGCAGAATCATCAGGCAAACCTTCGGTGTAGTTAGCCAAAGCAGCAACATCTGCTGGTTTGAATTCAGTCTTGGGCGGCTCTGGTGGAGGCTTTGCTGCCGTAGGAGTTACAGGTGGAGCTTCTGGTGGAGCTTCTGGCTCAGGAGGCTTAGGGCCAAACAATTTTTCTATGTAAGGAGGTTCTTCTGGTTTGACTTCTTCTTGCCCGGGGCGGCGAGCAGCGCCAGCAACCAAACCCATACCACCGCCGCCAATAGCAGCCATACCAGCAGCTTGACCCAAACCTTCGGTCAGGCTTTGCTCAGGATTAACTTCGCGCATGGCAAGATTCTGAGAGAACTTACCGCCACCCTCTTCAACAACTTCACCAGCAGACTCACCCAAAGCACCTTTACCAGCGCCCAAGATTCTGCCTGTTGTTCCGGGTACACCAGAGAACGCTTCTTCCAGCGTCCGCGCCCCGGGTAATCTTTGCGCCAACAAAGAAATGATTGCACCAGATGCACCAGCAGCCCGTGCCGCATTCAGTGCAGTCCTAGCAGCTTCAGCCTCCGGCATACCCTTAGCTATTGCCGCTTTGTAAATGTTCTCATACGCACCAGCGCCAACATCAGCGCCCTGCTGTACAGCACCAGTACCGACCGCAGCCTGCACACCTAACTCGCCTGCTTTTTTGGCAGCTATTTGTTTGGCAGCAATCTCAGCAGCTTCCTTAGCAGCACCACTTGCCACCAGTGCAGCAGCTTCTTTGGCAGCGATACCAGAGGCAGTCAACGCAGCAGTACCACCACCCGTTAACAAAGCAGGAATCAGCTGAGGAACTTGTTCAACCAAGAATCCAATCAACAGGGCTGGATCTTTTATTGTTTCACCGAAGGCAGTACCGGCGGCGGCAAGCTGACCAGTCTTCTCAGACTCTGCAATCTTCTGCGCTCTGGCTTCTTCTTTGGCCTTCAGTGAAGGTGACAGCATGGACTCGCCATACTCACGAATGTCCTCACCAGCACCGAGCAGACCCGTCTTGGAAAAGTCTCCAGTGGCTAGGCCGTAAAGCTGACCCGGCAATTGAACCAAAGACCCAGTACCAGAGATGAGCTTGGCAGCTACGTCCTTTGCAGCCTCTCCGTATGTCCTCTCAGGTATAGGCTTGGGGGCAGCAGGAGGGGGGCGACCACCATCTAAAGCGGTTACGTTTTTACCAAAGTCTTTTTTTGCCCTAGCTTCAACAGCATCAGGTGTGATGTCGTCAGGAGCATTTTGGTAAACATGGGAAGACCCATCATCAAAAGTGACTGTGATATTGCGTGGCATTTTTACCAGTTACCCACTGTAGGTTTACCTGTGGGATTAGGTGGAATTCCTCTGCCTATTGCAGTTTCCAAATCTTTTTGGGTTTTAATAACTGCCGCCCGTATGCGAGCCTTCTCTGGCTCAGGCAAAGTAATGTCTTCAAGCTGCTTTTGATAGCTTTCCAATAGTTGATTAAGCCCAGTCACATCAGTCTTGTTTTCCTTAAACTGACCGCCAAGCCTGTCTGAAAAATACTGAGTAACGCCCTCTGTTTCCGGTTTATTTTTGTTTGCAGGGTCTTTCTTCCAGCGAGCAAGATACGCATTGATATTTTTTTGTTCTTCAGGCGGTGCGCTTTGACGAAACCGCTCCAAATCCATCTGCGCCTGCTTGTTAATTTCATCTCGCCTGAGCGCATAATTATTTTCAATTCTGCGTAACTCTTGCTCATTGGCGTATCTGGTTTTTGCCGCCTCCAAGTCTCTGTTGTGCTGAAGCTCCAAACGATCCAAAGCATTCTTGTGGTTGATTGCTTCCTTGGCAAATTCAGTTTGACTAGCCATTCGTTGAGTTGTCAACTTACCAGCAATTTCACCAGCTTGTGTAACTCCAGCCTCATAGGGGGTAGAGATGCCCTTAGATTTAGCCAAAGCCTCTTTACGCTGCTCGGCCTCAACGTTTCCATACAACTCATTCATGCGGCGCTTCTGAGCAATGTCAGCAGACTGTTCCGCTGCTTGTGTTTGCAAGTAAGCTGGCGCAGCGCCACCCAGACCGCCTCGACCCATGCCGCTGAGAACAGCCAACATACGATTGAACTCACGATCCTTGAGCATTTGCTGATATTGCGCATCCTCTTCGCCGTAACGCTTCATCTGAGCTTCGCCATACTTGCCTTCAACTCCAGCAAGTTTTTCAGCTTTAGCCTGATCTTCGGCGATACTTTCCAACGTTCTTGGTGTAAGGCGAGCATTAGCAATCTCTTGAGCCTTAGTGTCATAAAGTCCGGGAATCTCCGCTTCGCCGGGACGAAGCGCAGGCTTAGGTGGCTCTGGTGGCCCCATCAAACTAGGTAGACCAGCAGGAGCATCTTCTTTGGAAGCGACAAGTGGTTTATTTTCTGGAGGAGCAGTGCCTTGTGTAGAAGGCAACCCTTGGGTCAACAAACGCATAACCCTGCGCTTTTTCTCTTCTACGCTTTCCTCGGGCGCGGGAACTTTATCGCCCTCTTTAAAGGCAATGATTCCACCACTTGCAAAGTCATAGTTCACAGGTAACCGAGCAATACCACCATAGGAAAATGCAGACTCTTCCTCTGGCTGAATTTCAGGTTGCGGTGTCTGTGGAGGCACAGGCATAGGCTGCGCCTGAGCACGTTCCATTAGCTGTTGCTGGGCTTGCTTTTGTTGTTGCGCTTGCAAAGCCATCAATCCAGCTTTTTGCTCTACTTGTTCTTTGACCGTAGGCTGCTGACCTTGCGCGGCTTGCTGAGATTGGGTTTGCTTCTGAGCCATGACCTCTCTGCGCTTTAATTCACCAGTCGCCATGTACGCAGGAACCATAGGATTCTGCCCATTTGCATACGACATCAGCGCCTGCAAAGGAGACTCTTTTAAATGCTCATTAATTTGAACGAGATTCATATCCTGCCTTTATGGTTTAGTTTGGCCTAAGCCTTGTAAAGTTTTATACAACGATACCAAGCCAGCGACCTGACCACTGATTTCACCAAGCTGACTTTGCAGTTGAGTGGTGTCGGTAGTCGTAATTGGCAGTCCAGTAAGCAAAGATTTTTGAAACTGAACTTGCTTATATGGGAAATCCCTTTGCTCTTCAAACTGCAACTTGTCTGCGGCAATTCCTTGCTGCTCAATATCTCTTTGAGTTGCACCGGCAGTACCAAGCTCACCCAAAGTCTTGAGGCCAAAGTTAGCGCCGTATTGACGCGATGCCTCAGTCTCTCTACCAGCCTCCAGTTGACGGTTCTGGTCAGCGTTGTACTGAGCCATTGCCTTGTCATAAGCTGTGTTGTAGCCCTGACCTAAAGCTTGCTGCATTTTGTCCAGCACATTACGTTGTGTTTCTGTCTGCATCAACGCTGAACCAGAGCCGCCAAATGCGCCCATTTTTGTAGCTTGAGCTTGGTTGCCAAGATTGGTAATCTGTCCTTGGCGGCGCAGTTCTGCCAGTTGAGGATCAAGTGCAGCAGACAAGTACGGATTCATGTACTGTTGCGCAGCAGAGGTATCAAAGATGCCACCCTTAAATTCAGTAGGCGTGTAGCCAGTCTTGGCAACATCAGACAATCCAGCATATTGCTGCTGCTGAAGATCAGATGGCCCCGCAGTCAGTGGCCCTGTGTATGTCTGGTACGGCTGACTAGAAAGCGCCGCTCCTTTGCCAAGCATGTCAGAAACATAAGGCCCCGCCCAAGAAGACAGGCCTTCTGCTACAGATTTCCCTTGATCGGGGATTGCCGGTGTAGTTACTCCGGTAGTGGCTGCGCCTGTAGTGCCAGCGGAGCCGCCCTCAACAAACCTAGCAATGCCACCAGCAGCGTAGCCAACCTGACCGCCGGGCATGAATTGATTTGGATTGATCCGCTTGCCCTGCTTTTCATTTCCAGTACGGGCTTTACGAATACGAGACATCATTTCATAAAGCTTCTTAGCTCCAGCATCAGAGTTGCCGTTACCAAGGTGAGACACCACATCGGCAGGGATAACAAACTCGCCGTGGCTCAAAGCAGCTTTTTGCTTGCCATCAATAGAAGACGGAATTTTGTCAGCCATTCCATCTGTTATGCCTTTTAAATATCTACCTTTTGCCATTCCGCCTCCAGCCATAGGCTCAATTGTGTCACTTGCTTGTGGCACAGGCAACACCGAAGCTACACCAGAAGCAGGAGAAACAGTGGTAACGTTACCAGTGTCGGGTTTTTCATATGCCATTCTGAACTGTCCAGCATACGGGTTTGCAACCGCTTCCGCTGGTCTGTATGCAGCCAAGATGCCTTGAGCTTGCGCCTGAGCCGCAGCCTGAGCAGCCCCAGCCTGATCTGGTGCAACAAATTGATTGCCCGTGAAATACTGTCTGCCCATAGAGCCGGGTCTGCGATTAGGATCGTTGTACGCTATCTGTTGATTAATCGCAGTTAAGTTAGGAATCTTGCCCTGATAAGCGTTTGACTGCGGCTTATCTCCACCTGTCAGCGCCGATAGTGCAGCCGCACCCGTGGCAAGACCAGCAATATTAAACTTGCCGGTCTTTGGGTCATACAGATATTTTTTGAGGAAAGATCCAGCGGCATCACCCAGCTTTCCTACAGCCCTAGACAAGAAATTTTTAACCGTAGGATTGTTTTCTTGTTCTTTTATAAAGGCAGCGTAGCTGCTGCTAATGTTTCCACCAGCAACATCTTGACCTAATTGATCTGGGCCTGTCGTCCAATCAAGATTCTTGTAATCAGCGTAATTATTGCTTTCATTGTTGGTGTAATCACGGTAATCAAGAGGGTCGCCTTCTCCCGGCACACTTGTCCAGTCATAATCATCGGCATTATATTCAGGCTCGGTATACGAACCATCACCATAGTCGTAATAGGTCAGATCTGAAGGCGAGCTTACATTGGCAGAATCAGGAATAACATCTGTTCCGTAATCAAAATTATAATAATCAAGTTCGTCATCCATGATACTTTCCTTCTAAAATTTGTAAAATCTCGTCCATAGTTAATTGTGTCTTTGGAAAGAGGATGTCCATGTACCCGCCTTCGGCCATTTTAACTGGATCTTGGTTGGTTGGCGCATCAAAAAATCCAATGTCAAGTGGACTTCTGATGTCGAAATAAGGCGATGCCTTTACCAGTTTTATCAATTCTTCTTGATCGTCTGATGTGACAGGCGCACCCTGCATCATTGACATCAAGTCATCTAATGTGTTGGCGCTTTGTTTGGGAACCGCCCTTGGTCTTGATGGGACGGTTATTTCTGGTTTTGATGGGGGGACGGTTATTACAGGTTTGCTTGGAACAACATTACCTGTTCTTGGGTCGTAATCATAAACAACGCCCTCCTCACTCACAGTCCCACCCGGCTCACCAGCCGCTGGCACAGTTAATCCTTGACCGCCGCCCATACTGTCTAAGTTTGGCGATTCTGGTTTCTGCAATCCCAAGCCGCTACTAGAAAGATCAAGTCCAAAAGGATCTTTTCCAGTGGACAAGTTGTAATCAGCAACGAATGAAGGAGGCTGCTCAACTAAGCCGCTGTCAATAAGAGGCTCAAGATCATCTTCAGGCGGATATACAACAACTTCAGATAGGCTTTCACCAGAGTCTGGTGCGGCAGCAACACTGCTTTCAACAGGCGGTGCTGGAGTCTCAATTAAAGTCTCTTCAACAGGCGGCGCAGGGG
>TARA_R110002126_G_scaffold147103_3_pt1 | contig 12447 bp, 16 predicted proteins | sample TARA_R110002126 | Tara Oceans TARA_R110002126 (sample SAMEA4397536) | marine metagenome | biome: Polar Biome; feature: [DCM] deep chlorophyll maximum layer (ENVO:01000326); material: water (ENVO:00002006), including particulate matter (ENVO:01000060) such as... | depth 30 m
TTCGCCAGGCGACCAATACCATCGACAGCCTTCAATCGCATGAAGTAAGGCTCTGAAGCATCCTCTAGGGTAATAAGGTCTTGCATGACCCATCCAGCCCAAAAGAGTCTGTAGTCATCGCCTCCTAGTGCTTGAACCGCATCCTGTACACATTCAAATCCTTCAAAGGTTCCGCTGTCATCTATAACACGTTGACGGAACTCTTGAGCAATCGTGTAGGAGTCATTTGTGTAGATGACTACACGGAAGCGATTCTCTTGGTATGTCTTGAGTGCATCAAAGAAGTTAAGTATTTGGCCTGTGCGGATTGCCACACCTACCTCGCACTCTGAGCCTATGATGGGGCTTATGATGTCGTCAGTCTGCCCTGTGTAGGTTAACCTGAAGCCATCGCCACCACACTCGAACTCATAAGAAGCCCCGAGCCAAGCGGAGTCATGCAGTTCAATCTTGTACTGAGTGCCTTGGTCTGATACAAATTCTGAGTAAAGTCTTATAGCCATAATTAGAAGCCGCGATAGCGTGAACGAATACGAGAAGCCCGCTCTTGAGAGAGCAGTATGTCTTGACCTTGAATTCGGCCCGTGACATTGATATTGCCCCCGCCCATGAAGGAGTTCAGTCTATCTAAAGGAATGACAGCCTCTGGGCCTCCGCCCTCGCCGACCATTGCAAGCGTTGGGCCTGTAACGATTCCGCCTTCTGCTAGTTGAGGAATGCCCATCATTCCTTTGAATACCCCCTTGAATAAGTCCCCGCCTTTAAGGAGTGGGCCACCCGCTGAAAGGGCAAAGCCCCCGCCACCTGTTAAAGCTCCTATCACAAGAGTCAAAACAAGCGCAGCAGCGGCAGCGGCCAAGAGCTTGACGGTTAATGCTCTAAGCATTTGCCCGAGGTTCTGCATGAAAGTACCTCCGTTCATCATGCTAGACTCGAAAACACTTTGTAAGGAATTACCGAGAGTCTCTACGGACATCCTCATATAGTCAAAGGAGTTTACTGCTGTCTTTGGTATCGAGACAAATAAGTCCTCTGTCTCATCAAGAACTGGCTGCATATTCTCAAACGCAGCGCGAGTGCCATCAAGGTGCGTGTAGAAGCGAGCCATCTCATCCGATCCTTCGCTTAGGCTTACGCTGAAAGCGTTTGCATTCTTTGCACCGCTACTTAGGCCAAGCGTCTCATCAATGAGCGCAGCGTTTACTTCGCCTTGTTCGCGCCTGACGTTAGCAAGGACACGCTCGTACTCTTTAAGTACCTCTATGCGTTTCTTTTCTTCGTCAGAGAGGTTCTTAGTTATAGGAACAGCCTCTGTTGTGGTTCCGTTTGTAGCACTTAGGCTGCTATCGTATTTTTCCTGTGTGATTCCTAACTCCTTGAGGACTTCATTCTTACTGGCGAATTGCTCGCTCAATTCATTGTCTGCCTGCTGAAGCAATGTTTCGGCGTCAGTTAGTGTCCTTATTTGTCTATTAAGTTGACCAACTACAGAGAATGCACCCTGCGCCACTACACCGCGAGTTCGAGCTTGTTCTGCATTGTATAAATCACGAACAGCTAGAGCTCGCTGTTTGAGTGTCATATTTGTGCTGTCAACATTGTAGCCGTAGTCTTTCTCAATCTCAGAAAGTTCAGCAGCAACCTCTGTCCTCTTCTCTGCTAAGTAAGTAGCAGCCTCCGCCTTCTTAGTTGCAGACTCGTCAATCTTCTCTTGCTGCTTCATGATGACGATGCGATTGACTAGCTCGTCATTGAGTTGCGTTGTGGCTCTCTTTAGTTCTTGGCTGCTGGTCTTCTCTGCGTCTAAGTTCTCAAGATATCCTGGGTACTTAGCTTGAAGCATTTCAATGATTTTTGCCTTTCTCTCTTGGCTCGTATTGGCAGCCTCTAGCTCAATGATTAAGCCGCCAACAGCGATAGCCTCGTCTTCAAGTTGAGCAGATAGTGGTGAGCGCAAATAATCAGCAGCGGCACTTGTAAAGTCTGAAAGCAATCCAGCGGCAGGGCCTATGACTTTATTAAGCCTGTCGCCTATAGCCATCTTTAGATTGTCAACGCTTGCGGTGATTGCCGCTGTCTTGTCACTTGTTGAGGTGAAGGCATCGCCTGCCTTTGCCATCTCTTCTTCTGCGATCTTAGCAACGACTCTTGTGACATCACCTATACTCTGAGCCTCTACAGCTGCACCATTGAACTCTGCGCTCAATCGTGAAGCAGATATACCAAGGTTGTCAAGAATCTTTGGTGACTTACGACCGATACCTGTGACGACCGAGTTGACTAAGTAGTCAATGGATTCACCTGTCTCTTGTGCTCGGCGTGATGCAAACTCTAGTAAGCGAGTCATCTCCTTCATCGGGATGCCAAAGTTCTGCGCTCTCACAGCGGCCTGCATAAGCTCTAGGTCGCTCGTTGTGCCTCTTGTGGCTTTCCTTAGGTCATTAAGAAGGGCAGGGTCTGCGAATCTACGGAAGGCATTCTCAACGCCCTCTGCTGTTCCTGCTAACTTGGAAGCCTCTGCTCCGAAAGTAGCGAGGCGGCCAACAACAAAAGCGGCTCCAATAGTTGCGCCAATCGCGCCAAAGCCCCTCGACATATTCGAAAGGCTGCGGTCGATGTTTCTCATCGAGGAGCGGAAGTCCTTGAGGTCTGCTCCTATCTTGAAGTTGATGCTACTTAATGATGCCACGGCTCTTTGCTTCGTTTAGTATCTGGGTGAATGTCGGCTTCTCTTTTGCTGGCCCCTTTCTTTGTCTGTCCCAAGGGAAGGTGACCAAATCCTTGGGCTTTATTTGTTTCTTTAGGTGAGGGTTGATGACTACCGCCGCCAACCATCTTGTCTGCTCCCATGATTCATGTTGCTCTCGCTCAAGAATCCTGTAGAATCCCCTCAACTTGTTGCCAAAGATTCTAGGAGTGTAGTTCATGAACTCATCCCAAGTCATTGACATCTCGCCGAGCGCAAGCTGCTCAATCTCATCCCAACCCAGAGGCGCGCTCTCTACTTCTGGGCCGCTATCTTTCCCGCATCCTCAAAGGCTCGGGCAAAGACCTCCATGCACTTGTTTAGTGCTTCTTGGTCTTGGTCAAGTAAGTCAGCCACATCGTCTACTTCAAGGGTGAATTTCACCTTCTCTGCTCGCGCTCCATCCTTGAGGCCTGCGTACATAAGTACAATGGCTTGTTCTAGGTTGATATCTGTGCTGAGTGTTCCCATATCTTGAAGTTTTAAGCCTGTGATATTTGTGAATATTCTCAGGGCATTAAAGCCGTATTTAATGGGGTATTTCGTTTCTGCGATATTGATGTACTCCTGCATCTTTTTCGGTTTGTGAGTTTAGGAGGAGGGCAAAACCCTCCCCCGTCACTCGGTTATTGTTTAAGCGTTTGCCGCCTCGGTCAACGTAGAGCTGCCCTCGAAAGATACGCTGAATGTTACATTATCCTCAACGCCAGCATCTTGGCTTAGTGAAGTAAGGTAAGCCACGCCGCTGTAGATTTTCTCGTCAGTTGCTGCGCTTCCAAACTTCACGGTCAAGGCCGTGCGGTTGTTTAAATAATCATATAAGTCAGAGGCCGATTCCTTGCCGCTGATGTTGTAACACACCAAGCCGTCGCAATTCAAAGACCAGCTGCGCTGTCCTTCTAGAAGTTCACGCCATCCAGCGCTGTCTTTACTAGAAGTATCGCGGGTGTCCATTGTAACGCTCAAGCCTGCGCTTGTAGCCTTACCGACAACCGAGTACGTAGTTCCCCCGTCCGTGCTGATTGACACAAGCACGGCGGTAGCGTTCATCACAGATGTAGATGCTGCCATTATTTCTCTTCTTTTATTATTTGTTTAACAGCCACAAAGCCACTTGCCTTCAACTGCTCGGCTATGTGATTAGGAACCTCCACGATTGAGCCTGCCTTAATGGTGTGCTCTCGTTTAACTTCCCAGTCCTTCGCCAATTTGATATTTTTCATTGTCTTACGATTCTGAAGGTTAAATCCACTTGCGCACCATAGAACTCATCACCATCTGAATAGAGGTCTCTGAGGTCATTAAACGCACAGCTCTGGACATTTACACCAGCCACGGTGCCGCTCATTCTTGGAAAGGCAGTGCGCACGCCTTCGACAGCATCTTGACAGACGCTGTAGGTTATAGCCACCACGGTCAGCCTCACAGAGACCTCGTCGAGGTGGCTGTCCGCATCTTTCGTGGAGCTTGGATCGACGCGGAAAACATCATACACAGCATAGGGTGCTGAGGCTCCTTGGGCCGCGAGGTATGGAAATACCCGACCGCCGAAGATGCCGTTTAGTGTTGCATCACTATCGAACTTGCTCTTGATGACTTTGCCTATCATTTTGCTCGACTTAGTTTGCTTATGTATATGAAAGCCTCTTTTAAGAATGAGCGCTTAAACTCATTTGCTGTGTAATTGTATGCCTGTGCCTTTGCTCTATCTGCAAAGCCGATGTTGTGGCCTCTATAGCTTCCGTTGTTCAGGTAGCCATAGTTGATAAAGTGTGCGAACCATCCGCCTTTGTTTGGGTCTGAGAATGCTCCCTTTACCCTTGGGCCTATGGCTGTGATCCACATATCGCGAGCACGAGACCAAAAGAACATGACATCTATGGACTTGCGAAGTTGTCCAGGCTGAACACGCGCATAGATTGCACCATCTCGATAGACGATAAACTCATCCTCCATTAGGTCATCAATGTTCTGCCTAAAGGCTTGAATCATTGGCTTGGCTGCCTTTCCTCCTGCTACGCGCATAACCCTGCGACGCATAACATCGTCAAGAGAGCGCATTTTCTTAATGGCTTGCTCTAAGCCCTCAATCTCTATTGTAACATTAGAACCCCCGCGCCCTCGAGCGTGGGATCGTCTACTCCCTTGAGCAATGAGGCGTTCTGCACTAGTTCCCATCAGTCAACGAGTCTAGTGATTAAGTGCATGAAGCGCTTGCGCTCTACGGGCAGAACGGCTTCAATCTCAAAGATTTCATTATCCCAAGATATCTGCATTTTCTCATTGATGGCGCTGTTGTAGCGAATGCCAAAGTCTACACGCTTGACAGCTTCGAGTCGGTTGCCTTCCTCTTTCTCTGTTCCATTCATGTAGTCGACCTTTGCCCAAACTTGCGTGATAACTCCAGGAAGTGAATCGATGGCGTTGACAACGCAGGTAGTGCCTTCAGTTGAGCCTCCGTCTGCCGTAACTCGCTCACCATATTCATCAACAAAGGCATCCTGCCCCATTGTGCGAACACTCTGACCAAACAAGTCAGTCTCTGTGTAGGCTTCTAGGATAGTGACGCGGCGGTCTAATTCGCCGAGGTCTTTGATGGGGAACAGGCTCATGCGAATGTCCAGACGCGGAAGGGGTTCATCAAGTATTCAGCAGCGGTAGGCAACTGCTTGACGCTATCCTGCCGCTTCTCGTACATTTCGCCAATAATCAAAAGCATCGCTTGGCGAATAGGTGCGGGCACATCTGATGAAGATGAGTACCCACATAGGTAGCGAACTACTACAGCGTTGACGGTGTCCTTTGTGGCAGTCCATCCGTTATCGCTTGAAATTCTCGCTGGCTCGCTCACAAGGTCTGTCCGATAGTTCTCAGACGAAACAGTCTGCTCGTCGCCTAAGGTGTCAACATACTTTACAGTTGTGATGCTTTGTATGGGGCCACGGCTCAGGTAGAGGATGTCTCTATCTCGTGCGTTGCGATAGTCTGGGAATCCGTCATAAAACTCCTCCACGGTTGTAGTCATCAAGATGCGCCGCGTGTAGGCTTCTGCCATAGAGCGAGCCGCCGTAATGAGTACACCGATTAGGGTGTCTTCGTCGGATGAATCCACGCGCAGGAAGTTCTTGACCTCTGCTGTAGTTAGTGGCTCGCTTGTCGCGGGTGTGATGACTAGTATGCTCATCGGGTTTCTTTCTTGGCTTTAGAGCTTGACGTTTTCTTTGTAGATTCTGCGGGTTCGGCGATAGCCTCGGCGAATCCTGCCTTAATCCATTGAGTTGCCTCATCAGAGGAAAGCTCCGCCTCACTACCTGCGTAGTGGGCGAAGCCGTCTCCGACGATGGTCTCTTTGAAGATGACCTTCATAATACTAAGCGATTAGGCTTGTACTAAGTGCTTGATGGCGTTAGCCTGCAAGATGTTGGAATCAACACGCTTGTAAGCGATGTAGCCAACAATCAAGGCATCAGCAAAACGCTCATCTAAGCGCAAGAACTGAAGGCCTCCAGCTACACGAACCACAAACTTAGAGAAGTCTCCAAAAAGGATTGACTTCGCAGTTGTAGCGATTGCAGCCATGTCATTGTTGATGTGGATAGGTTTGCCGTAAAGCATATCCTTCTCGCCTGGGTTCATTGCAGGAACGAAGATAGGGAAGTCATTAGCAGAGCCAAGTCCCAACTTCCGCACAGCAGCAAGAGTGCTGTCCTTCATCATAAAGCCAGCGCTTGCAGCGTTGCGATAAGATGGGTCAACGGAGTACATCAAGTCAAGGATTTCGGCAGCAGTTACAGCAGTAGCAGAAGCGGCAGTCTTACCAGCGGCAGAACCAACAACAACGCCTTTAGGCTGTGAAGAGCCTGTGCCTGTAGTGAATGAAGCGTTTGTACCGCGAGCGATACGACCGCCTAAAGCGTCTACCAAGAAAGCATCTAGGTTGAAAGCGCCATCTTGCAACAACTGACGAGATACCTTAACGATACCAGAGCTGTAGTTGTAAGCGTTCAAGTTTACAGCAGAGAAAGTCATATCAGATACCGCAGGAGCAGTAGCCTCAGACAAGATCGCACCAGAGACAGAGGTGTCGTCTACCGTTGGGTAAGGCAACAAAGAGCCGCTGTTGGTGTTGATTACTTGAGATACTTGCTCGACTACGCCTGTGAACTTAGAAGCCACATCTAGGATGTTGCTGAAGTCTTCAGGTACTAAGTAACCTCCAAGGCTGTCGGTTCCAACAATCTGAGTGTCAGTACCACGAGTCTCAAGAGAGCGACGCTCTTCAGAATTTAAAGAACCCATGCCAGAGCGCAGGTACTTGGCGAAAGCCGCACGGCTCTCTACTTTTTGAGGGGCATCAGCGCGCTGCTCTTGCTTTGCAGCAATCTCTTTTTTAGCGGCTTCTACTTTCTCAATGCGGTCGATGTTGTTGCGCAACTCAATGGCTTCTGCATCGATCTTGTCAAATTGTACTGACTCCTCAGAGTTTAAAGTACGGCCCTCTGCTTGTGCAGAAGTAACGATAGCGTCCATCCCTTGAATGAGGGCAGCGCGCTGTTCGCGGAGTTGTTTAGAGTTCATTTCTCTTTTATTAAGATTATTTCAGTTTTTCTAAGCGCAAACGATATGCTTCAAGAAGCACCTCGTTGCAAATTGCAGGACTGGCTTCGGCCTCCTCCTGTGGGGTAGCCTCTTCTCGAACTTCAGCGGGTGCTTGATTCTTGAGTTGACTCGTTGCGGCTGGGTAAGCGGGGTAGGTCACAGGGCTCACATCAAAGAGCCTTGAGACGCTATGTATATATCTATAAGTCAAACCATTACGGCTGACCCATTCGTCTTTTTTAATAGCAAAGCCAAAACTTGATTGCGTGACATCGCCACGGCGAAGCAGCTCAAGCAAGTCGTTGCCATATGTGGTATTAGGTGCATCAAACTCGTAGTACAATCCACGAGCATCTTCTGAAATCTTTAGAGTGCCAGAGGTGGTGCGAGCCAAGAGATAATTCTGGTCATGATTCCAAAGCGCTCTTACATCGTTGTCAAGCACATCACTAAAAGCGCCTGGCTTGATTATCTCAATGAATCCGCCTAGGTCTTCGCTCTCTGAATTAAAGACAGCAGCATAGCCGCTGACCATTCTATCCTCAAGCATTGTAGTGCCTAGCGCGCGTGTCTCAATGATTGGCTTGCCATTGCGAGTCTCTGTGTCGTACTCTTCAAGAGTAGAGAAGTGATGCACCACATTAAGCATGGGTGTGCGCTCGGTGTATGCGCTTTGATCCTCATTATATTCGTAAACGCGAATCTTAGCGGCTGGGTCTTCTGGCGTTCCTTGAATCACAAAGCCATTGTCTGACTCGATGTCTCCTTCGCTTACTACCTCAATGATGCGACCATAAGCGAAGCCGTCTGATGTAGTCCATCGAACAAAGTCGCCAATCTCTAGCTCGTTAGGTAATGCACGAACCTCTTCAGTAGCTACCTCTTCTATTGAAATCTCTATGTTTTTGGTGTCTATCTGCTCTTCCATTAGTCTGCATCTACTTGTCCATCATTGGGCTGCGTGCTTGCATTGACCATGTTCAGAGGTTGCAGGTACACATCGCCGCCATTGATAGGGTTAAGGTTCTCGAGGTCGCGTATGTCATTGACTGAAAGCCATCCCCATTGTCTTGCGGTGGCATAGGATTCAAAGCGGCTCTTGGTGTCTCCACGCAAGAGGCTGTCGATATTAAATCTAGTGTAGAGTGTCCCCTTCTCGTCTTCACGCAGGAGCTTGCGGTCAAGCTCAGCCTCCCACCGTGATACAATCGGGCGAATAGTGTCTCGCACGAATGAAATGCCTTGCTCCTCGATATTAGCACGAGTCGAGCTTGCATCCAAATCGGCGAGCATATGGGGGGGCACGCGGAAGATACGGGCTATTTCAGTTACCTGCATTTTCCTTGTTTCAATGAACTGCGCCTCATTCGGTGGGATGCCGATGCGGTCGTACTTCATTCCCTCCTCTAGGACTGCGGTCGAGTGGGCCTTGTTCAAGCCAGAGTGACTGCGTGTCCATGAATCCTTGAGGCGCTTCGCTGCGTCGTCGGTCAAGCGACCTGGATGCGTTAAGACTCCACCAAGGTTTGCGCCGTTCCCAAAGAACTCTGCGCCAAATTGTTGAGCCGCAAGACCGATGCCAATAGCCTCACGAGCAGCACCAAGTACTGAGACCCCTGTGACTCCATCAAGCGAAAGGCCTAGAATGTGCAGCATCTCATGGTCTGCGTAAGTTGTTTTATCGTCTACAATGTAGAATTTGTCGTTTTTGACTATTTTAACCCGAACCTTACTTGGGTGGATTGGATGCAATGCAATGGGGCGAGCAGCAAGGTCGCGCTCAATGTGGCAGTAGGCATTCCCGTGAAGCGTGATGCACGCCTGCAGGTACTCCTTCCATACAAAATAAGTCTGCGTATTGTTTGGCTGCTTGAGTAGTTTTGCAAGTGGGTGATCCGTCAGGCGTGTGCGCCCTTGTCCTTCACGCTCGTAAACGTCTAAGGGTAAAGATGCAACGGTCTCAGATATGATTCGGGTGGCTGCGAATACGGCAGACAAGGCCATTGCCGTCTGCTCATTAACTGACTCCCCCGCCTTAGATTTAAAAAATAAATCAAATAGCCAAGTAGCTGGCTTAGCCAGACTTGTGCTTGGATTCTCAGGGGAAGAACGAAAGATTCTTTGCAGGAAGGTAGGCTGCTGCTCCATGCTGGTAGTTTAGTCTATAGCAAAAATACCAAAACAAAAGAAGTATTGACTAATTTAGTTATAGACAAAGTATTGTTATTGTTCAAATGTTTATATCTTTACACTATAACCAAAAACTAAAAACCCATGAGCATATTAAAAGCAAAGCAATTCATTGACAAGATGATTGAGGAACTTGGTAGGTCATTCCATCCCGATGATGATATGTCTGAGTATTATATGTATGAGAATGGGGAAGCCATTGCTCCTACTTTTAGTAAATCTAAAGCAGTAAAGTTGAATGCTCAACTTGATGATGCTTTTGAATCTTTTGATACTGAGGGCGAATGTATCTATGGGTATTGCCTTGACAAATGGGGTGAGGAATAATATCTCGCACCCTTAACTTTAACTATAACCAAAAACTAAAACACTACAATCATGCAAACAATCCTATCAATCTCCGAAGTACAAGCCACTCTCAACAACATCGGCCTCAATGCAGTAGATGTTGACACAAACTCCGAATGCCCTATCTTAATTGTAGAGGATATCTTTTCCCTTAGTCTTCCCGACTTTGCTCATCCAAATAGCGAGTTTCATGGGTTTGCCCTACAAGAAGACCCGAATGAGGGAAGTGGTAATGTAATTAAAGGCGATATGTACTTCTTGCTTTCGCAAGTTTATAATCACCTATTCACTCAAGTGGGGTGGGATGTACAAGACCTAACAAGTGGAAATGCTACTTGCCCCATTCTTAATATAGAGAAATTATACCCATTTGAAGAGGATGTTCGCTATGTGGTGGCTTGTCCTAATTCGGACAATGATAATGTAGAGAATGAAGAGTTTAATGCTTTTGAAGTTGCGGTTTTACTTAAAGGTGATGAGGGTGATGACCTTGATTGGAGTAAGAGTAAGCAATTCAAAACCATCACCGATGTCATTGAGTTCATATATGGTGAAGAGTAAACTCAAACACCCCTCTAACAAGACCCCTCTCAATGAGGGGTTTTTTTATTTATTGACTTTCTTATTCAAGGCGATGCGTAGATGCACGAGATATCCTATGAGGTCATCTATGGTGTCAATGGTGTGCTCATTGATTCCCGACTCTCGTATGCGACCGAGTTTGTCATCTAGTCGCGCACATATACCGCTCACAACATCGCCCTTGTGGAATGTGCTGAGGGGGTGCTGAAGTGAATCGTTGTACTGCTCGTTCTTCTCAATGAATAGGTCGCGAAGTCTTTGCAGTTCGTTCTCAAGTAATTCGTTGGTCTCTGCGCCCTTTTTGATTGGGCTTGTGCTTGTTTGGAAGTAGTTCATTGCTTAAAGTATTAAAATGTCTCTGTCGTCATAAATTGTGTCCTCGTCTCTGTCTTCTGCTCTGTCAATCATGTATTGACCCATAGACATCGCTAGAGCCACCATGCCATCAATCTTATCTGAGCTCTTGGCTTTGTCAAATTTCAAGTTCTCAGCTGCATCTTTCTTGATTTGTATGTTCGAGCACATCCATCGAAGTAAGTCATTGCCTCCGTGGTCTAGGTTGGCGCTTCGTATCAATATCTCTAGATTCTTTACAGGTGCGCTCATAGATGCAAAGCCTTGCCCAAAAGGATAACAGATAAGGCCATCGTCAACAAGGTCAGGTATTAAGGTGCTTGAGTTCCATCGGTCAAAGGCGATACCCTTGACGTTGTAGTTCTCACACATCTCAAGTATGTCTCTGCGCAGGATGCGGTAGTCTGTGGAGTTGCCCTCTGTAACCGTTAACAATCCTCTGCGAACAAAGGCATCATAGTCAGCGCCTGTGCGACCGCGTCTTCGTTCAACGGCTGCTTGCGTGACCCAAGCCTTTAGGATCACCTTGAATGTGTCGCCATCTGGAATGATTAGAGTGAAGGCTGTGATGTCTTCTGTGGCTGCAAGGTCAAGGCCTCCCCATGCTTCATATTTATAAAGGTCAGAAGGTTCAAAGTCGGTGCACCCACTCATAAAGTCTTCATCACTACACCACTTGTCCTCGGAGCTTGTCCATTGATTAAGGTGCAAGCGCCTGAAGGTGTTCTCATATGTGACGAGTTGCTTGGCTTTTTCACTCTGCTGTTGTAGGTACTCTAGCTTGATGGTTGTGCCTAGCCCTGGGTTCACCTTTCGCCATGTGTCCTCGCTGTGTATGTCGTCACCTTCGTCAATCTCATAAAGTAGGGGCAAGAAGGATGCGTCTTTTATGATGCCGTTCTTTACCTTGGTGGCATAATCATAAAGCTCATAGCAAATGCTCTGCTTGTCGTGCCCCGCTGTTGTGATGGCAAGGGTCAGGGGTTGGCGGCGTGCGCCTGTTGCAGTCGTTAGAACATCCCAGAGCTCTCGGTTCGGTTGGCTGTGCACTTCATCAAACAAAAGAGCTGCAACATTGTACCCGTGTTTGGTGTTTGCGTCTGCGCTGATGGCTTGGATGAAGGAGGAGTCGTCATTGAGTACAATGCTATTGCGGTAGACCTTGCACTTCTTTGATAGCACAGGCGAGTTGAGTACCATCTGCTTTTGAATCTCGTGAATGATTCCAGCTTGAGACCTATCGGCTGCCGCAACGATTACCTCAGTTCCAGGCTCTTTGTCCGCAAACAAGTGATAAAGCCCAAGTGCTGCAATCAGGTTGCTCTTGCCGTTCTTCCTTGCTATTTGAATGTAGGCCGTGCGATATTGCCGCAGACCATTCTCATCGTATGTTCCGTAAAGCGGATTAATGATATCAGTCTTCTGCCACTCCTCTAGGATGAATGGCTTACGGGCAAGCTCGCCTTTGACGTGCGTGCAGAAGGTCTCGATGAACTTGGTAACTCTTTGCTCGTTCATACCCCACAATATCCAGAGTCACACTCATTGAAGTCATCGTCAAAGAGATCAAACTGAAGACGATGTCGTTTGATTGCTTCGTAGGATGTTTCTTTTTTAAATCTTGCTTT
>TARA_R110002126_G_scaffold10615_9_pt1 | contig 12446 bp, 11 predicted proteins | sample TARA_R110002126 | Tara Oceans TARA_R110002126 (sample SAMEA4397536) | marine metagenome | biome: Polar Biome; feature: [DCM] deep chlorophyll maximum layer (ENVO:01000326); material: water (ENVO:00002006), including particulate matter (ENVO:01000060) such as... | depth 30 m
CAAGGACTGGGTCGTCATGCAGGTTCTTGCCGTCAACGGCGCCCTTCCGCCGGCTGAAATCCATCGCGTCGGCGGACAGAACAAGCCGCAGATCAGCCGCGCGTTGAAATGCCTTGTCGACCGCGGGCTCGTCGTCAGGTCTCCCCATCCGGACGACGACCGGACGTTTCTGGTATCCCTGACCGAACCGGGCCTCGCCATGTATACCGATATCCTGAAACAGATGCGCCGCCGCCAGGCCGACCTGCTGAAAGAACTGCCGGCGGATGAAGCCGGAAACCTGCGGTCTCTGCTGAAGAATCTCGAGGGGGCATTCGGCGGCCATGATATACCTGCCGCCGCGATGAAAACCTGAGCGAATCGGTGGAAACCGGTCGCCGTGTCCCGGGTCATCCTGCCGCGTCCGCCGCGCCCCGCTGATATTCGACACGCGCTGGAATTTAAATTTATACAACCCCTGCGGGACAGTGTACCATTTAACCCCCAAGGTCGTAGGTAAGATGTCGTAAGGCTTTGTAGGGTATTGTGAGGTACCGGAAAGGTTAGGTGTTGATGGCTTCGCAAGATAATCTGAGACCGATTGAGATTTTGCTCGTCGAGGACAACCCCGCCGATGTCCGCCTGACCGAAGAAGGTTTCAAACAGCTCAAAGTCATAAACAACCTGCATATCGTGCGCGACGGCGACGAAGCGCTGGAGTTCGTTTTTCAGCGGTCAGGGTATGCCGATGCGCCCCGGCCCGATATCGTGCTGCTGGACCTCAACCTGCCCGGCACAAGCGGGCACGAGGTGCTCTCCATCATCAAGGGTAGTGAAACGCACAGCACGATTCCGGTCGTGGTGCTGACCTCTTCGGAATCGGAATCCGATATCGCGCAGAGTTATTCGCGCCATGCGAACTGCTTTATTACCAAACCGGTCAGCTTTTCCGGTTTCGTCGATATCGTCAAACGCATCGACGATTTCTGGTTTTCAATTGTCCGTCTGCCGGATTCCCAGCTCCCGAATTAATAGCATCCGGATCGTTACTGCCGTCCCGGGGTCATATCCCGTCGGCGGCGGGCAGCGTGAAGGTAAAGGTCGTGCCGGGACCGTCTTTGGCCGTGATTGCGATTTTGCCGCCATGCTGTTCGACGATTTTCCGGCAAATTGCCAGCCCGATCCCGGTTCCCGGATATTTGTCCCGTGAATTCAGGCGCTGAAAGATAAGAAACGCGGTTTCCCGTTTCTCCGGTGCAATGCCGATTCCGTTATCCGCAACCGAGAATCGGATGAATTCCCCGTCGCGTTGCGCCGTTATGCGGATATGCGGCGGCTCGTCCCTGTGAAATTTGAGCCCGTTCGAGATCAGGTTCTGGAACAGCTGGCGGGCCTGCATTTCGCCGCAGAGAACGTCGGGCAGGGTATCGTATTCGACGGTTGCACCGGTATCCCGGATTTCCATTTCATAGTCGCGCCGGATGACATCGACCAGGTCTGAAATCGAGACACGTACGGGCTCCGGCGGATTCGCATTCAGGCGCGAATAGGCCAGCAAGTCGTTGATCAGCTGCTGCATGCGGTGCGCGCCGTCCACGGCGAAGGCGACGAATTCCCGGCCATCCTTGTCCAGTTTGTCGGAATAGCCCTGTTGCAGGAGATCGCAAAAACTGGCCACCATACGAAGCGGTTCCTGAAGGTCGTGCGATGCAATATAGGCGAACTGGGCCAGCTCGGCATTCGACCTTTCCAGTTCTTCCGTGTGCCGAGTGGCCGCCGCTTCGGCTTTCTGGCGGTCGCTGATATCGACGATGGATGCAATCGTGTTAACGGTTTTCGCGTTCACGATGGGGCTCAGTCCGATCTCTACGGGGAAGGTCGTGCCATCTTTTCGCAATGCCTGCAGGTCGCGGCCCACCCCCATGCTCCGCTTCTCGGGATTCGCCTGAAACATGGCGCGATCGTCCATATGAGTCATTCTCAGATCGCCCGGCACCAGGTCCTCAACGCTGAGTTTTGAAAACTCGTCGGCGTCATAGCCGAACATCGTCGCCACGGCGGAATTGAACAGGCTGAAACGCCCCTTTTCGTCAGACATAATGATGCCTACCGGAATTCCTTCGAATGCGATTCGGACCATTTCCTCCAGGCGTCGCTGTTCTGTGATGTCGCGAATAATCCCTGAAATACCGATAATAGTCCCGCTGACGTCCCGTATCGGGGAACTCGTGATTGAGACATCTATGTTCTGCCCGCTGCGGGTAGTGCGAACTGTGACATGCCGCTTCGGCTTCCCGCCGGACATAATGCTGGACCGGATGTCGAGCATTTCCTGCTTGTCTGATCCCGGCACTATGGCGTCGACGGATTGGCCGATCATCTCCTCTTCATCGTAGCCGAACATTCGTTCCGCTGCCGGGTTCCACGACGTGACGATTCTGTCGAGATCGATGGTGATAATGGCGTCGCTCGCCGACTTCCAAATTTCACGGGACAGGGATTCCTGTTCCATCAGGTTCCGCAGTGCCCCGTTCAATATGGCGAATTCGCCGGATTTTGCCTGTGGCAGCGCGGCGGGTTCGTCGCGGCTGAATGCGTTTACGGCTGCGACCGTCTTCTGGAGCGGGCGGGAGATCGATCGCGCCGTGAGGAATGCCAGCATGATGGCGAACAGCGATGCGGCGATGGCGATCTTCAGAATCGAATAACTTTGTTCGGAAACGATCGACAGGAATGCCGGTTCCGGAACGCTTTCGGCCAGGTAGGCGAGGGGAACACTTCCGGCATTCACGGGGGCTATGGCGACACTGAAGCGCGTTCCCGAACTGTCGGCGATCCTGAAGCCGCCATCGTCACGTCTTTCCAGCAGGGTTCCGAGGCCGGGAAACCGGTCGAATATGCGGTGGCGTGTGCCCAGATCGAAACCGAAGGTACGTGCCGGGTCGGGATGAATCAGATAGTCGCCGTCCGGGTTGACCATGTACAGTGCCGTCGGCGCCGTGACCGAGGATCGCAGCTTGGCGAAGAGCGGCCGCATGTCGATATTGACGATCAGAAAGCCGAACGGTTTGCCGTCCGCGCCGAATACCGGTGTTGAAATTCTCGAAACCGGCACATGGGGTTTTTCTATTTCACCGAATTCGCGGTTGAGATCGATCGGCGACATGTAGATCGCCCCGGCTTCCAGTTTCAGCGTCTCGGCAAAATAGGGCCGGTCCTGTTTGGGCTGTAGCCCGGTTTCGGCGACGACCCGGATGGGGCCGCCATTCAATGCGCGGTCGACGCGGACAATTTCGCGCCCGCCGTCTGCAATCCCGATCAGGCGGACCTGGGAATATTGCGGTTTGGCGTCAAGGAAACCGGTAAAGAACCGTTCGAGGGACCGCCGGAGCTGTTCTTCGGTAAGGCCCGTTTCCGGATCCATACCGCCGGCGCGGCGCGACCTGACGATGCCGTCGACTTCCGTGGCACTCCGCAGGGCAAGCACGTCGGAGTGGCTGGAACTGACGTAGCTTCCGGCCCAAGTCGACAGCGCCCGGACATCCTTCGAAAGGCTCTGGAGTGCCAGCGGGACGAGCACCGATCGGATGTCCAGTTGGACGAACGATCCGACCGCAACGGCCGTAACACAGATCAGCGAGATGCTCGCCAAGAGAAGTTTCCAGAAAAAGGTCATTTCTGCTGCCCGTCAATCGTCGTCATTTTCGATCGTGCCTTGTCTGGCCGCCCCGAATGCATTTCAGGTGCGGATGGTTGCGGTGGCAACTTTGGTGGAATGCTCGTGCGGAGGTAAACCGCTGAGGGTCGAATATGGAGTTGTACTACGATATGAGGGTCCCAGTCGGGCTCGCCGAAAAGTTGAAAGTTAAATTGATCCGGGCAGAGTGTAGTACAAAGATAAACGGAAAACGAACGACATCCTGAAAAAGATATGTTGCGTACCGTCCGGTTTACCCGACTCTCTGTGTCAGCCCCGTCAATGGGGGCGATCAAGCCCTGCCTCCGGGGGGACCTTCAGCCCGTCACGCTGCGCAACTGTTCGAGATAGGCATCGAACTCGACCCTGAGAGATTCCGGGAATTCGATCTGAACCTGGCCCAGCCAGTCGGGGTGGCACAGCTCGTGGATCAACTCGCGGTGGCCCTGGCACCGCAGTTCGACGATCAGTGCGCCGCGGGATCGCCGGGTTTTCTGGCTGGGGTGAAACCGCACCTTTTCGGCGCGTTTGGCTGCTTCGCCGCTGAAGCGGAGGCGGATATCCAGGATGTCGTCGCCGTGATAGATGCCGAAGCTGTCGGCGGCCCAGTCCTTCATGTTCCAGTCGCGGCGGGCGTCGAAGATGGCGCCGGTCGGCCTGACTTCTTCGATCAGGTCGAGCCGGTATGTCACGGGGATATCCCGCCGCGCCGCGACCAGGTATCCGAACCGGCCGAATAAAAGACCCAGCGGATCGACGACGCGCCAGTTGGCCCGCGGGCGTCCCTGGGCGCGGTACCGGATCTCCAGCCTTTCGAATCCCTGGATGGCGCGTTCGAAAACCATCATCTGCGCCTCGTCCGCCTGGGTGCGGGGGCCGGTGCGTCCGATATGGGCGGTGCGGCTGATAAGCTCTTCCGCGTCGATGGCGAGGTGGTTGGACAGCGGTTTCTGGCTGCCGAGCAGCTTGGCGAGGGCGCGGGTGGCCGTGCCGTCGGGCAGGGCCTGAAGGTGGCGTTCGAGCGCCGCGCGTTCATGCGGCTGCAACGTCAGGACCGGGCCGGGCATACTGGCTTTCAGCCGCCAGCGCTTGGTCAGGTGATGGTCGCTTTCCAGCCGGCTGGGTTCCGCCTCCAGCCCGATATCGGCAAGCCCCTGCAGCATGCGTTCCGTGGTTTTGCGGCTGCGGCCGGTGCGTTCCATCATCTGGTCCATGGTCAGGCCGATCGAGCTGACCTGAAGCTCCAGCGCCAGGTCCAGCATGTCGCGCAGTTTGGTGTAGGCCATGACGGTCTCCCCTTCGTGTTTTTTTATACCCCGGAAAGTGACGAATAAGGAAGGTAATCTGAAAACATCGAAACAACGGCTGCAAGCGCAGCCCGGCGAAACAACGGCTGCGATATCAGCCAAGAGAGAGGATCAAGCCATGCATACCGATTTCCTGCCGACCCGGAAAATTCCCCTCAGCCAGCTTTACGGCTGGAACAGCCGGCGCGCATTCCCGCTGGAGATCAGCCTCAATCACCGTGGCTGCATCATTCGCGACCGGGTCAGCGGCACGGCATTCCTGGCGTCGACCGACGATGAAGGATTCATCCGGGGTGCGACATTGTTCGCCGACACCCGGGACCATCTGGTTCACTCGCTGCTCGGGGAAATGACGGGCTGCGAATGGGTGAACGAATATTCCGACGAATGGCCGCTCTATCGCTGCTGGACCGAGGCGGAGCGCGACGCCCATGCCCGGCAGGTGGCCGAGGATCTCGCCGCTGACCGCGCCGAGGCGGACGGCATTTCGCTGACCGACGCGTTCGAGGTCGAATACCGTGCGATCTATGACATGCATCCGGTGACCATCGCCCGGTGGCAGGACGCAGCCTGAGCTTGCCTTCGGTTCCGGCTTTTCCCGCCGGACGGATTTCCTCTTTTCAGGGGGCTCTTCCCGGACCTACTATTCGGCGTGGATAATACACGCACGGTCGGGGAGAACGACGATGGCAAAGCTGAGACACCTTGCGCTGAGCGTCCGGGACCTGGAGGAAAGCGCAAAATTCTACGAGGCCGCCTTCGGGATGGAGCGGGTGCGGCAGTCGAAGGTGGCGATCATGCTGTCGGACGGCGTGGTGTCGCTTGCTCTGCTTCATCTGCGGTCGAACGACAACGCGCCCGATGAGCGCGGACCGGATTACCTAGGGCTGCATCACATGGGTTTTCTGGTCGATGACGTGCCGGAAGCCAGCGCGGCGGTCGAAGCGGCTGGCGGTACCTATCACGGTCAGATCCTCAATGTGGGCGGCGGCCCGGAATCGGAACGCAAGTACCGGGATCCGAACGGGGTGGTCGTGGATGTGACATCCAAGGCCCACGCGGAATCGTCCTGGCGCGTCCCGACCGATACCTGAAGGGCGCCGCCGGCGGTTTCCGGACCATCGGGCCGCGCATTCCCGCCGCCGAGCCCTCTGCAACGCGGTGCGAACGCCGCATTACCGGTTGTTTCGGTTTTTAAATTGAGAATGAGTTGCAATTGCATTGACAGAAAAGCAGGGCATGGATAGCCTTGGTCTTTCAGCCGCGTTTCGGCGGCCGCAGCAATGCCGCCGCTGTGACGGCCCCGATCGGATCGACGGCGTAAGAAGGGAGCAAGACGATGAACAACCACCGGGTAGGGCGCGCCCCGTCCACTGTGCCGGAAACCATGAGCGCCCTTGGGTTCGGCGACCAGTTTCTTGTCTGGACGATCCGGACCTGGGCCCAGGCCTGCCGCCGGGGCGGCCCCGATGCCGGCCAGGATGCGCATCAGGACGCCAACCACTACTACACCCAGTTGCGCCGGGCATTCGAGCTTGCCGGGATGGCCGAAACACACCTCGTTTTCGACCGCTTCATGACCCATTTTACGTCCTCGCTGAAGGTGCATCTTTCGCTGCATTTCCAGAACTGCATCGGGGTAAGTCGCGACGAGGTCGCCTTTGTCCGTCTGGTCGCCGATATGCAGAACGGCATGGCCCCTGCCGCGTTCGAGTCGCTTGCCGGGTATCTCGCGCCGGCCGGCGTCCGCCTGGTCATGGAGCCGTTGTCGGAACTCGCGATGGCGTTTGCGAGCAAGGGCCTGCTGTTGCAGCGGCATCCGGTGCCGGAACCCCGCCCGCGCAGCATGTCGCGCCCTGCCGATGATGACAGGCCGTCGTCCGATGGCTTCTCGGCTGCCCGGTCCGACGCCGGCATGACCATTCACTGACGGTCCGGGACAAGCCGGACAAAGAGGCGGACCGGCGGCCCGCTAGCTGTCGCCCCGGACCGTCAGCAGCCGAATCCTGAGCACGCCTGCTTCGCGCAGTTTTCCCATAAGGGACACGAGGGCTGCCGCCGGCGCATTGTTGTCGGCCTTGAGCCTGATCAGTTCGCGTTTCGCTTCGGGCGCGGCCCGGAGCGTATCGATCAGAACCCGCTCGCCCACCGTTTTGCCGTTAAGGGCGAGCCGGCCGTCTTTCCCGACAAGGACGAGCATCTCCTCGTCGCCGCTTTCGGCGATGCTGATGGATTCCGGCGGTGTGATCTCGAACGGGTCCGACGCCGAAAGCTGTCCGGCGAGCATGAAAAAAATCAGCAGCAGAAACACGACGTTTATGAGCGGCATAATGCGGTCGTCGTCGCTTGCCCGGCGGCGCAGGACGTTCCGGTCGGCAAGCCTCATCGCCCGGCATCCTGGACCAGCGACACATTGCGCGCGCCCGCGGCCGCGATTGCGTCCACGACCCGGATGATCTCCTGGACGCGGGCGTCGCCGGCGGGTCTGATCAGAATACGCTGATCGGGCTTTTCGGCCAGGCGTTCGGAAACGCGCGTCGTCAGGTCTTCGACCGACAGGGTCCGGCCGGCGAGGCGGACGCTCTCCGGGCGTACTTCGATCAGCATCGTCCCTTCGAACGCCGATCCGGCGCCACCCGGCGACGGGGCTTCAAGCGTCACCGACCGCCATTGATGAAACGACGACGCCAGCATGAAAAAGACGATAAGGATAAAGACGACATCTATCAGCGGCGTCAGGCCGATCGTCAGCGGGCGCCGGGGAGGTCTATTCCCCAGCAGCGACGGCGGCGGCGCGTCCGAGCGGTTCATGCGTCCGGTCCTTTTCCGATGATTTGGCCGACAGGTCTTCCGTGAATATCTGGGTCACCAGCGATTCCATCTCGTGGGCAAGCCGTTCGATGGCGCGGTCGAAATAGTTGTGGACCACCACCACCGGCATCGCGACGGCAAGTCCTACCGCGGTGGTCAGCAATGCCTCCCAGATCCCGCCCGACAGAATGGCCGGGTTCACCTTGTTGCCTGCGGCTTCAAGCCCCTGGAAGGCGGATATCATTCCGAGCACCGTGCCGAACAGGCCGAGCAGCGGGGCCAGCGATCCGATCACTTCGAGCGGTCGCAACCAAGACCGGAGTGCCTCCAGAATGTGCGCGCCGTGCCGGACGATTTCCTCGCGCACCAGGTGTTCCGGTATCTGCCGTCGCCGGCCGCGGATGGCGCCGGCCAGCATGTGGGATACCGGATTGCGCGACCGGTCTGCCCTGTCCAGCGCTTTCAGGGGCGTGCCTGCCTTGTAGAGTGCCAGCACGGCGCGCGGCCCGGTGAGCGTGAAGATCTTCGCGGACTGGAACTGCCAGACCTTGAGCAGGACGATCGCTGTGGCGAAGACGGACATGGCGAACAGAATCATGACCACGGGGCCGCCGACCTGCATCAGGTCGGTCAGGGCGGTCAGCATGTCCGGTGTCGCTGCCGGCGATGCGACGGGGGCGGTATCCGCTGCTGTATTCAGGGTCTGGTTGTCCATTGTACCTTCTCAAACCGGTATATTCGGGGGGTGTGGATTATTTGATGAAGCGCGTCGCGGTGCGGGACGATGTCGTGATCGAATCCATGCAGTCCGTCCGCGGGAGTTTTGCGCCGCGGCATTCCAGGATGTCGTTTGCGAGGATCTGGCTTATTCTGGCGCAGGGGAGCCCCTTGATATCGAATACCTTGAGTGCCGTCTTGGACACGGGGAGTGGGGCGGCCTGAACGGCGAGGCGTTTGGCGACGATGCCGGCTTCGTCGAACATCACAAGGTCCAGTTTAAGCGACGCGAATGCCTGTCCCGTGCGGTTCCGGAGCAGAATATAGGCGCGGCACCGGCCTTCCATGTCGTCAAGCTTGTTGAGCTCGACATGCAGTTCCGGCACCGTGTCGTCGGCGCTCCCGGAAGCTGGCGCAGCGACTGCGGCCATGCCGGCGACGACGGCCGGTATTATCAGCATCGCGCACGGGAATATCCGTCGCGCACCGGCGCTTCGCGCAATCCGCCCGGGATGCTGCATTTGGCTGGACGTGAGAAACCGCACTGTCGAACTCCTTGCTCTGCCGTCTGCCGCGCCGGACCAGATCCGAGGACGCATCGAAATCGCGCGCTTAATAATACGAATGCGAATTAATCGCAATGTAGGTTGGCCGGGTATCGATAATGTTCCGGGCCGGCCCCGGCGGCTTCGGATGCGCGGACAACCCGGGCCGGATTTCACGGATACGGATCGTGCGGTCATACCTTCACGTCCGACGGAGACAGACCGAAGAAACGTTTGAAGGCGGTCGAGAAATTTGCGGGATTGGAATAGCCGGCGATATAGGCGGCCTCGCCGACGCTGATGCCGTCGCGTTCGATGGCCGCTCGGGCATTCTGTAGACGCAATTCCCGGCTGAAATCGGCAATCGTCGAATTGTATGTCGCTTTAAACGCGGTCTGCATCGAAGCAACGCTCATCCCGAGGTCGCGCGCGATTTGCTGCAGGGTAGGGTTCCGGGCCCGGTTTTCGTTAAGATAGGCGCGGATCGTCTGCGCCCGGACCTGTTCCTTTGTTCTCGGCGGTGCGCTTCGCAGCGCACTCTCTTCAGGCGTTACGATGCTGGTAAGCGCTTCCCGGACAATCTCGAGGGCGCGGCTGTCGGTCGACATATTCTGGAATGCCGACGGGGCGAGTGTCGGATTCAGTATCTGTTCGGCAAGCGAAACGGCATGGGGCGACGGGCTCCAGGTAATGTTCGCCCGGTGGGTATTGGCGAAGTCGGCCAGGTTCCGGTTGGGTAGGGCCGCGTCGAGAGCCAGCTCGTCCATCCAGTCGCGCGGGATTGTTATCACGACCTTTCGGATCCGGGTGCCCTTGCGCGATTTACGTGTCAGCCGGGTGTCCTCCGTCAGCGACCATGCATGGCCACTCGGGCGGTCTTCGTTTCCGATCCTCATCGTTTGGTTGTCCAGCCGGACATCAAGCAGGCCTTCGAGCATGACGGCAATCGTGACGGAAGGCTCCATGTCCCATCCCGCGTCGAGATCGTGGGCTTCAAGCGTGTCGGTAGCGTGAACGTGCAGGCCGGAATGGCAGCGAAAATTGCTTAATCGTCCGAGAATTGCGGTGTCGCGGTAGGCGAGGGCGGGGGCGGTGATCCTGAATGTCCGTGCAGACGTCTCGCGCGCCATCTCGATCAGGATAGCGCGGGTCACCCGTCGGTCGGCAACCCGGAGGCCCCTGGTATCCACTGAAATCTGATCTCGTTTTTTCATTCCGTTCCCGGTTCGGCAAAATTGCGCCCGATCGCTTCACCCCGCCAATATCATGTAAATAAGAATGATTCGCAATTAGAAAATGCCAACGGATTGTTTCCACAGCGAATCGCAATACCGGCGCAGCTGGCAAGAGCAGGATATGGAATTGTGTTATTTTGCATACATTTTTATCGTTTTATCAAAGACAATCAGTGTGGTAGGTACCTTTTTCAATCGGTATTAAGAAGCATTCTCAATTCGAGAACGCTTAATAAGCCGAGGAAGACAATGTTCAGCCAAAATACCCGGGCGCCGATATCCCAAATTTCAGACACCAGGAACCGCCGGTATGGGGCAGCCCTTGCAGCAGTGACCAGCCTGTTTATCGCCCATCCCTCGCTTGCGCAGAACGAAGCTGTGCTCGATCCGATTTCCGTGACGGCGACGGAAGTCGCGCCGGGTGGCGTTCAGGTCAATTCCGAACAGATCGATCATGCCAACCCCACGGATATAAGCGAGGTCTTTCAGGGTGAATCCGCGGTGAATGTGGGTGGCGGATCGGATGTATCCCGAAAATCCTATGTGAACGGAATCGAGGACACCAACCTCAACGTGAAGATAGACGGCGCCCGCCAGGTCAACTCGGCGTTTCACCACCTCGGCACCGCGATTATCGATCCCGGTCTTCTGAAATCGGTCCGTATCGAAACCGGCGTCGGCCCCGCGGATGTCGGCCCGGGCTCGCTCGGCGGATCGATCGCGTATGAAACCAAGGATGCGCGCGATATCGTGGCGGCCGATGAAATCTTCGGCGGATATCTGAAATCCAGCTACGATTCCAACTCGGCGACGAAGCGCGGCATTTTCACGTTCGCGACCCGCAAAGACAATTTCGAGGGACTGTTTCACGGCACCTACGAAAACGGCAACAGTTACGAAGACGGCGATAACAAGGAAGTCGTCGGGACCGCCCCGAAGATGAAGAACTTTATCGGCAAGCTCGGCTGGACGGGAACGTCCGGGGGCCGTGTCGAGGTCAATAGCGGGTATACGCAGGATATCGGCATTCGTCCGAACCGGTCCAATTTCGGATCGCTCGTGAACGGCTCGCCGCCCACGGAGCACGCGTATAAACGGAAGACGTTGAGCGTTTCCTACAAGGATGAGGCCCCGACCGAAACGGTTAATCCGGAACTCGTTCTCAGCGTCAACCAGTCGTCCCTGTCGATCGACCGGCTGGCATTTGGCCCCAACCGCTTCCACCTTGGGTCGACCACCACCAGTTACAGCGGCAAGGCCGCGAATACATTCGCGACAAACCTGGGGCCGGTGGGGTCGGGCAACGTGACCGCGGGTATGGACTTCTACCGCGACCGGGGTGAAGGCGACCTGTCGGGTGGTTTTGCGGGCGCCGGCGTGCCTTTGCAGAACGAAGAAACCTCGCTCAATGTCGGCGGGTTCGTCCAGGCGCGGCTGAAACTGACGAAAAGCTTCCGGGTTTCCGTTGGCGGACGCTACGACCAGCAATGGTTCGAGGGAATCGACGGCACCGAAATAACGGCTGGCGGCCCAAGCGCCAACGCGAATGCCGAGTACGATGTCGTGTCGGGCATTACCGGTTACGCCGGTGTCGGCAGCACCTACGGCCAGATCCCGCTCGGCGAATCCGCGATCTACAATTTTGCGAGCCGGTGGAATTACGACGGACTGACATCGTCGCGTTCCTGGAACTACAAGCTCGGCGCAAAGGTGGATAACGGGCCTTTTTCGGCGGATGCCCATCTTTTCCTGAACAAGATATTCGGGAGTCATGAGCGGGGCAACGCGCGGCGCAGCACGTCGCGGGATCTCGACTCGCGCGGCTTCAACCTGGCCGGCAAATACGATTACGGCGCCGGGTTTATCCGGTCCACATTTACCCACAGCAAGTTCCGGGCGAACGGCGAATTGCTGGTCAGCGGCAGTGGGTCGTTCCACGGCCTTCAGATGGGCGACATTCTGACGGTCGACGGCGCGCACACCTTCATGGACACGGGGTTGCGCCTCGGGGCATCGGCGGAATACGCATTCCGCGACGAAGACAATTCCGCAGCCCACCGGCCCGCCTATTTCGTGGCCGGGATATACGGACAATGGACGCCGCCGGGATACAGATTTGTCCGGCTGCGGCTCGATGTCAAAAACCTGCTCGACA
>TARA_R110002126_G_scaffold15185_12_pt1 | contig 12444 bp, 8 predicted proteins | sample TARA_R110002126 | Tara Oceans TARA_R110002126 (sample SAMEA4397536) | marine metagenome | biome: Polar Biome; feature: [DCM] deep chlorophyll maximum layer (ENVO:01000326); material: water (ENVO:00002006), including particulate matter (ENVO:01000060) such as... | depth 30 m
ATAAACAATTGCACTGGCCAGCTGCCAGTTATCGCCATAGCTAATACTTAAGCGTAGCATTAGCACCAGACCAATAATACCCAGCACAGCGCCCAACGCGTGGCTAAGTGCATGAAGTTGTTCTTCCAGTAAGGTATACCGGCTTGTGTTGCTCATATCGTATCGGTCATAAAGTAGGGATAAGCACTTCATCTAATTAAAAACCGCTCTATCTTAACAGCAAGCCAAGCCAGGTAAACACTAAAGCGTTGGTATTTGGCCAGAGCAACGGTAAACTGCGTTTTTACCGCAAAACAGTTTAGCCAATCAGTCTTATGCCATTACTTATTATTCTGGGTTATGTATGGCCCGAACCCAATTCTTCTGCGGCAGGCGGCCGCATGCTCAGCCTGATTAAGCTGTATTTAGGGCAGGGCTGGCAGGTACAGTTTGCCAGTCCGGCAGAGTTAAGCCCGCATCGCTATCCGCTGGCAGATCTTGGCGTTGCTGAGCAGCACATTGCATTAAATTGTGACAGTTTCGATAGCTGGCTGACGGAGCAAAACCCACAGGCGGTATTGTTCGACCGTTTTATGCTGGAAGAGCAATTTGGCTGGCGGGTAGAACAGGCCTGTCCGCAGGCGATGCGCATATTAGATATGGAAGACTGCCATGCTCTGCGTGACGCCAGGCAGCGCTGCCACAGCCAGCAGCGGGAGCTGAATACCGCTGCCCTTAATTCTGAGCTGGCGCTGCGGGAAATTGCGGCCATTTATCGCTGCGATCTTACGCTAGTCATCTCTGAGGCTGAAATGCAGCTGTTACAGCAGCATTATGCGGTGCCGGCTGCTCTGTTATGTTACTGCCCGTTCTGGCTTGACAAGCTGCCAGCAAGCCAGAGCCCGGCATTTAGTGAGCGACAGCATTTTATTGCGATTGGTAATTTTCGCCATGCTCCGAACTGGCAGGCCGTGCTGTGGTTAAAACAGCAAATCTGGCCCCAAATACGCCAGCAGTTGCCGGCGGCTGAGTTACACCTCTACGGTGCGTACCCTCCACCCAAAGCTACCGCGCTTCACAATGCCCGTCAGGGCTTTCTGGTCAAAGGCTGGGTAACCGATAGCCAAAAGGTTATGCGTCAGGCCAGAGTATGTTTGGCCCCGCTGGCGTTTGGCGCTGGTTTAAAAGGTAAATTGCTTGAAGCTATGTGTCAGGGTACGCCAAGCGTGACCACGGATATTGGCGCAGAGGGAATGAGACTTGATAGCGGCTGGAGTGGCATTATCGCGAATGAAAGCAGTGATATTGCGAGCGCTGCGGTGACGTTATATCAGAATGAGCAACCATGGCAACAGGCAAAGCTGCAGGGTTATCAGATTATTACGACGCGATTTGGGCCAGAGCAGGCAAACCGGGTCTGGCTGCAACTGCAGCAGTTGCTGAACAGCTTAGCAAGCTATCGGCAAGCTAACTTCACCGGCTTGATGTTGAGGCATCATGCTTACCGAAGTACCAAGTTTATGGGGCAGTGGATTGAAGCAAAAAATAAACTGGCGCAAATTGCGCCAGTATCAGAGCACGAATAACTAACCGTTAATACGTAAAGTCACCGTATTAACGCGAACCACGTGGTGGCCGCTGTTTACTATCGTTAATTTTTTCAGCCCAAAACGCCGCTGCAGCACCCGGGGTGGTTTTTGCTGGCTTGGCTGCTTTAGCTTTGCTTTTTGCGGCAGGTTTTGCTGGCGCTTTTTCAGCCGGTTTGGCCGCTTTAGCTGGTTTTTTCTCAGCTTTAGCCGGTTTTTCAGCTTTTTCAGCCTTGGCTGGTTTGTCAGCTTTGGCTACAGTTGCTTTGGCTTTGCCGCCTTTACCGTAGCTTTGGGCTAATTCGTCAAGTTCAGCCAGACGGATATTTTTACCGCCATCAACACTAAACCAGCCTGGTTTTTGTTCCAGTTGTGGTTCTTTACCAAATTTAGCTTTGTAAGCTGCGGTAAAATCAGCGACTACCTGATCTTTATCCAATTTTGTCATGCTTAATACCTGTGCGTGAAAATTAATCGTTGCCCGCTATTTATACATCAAAACACTACCAATAGACAAATCTGCCTGCTTTTTAACAGTTTTTAAGTACAATAGTGGCTATAGCGAACACAATACCGGAGTTTATATGTTGCAACGGCAACAACTAAGTAGCCTGTTGGCAGAACTACTGCAAACCGGGCGGGTGCGTGACTTCTGTCCAAACGGCTTACAGGTTGAGGGCAAGCAGCACATTAAACGCATTGTCACCGGGGTGACGGCCAGCCAGGCGCTGATCGATGCTGCGGTAGCCCACGGCGCTGACGCCATTCTGGTCCATCACGGCTATTTCTGGAAAAATGAAGCTGCCGTTGTTACCGGCATGAAGAAAAAACGCCTGCAGGCGTTACTGACGCATGACATTAATTTGTTTGCTTATCATTTGCCGTTAGATATTCATCCCGAGCTTGGCAATAATGCGCAGCTGGCAAAATTGCTGCAGTTGGCTGCGGTTATGCCACTGGCAACGGTAGAACCGTTGGGTGTGGTTATGCAGGGGCAGTTGGCCGTCCCACAAAGCCTGAGCCAGTTAGCCGATACACTGGAGCAGCTGCTGGGCCGCAAGGTGCTTGCACATGCTGCCGGCAGTAACCGGGCGGTGCATAAACTGGCTTGGTGCACCGGTGGCGGCCAGGGCTATATAGAGCAAGCTGCCGAGGCGGGCGCCGATGTCTTTATTACCGGTGAGGTGTCGGAGCAAACCATTCATGTATCGCGCGAGCTGGATATTCATTTTATTGCAGCCGGCCACCATGCAACTGAGCGTTACGGTATTAAAGCCCTGGGTGAGTACCTCAGTGCTCATTACCCGTTAGACGTGCAATTTATTGATATCGATAACCCGGCATGAATAAAACCACTGATCGCAGTTTTGATGGTATAGCTGGCAAATTTCAGCGCAATATTTATCAGAGCAGTAAAGGCCAGATCCGCCAGCAGGTGTTGTTACGGGATCTTGGCTCGTTATCCATATTGCAAAAGCCCTGTCAGATACTGGATGTGGGGGCAGGTCAGGGGCAAATCAGCTTGCAGCTTGCCGCAATGGGCCACTCCGTACATTTAACCGATATTTCCGCAGACATGCTGGCCATGGCGGCAGAAGCGGCAACTGGCGCAGGACTTATGGTTAGTGGTACTGATACCCGGCTCCGGTTTAGCCAGCAAAGCCTGGCCGATTTGGCCGGCACATTAGCACAGCAGTACCCGCTGGTGTTATGTCATGCCATGCTGGAATGGCTGGCAAAACCCGAACTGGCGCTAAGTCAGTTGAGCCGGCTGGTCGCTCCGGGCGGGGTGTTGTCACTGATGTATTACAACAAAGATGCCAAACGGCTTAGCAATATTTTATATGGCAACTTTGACTATGTAGCGGCAGATTTTAAGGTAAAAAAGAAAGTCAGCTTAAGCCCGCAAAACCCGCTTGAGCCCTCAGCAGTAGAACAATGGTACCAGCAAGCCGGTTTTAAGCTGATCAGTAAAACCGGGGTCCGTTGTTTTCACGACTATTTACGCGAGCCCAGCCAGCAGCAAAGTCATTTTCAGCAACTGCTGGCGTTGGAGTTGCAGTATAATCAGCAAGAACCCTATGCTTCGTTGGGGCGTTATAGCCACTTGTTGTTACAGCAAGCCTAATCAAACTCAAAGCGGTACAGTAAGTCTACTGCGTTATCCAGCCCTGATACCGCCTCCAGATACAAACTTTGCATTAAGCGGTAGCGCAGGGTGAACTCGCCAATGGGCTCAAAAATACCAATACCATATTTTATTTGTAAGTCGCGATTTAAATAACCGCTTACCGTTACCTGCGAGCTATCACCGGAGCCTGCGGTATCAAGGGTTAAATCACTTACCCCGAAAGCTTCACCAATGTCACCCACCAGTGAGCCGCTGGAGGCAATACTCATACCGATAAGGCTGGTGGTCACAGCATTGGCTGCACTACCTGATTCGCTGTCAAGATCGCGGCCTACCAGCAAATAAGACAAAGCATTCGCTTGCGGCATGGCAGGCTCTGAAAATATATTGATCTGCGGCCGGTCAGCCGGGCCGGTTACCCGGATCCCGGCGATGACGTTGTCTTCCATATTGGCCGGGTTACGGATGGCTTCAACATTGAGGTAGGGCTGATCAGGCGGTCCACTGAACGTCATTTTGCCCTGGCGGATTAGTAAATCCTGGCCGTAGGAGCGAAAGGTGCCATCTATCAGACGTACTTCACCATTAACGGTTTGTTTATTTTGCTTTTGCCGAACCTGTAAGTTGCCCCGCAGCAGCGTTTCCAGACCGAATGCCTCGAGTTTCACTTTTTCACCAAGTTGTACCCTGATATCAGCTTCAAGCGGAATGGCCATGGCCTGTTGCGCCGTAACAGGTTGTCGCTCGGGATTTAGAACAACAGTATCATCAGATAACCCAATGGCGCCCTGAGGTAATTCATCAATGCTGAATAGGGCGCTGGGTATATCAATTTTACCGGTAATTTTGGTAAGTTGCGGGCTGGCATTTATTTCAAGATCAGGTTTAACCTGCAATTTACCCTGCTCGATTTGCAGGCTTAATGCATCGCCTTTTACGGCTAGCTGCGCCTGCCATTTATCAAGTTGCTGCCAATTAGCTTTGCCTGTCAGCGCTAAATTACCCTGTGGAGTAATAATGTCCCCCTGTAATTCTGCTTGCTCCCCGTTAAACTCCAATCGCAGATTACCTTCGTTTATGTCGGCTGGTGCCAGGTTGCCTTTTACCCGCAGCTTTTGTAATGCCAGCTGTCCGGCCAGCATCGGGCTTTCAATGCTACCTTCTGCGCGGATATCGGCGCTGACTACCCCGGCTAGCTCACTGTATTCGTCCAGCAAGGGTTGCAGAAATGCCAGGGTAAAGTCGGTAAGTTGCAACCGGCCGGTCAGTGGCCGGTTGCTGCTACTAACATCGGCAACGCCCAACTTTGCTGTCAACTGCGCCTGCTCATTTAAGGTGACACGCAGGTTGGCCGCTAACTGATCATCTTTTAGCTCGCTGTCTAAGGTTAATTGCTGCCATTGCAGGGTAATAGGGGGACTGTTTTGCTCGGTTAGCGCACCGCTGCTACTTGTTGCTGACAGGTTAAACTGCGGGCGCTGACCGGATTGCCAGCTGGCGTTGGCATCGGCATTCAGTTCACCACTAAGGTTTACCGCTAACGGCATAAACGCATTCAGGCTGGCCAAATCTAACTGCCGCAACGCAATCGTCGCTGCCAAACGTTCTGCACTGAGACGGGCATCTTCGGTTAAACAAACCGAACCAGGTGCCTGCAACCAGCAATGCTGGCTGATATCCAGTTGCTGTTCGCGGTGCAGATAGGCAATTTTAACAGCCTGTTGCAGTTGCCAGACACCTACCGGGCTGCCAATTTCCGCTTCGATTAACTGGCCTTGCCAGAGGTTGCGATCCGTTAGTTGACCCGTCAGTTGCAATGACGTATCTGACAGCGGCGATTGCAAGTTTAGTTCAAGATTATGCTGTGCTTCATTGCCTGCGCCGGTTATGGTCAGTTGTTCCAGCTGATAACCGCGGATAACACCGTTGCTGATATTAAGTGTAAGGTCGGCTTCTAACTGTGCTGCCTGGCGCAACTGTAATTCAAGGCTGAGCTGCTGTAGCCGTTCACTGCCATATCGTAAGTCGTTGCCTGTAACACTGGCCGTGACTTGCGGCTGGCGCTGAGGCCCGCGAATGGCAAGCTCTGCATTAATAACGCCAGCGGCCAAGGGCAGGCTGCTGCTTAAATCGGCAATATCTACGGTCGCATCCAGTTGCCACTGTTGTGCCAGCGAGCCGGTTAATGTTATTTGATTGGCGCCATGCGACATTAACAGTTGCCCGGTACTAAAACGGTAGTTGCCGGTATCCTGTTGAAACCGTGCAGTCATATCCCCAGAGATAGTAACGGTTTCATCCCGTAAATTGCCTTTAATCGCCAGCTGACTTAATTCAGTTTGCCAGCTGCCGTCAGCATCTAATGTTCCCTGGTTTGCCAGCTTACCGTTTATTTCGGCACTAAGCTCACCGTCAAAAGCAGGCCAGAATGTGCCGGGTTTAATCGCATTCAGGTTTAGCTCGGCCTGCCAGCTGAGGGCAGGCACCAGTTCCACTCTGGCACTGCCGTTTACTGTGCCATCCAGGGTGGCCAGCGCAATGTTGTCCAACGTTAATACCGAGTCGTTGAGCTGGTAATGGCCTTTGGCACTAAGTTCGGTGTCAGGTATCGTACTGTGCGAGAGACCGGTCGCCAGCGTAAAATTCAGCTGCTGCAAATCGCCGCTGGCTGTCATTTCACCCTGGCGTACTTGCCAGGCATCAGGGTTCGCTGGTGGCCAGCTAAAGGCGTCGTACTGTAAATTCAAACTCAGTGGCAAATCCGCTGCTAACAGGGCCAGCTCTGCTTCGGCGCTGCCACTTATTGTGCCAACGGCTCGCGCACTGACCGCTAAATCAGCCAGGCTGCCACTCAGATTGATATTCAGTTGTTGCTCTGCCAGCGGCGCCTGTTTAAGCACAGCACTAAGCCGGGCGCTTAGCGGATAATCACCTTGTAACGTGATGTTGGCTGTCGTACTCAGGCTGACCTGCGGGTGGTTTGCCTGCAAGTCGAGTAAGCGGACAGTGTGTTCGCGGGCTTGCAGGCTGAAATTGAGATCCGGCAAGGCTGTTACTTGCTCAGCCTGGATTAAACTGGCATTAGTCAGTTGAAAACCGTTAACATACACCGTTAGTGGCAGCGTAATATCACTTAGCTCCGGGGCCTGATATTTGAAAGGCTCAGCCGGTTGTTCGTCGCCGGTAGCAAGGCTGATTTGCAACTGCTGTAACTGACTGTTGTTAAGTTGTACTTGCCGGCCCCAGACTTCAGCGCTGGTGCTGAACCGGCTAAAACTAACGGTGTTACCGGCAACGATGATGTTGCCGTCGTTAACTGATAACGCACTGATACATAGCTTAAGCTGAAATAAGCAACGGTTATTGATGTCAAGCTTTGCTTGCTCAAACTGCAGTTTTACCGTTTCGTTTTGCCAGCGAATATTATTAAGTTGCATGCCGCCCAGCAGGCTGCCACTGTGGCTGGCCACTGACAGCTGTGGCACATATTTTTGTCCCAGCCACACACTCAGTTTCAGACCCGCTGGCGTGTAAAGCAGTACCGCCAGTAATAATATGACAAATAACACAGGTAATAGCAGCGTCCAGTTCAGCCATTTTAATACTTTACCGATAGCTGGCTTCATAGTTCCGGCCCCAACGCAAAGTGGATTTGAAAGGCATTGCGATCACCGCTGTCCAGACCATAACCAAAATCGAGTCGTACCGGTCCTACCGGTGAAGCCCAGCGAATACCTAAACCTACGCCGCGTTTAAAGTCCGGGCTATCGTTCCAGGCACTGCCGTAATCAAAAAAGCTGGCCAGCCACCAGTTACCTTTTACCCGGTACTGATACTCCAGTGAGGCTGCTACCATATACCGGCCGCCAATCAGCTCATTGTCGTTATTTAGCGGGGCGATAGTTTCATAACCGTAACCCCGAATGTTGTTATCGCCTCCTGCAAAAAAACGTAAAGAGGGTGGAATATCGGTAATGTCATCAATAACAACTGCCCCGGCATCAATTCGGGTGACAAAACGATGATTGCGATCATAACTGCCAATCCAGCCGGCGCGGCCACGCAATCTGACAAATTGGGTATCGGATGCCCAGGCTGGTTCAGAAAACTCTACCCCAAACAGCAACCTGTCTGCAGAGCGCGGCATCTCGCCCCAGCTTTGTCGAGAGCGGCTAAAACTTATGCCCGGCATAATTAGACTGGCACTGGCATCCTGATCTGCCTGAATAAAATCTTCATATAGCCAGCGAAGTGATACCGTGCGATACCAATCATTAGCTAATAACCAATGACGTTCCAGTGCCAGATTAACTTCTTTACTTCGGGTATCGAGACTATCGCGGTTACGAAAGCCAAGCTGCAGCTGATAATAATCGCTGGGGGCGGTGCTCAGTGGCATCCGGTATGACGATTCAACCGTTTGTTCTACTTCCGATATGGCAAATTTGCTGTGCAGGCTATGGCCGCGGTCATTTAACCAGGGCTTTAACCAATTCACTTTTAAGCGGGGGCCAACGACGTCAGAGTAGCCAATACCGGTTTCTACACTGTTACGCAGCCGCGGTTCCAGTTTAACGACTATCGGCAGGGTATAATCCGTTATTTGCTCGGTATCACCTTCAATTGAAATTGATGAAAACCAATTGGTATTGGCCAGGGTTTGGTTAAATTCACCCAACTCACTGGCCAGATAAGGCTGGCCGGGCTCGAACGGGATCAGCGCCTGCATCCATTCATCACGAATTTGCTGACCGCTAAAGGTGACATCACCAAATGTGTAGCGGCGGCCACTGTCAAAATGCAGATGAATGTTAGCCTGATATAATTCAGGTATCACTTCAAGAGTACTGCGGCTGAACTCGGCATCAAAGTACCCTTTGCGCAGGGCCAGGCTGCGCAACGATTTTTTTAAATTGTCGTAGTTACCATGATGCAGCACCTGACCTTTTTCCGGCGCTTCCCGGCGTAACAGCCAACTGAACTGTCGATCGTCTGTCGCATCGCCGGTTAATTGAATATCCGCTGTGGCAATCTTTACCGGCTCGCCCGGCAGTACATTAACCTGTAGCGTGCTTTTGCCTGAACCTTCCAGTATTACAAACTCAATTTCGCTATGATAATAACCCAGCGCCTGCAGCGCAGTTTCAATGTCCTGCTCTAGTTTCAACTGAAACCGTAGCGAGCCTGAAATATCCGCCTTATTGTATTTAGCAATATGGTTTTTAACGTTTTTTTCCAGCTCACCACTTAGCCCGCGCAGCTGCAAATCAGTTTGCGCCTCTGCGCAGTAACTGCTTATTAATAAAATACTGATGAGGCTTCGAAATAACGACATGCGGCTGAATAGGTTCCAGGTTAGAGACAAAATGTATTTATAAGCGCTGGGCCAATAGTGATGAAGCCGTATTATTGCGCACAATGGTTAGTAGTGTACACCGTCTTTACCTAATGCTGGCTTAACAGGCTTGCGTGCTGTCTTAAAAAACTGCAGTTTGGCCCGACTTCGTAATCCGCCAGTAATCCACTATGCAATCCACTAAACGCTAAACGTATTTTTAGTTATACTAGGCGCAAAACAAGCGTAACGGGCCTTGGCAAACTGACGATGTCATACCAAGACCTGATAATACGATCGTCGTAACCTGACAAGGTGTAAAGTCATGCAAAAAATTGTAATCAGTGGTTCAGGGTTATTTACGCCAACCGCAATCATCACTAATGAAGAGCTGGTTGCCAGCTACAACCAATATGTTGATTTGCATAATCAACAACATGCTGGCGCAATATCAGATGGCGAGGTTACCGCACTGGAGTACTCCAGCTGTGAGTTTATTGAAAAAGCCTCGGGTATTAAAGCGCGTCATGTGTTGTATAAAGAAGGCATACTGGACCCGGCAATTATGCATCCGGTTTTCGTAAAACGGGATGAGTCAACGCCACCTGAAATGGTTGAAATGGCTGTGGCGGCCGCGCGCGAAGCCATGGCGCAGGCCAACAAAACCGCCGCTGATATTGATTTAATTATTTGTGCTGCCTCGAATATGCAGCGTCCGTATCCGGCACTGGCCATTGAACTGCAGCAACTGCTGGGTGTGAGTGGTTATGCGTATGATATGAATGTGGCGTGCTCATCGGCGACGTTTGCGATCAGTAATGCGGCGAATGCCGTTCGCGGAGGAACGGCTAAAGTTGTTCTGGTGGTCAATCCTGAGTTTGCTTCACCGCAGGTCGATTATAAAAACCGAGACAGCCACTTTATTTTCGGCGATGTCTGTACTGCTACTATTATTGAAGCTGACAGCAGCGCTACTTCAGACAATGCCTTTGCAATTTTAGGTATGCGCTTAAAAACCAGTTTTTCCAATAATATTCGTTGTGATATTGGCTATACAGAGCATTGTTTTGCTGAGACCGACCCTAAAGTGGCGTTTTTTAAGCAGCAGGGCCGTAAGGTTTTTAAAGAGCTGTTACCCATTGTTGCTGAGGTAATTCAGGACGAAATGGCAGCACTTAATATTGGCCCGGAGCAACTAAAACGGCTGTGGTTACATCAGGCCAATATTAATATGAATATTTTTGCCGCGAAGAAAATACTGGAACGGGATCCATTGCCAGAAGAGGCCCCACTGGTGCTTGACCAATATGCCAATACGGCATCAGCCGGTTCAATTATTGCTTTTCACAAGCATAAAACCGGCTTAACGGCAGGCGATAAAGCGGTGTTGTGCTCGTTTGGTGCCGGTTACTCGGTAGGATGCCTGATCCTGGAGCGTTGTTGAATCCGGCATATTAATTTTGGTGCAGGCGACAACCTGATAGTCTGCACCGGTTTTTTCTGTTTTTTTACCCGCTAAACACCTTTCTTACAGACGAATAACCGAGTTGTGATCATAAGATAAGGGGGAAGGTAAATACGCATCTGCTGCATCATCGTTTACCCAGGTGCCACCATTGACCAGATAACGGAACTGATATTCACGATCTTTTTCCAGGGTCAGACTGGCGCTAAAATCGCCGCTTTTACTTTTTTTCATTAGTAACGCTGCAGGATCCCAATCATTGAACTCACCAAGCAGGGCCACCGACTGTGCGTCGGCTAATTGCTCAGCGGTCAATTTAAACGTCACTTTACACCCTGGCTTGGTTTTTAAATATTGTTTGGTGATACTCATAGTAATTTCCTCAATCTGGCTATGGTGCAACGCTGCTTAAACATGTTGCTGATGCGATAGTGAATACTACCAAAAATAATACCCGCTGATTACGACGAAAAAATGACCGCGTCGATCATTTTTACTACCATAATTCAGGGAACGACAATCGGCAAATAACTTTAAGTTGTAGCGTTATAACTGGCATTTAAACGCTTGTTTTAATCTCGCGGTTTGTAACAAAATATTACGTTAATTTACGGCTGCTGATGGGTGTACTGTTGATAGGACGTTGCAATTGCTTGTTTGCATTAGGCATTGAACCCCGTAAACAGTGGGCTGACGTACGCTATGGCAATTTATAGTTAGCGTTTTACGGTCAGCAATCTGACCATCCTGTGCTGATGAAAGATACAAACATTAACAGTCACCGGCATACAATTGGTGGCTTAGCGATTATGATGTACTCAGTTAATTTGACAGGTAGGTAAGGCATGTCTTCTTTTTTTGTAAAAGTAATTCTTCCGGTAGTGGTTGTGGTATTCGCGGTTGCAGCGGCAGTGGGTTTAGGTAAGTTGCGTCAACCTCCCCAGAAAAGTGACGAAAGTCGCCCGGCAATTCTGGTTAATACTGCGGCTGTTGTCCCTGATAACATTGTTTATCAGATTAGCTCGCAAGGTATGGTGACACCTAAGCTTGAAACCAGCCTGATTTCTGAAGTTAACGGCCGGGTAGTGGCGGTAGCGGATGAGTTTGTGGCCGGGGGCTTTTTTAACAAGGGCGACTTACTGGTTCAGGTTGAAAAAAGTGACTATCTGACCAACGTTAAAGCGGCGCAGGCCGCACTGGCAAATGCTCAGGCGATGCTGGCGGAAGAAAAAGCCCGGGTAAAAGTTGCTGAAGAAGAGTGGCGCTCCTTTACCGACGGTAACGCACCGGCACTGGGCTTGCGTCAGCCTCAGTTGGCCAGTGCCTTAGCCAGTGTGCAGTCGGCAGAGGCTGAACTGGAGCGGGCAAATCGTGATTTAGCCCGTACTGAAATCCGGGCGCCCTATGATGGCATGGTGCGAAGCCGGGCGGCCAATCTGGGCCAGTTTATTAGTCGGGGCACCGCACTGGGCTCAATTGTCGGCACTGATGTTGCTGAGGTTCGCTTGCCATTGACCGATACTGATATGGCGTTTTTGATGATGCCCGGCGCCAGCGAGTCTGATGCAGTTTCTGCTGATAATAACCAGGTTACGCTTATCAGCACCGTTGCAGGTCAACAAGTAGAGTGGCCAGCTAAACTGGTGCGAACTGAAGGCATGCTGGACGAACGCAGCCGGGTTATCTATGTTGTCGCAGAAGTGACTGATCCTTACCAACGCCGCAGTCAAACACAACCCGTTCTGAACTTCGGCCGCTTTGTTGCAGCAAGCATTATTGGTACTCAGGCAGAACAGGTGGTTAAAGTTGCCCGTCACTTGTTGCTTCCTGGCAGCAAAATACTGGTGGTAGATAAAGACAACACATTGCAATTTCGTCAGGTAACGGTTGACCGGGCTACCGCAGATGCGGCTTATATTACCAGTGGCTTAGAGGCGGGTGATCAGCT
>TARA_R110002126_G_scaffold13550_19_pt1 | contig 12443 bp, 9 predicted proteins | sample TARA_R110002126 | Tara Oceans TARA_R110002126 (sample SAMEA4397536) | marine metagenome | biome: Polar Biome; feature: [DCM] deep chlorophyll maximum layer (ENVO:01000326); material: water (ENVO:00002006), including particulate matter (ENVO:01000060) such as... | depth 30 m
GCAAAACATTGCTCCGCCATTAGATGCTTATGATGCTGCGGCATGGAGTGCGGTCACACCACTTTCAGAACTTTCTATTGCCAATAACGGTGAGCCCCAAGACTTTCCCGATTTCACTCGCGGTCTTTGGATGAAAAGAACACCTTATCAATGGATGAAAGAAATGTATTAGAATTTAGCTTGCTTTGGCTTCGTTCAAAGTTTTCTCATCTTCATAGTTGCCTTTAGCAATGGTCATTTTAGATTTTCTTTTCAACAGTTTGCTAGTAATTTTACGTTCTCTGTCTGCTCTAAAACTGGTGGTTTTGAAAATATCTGGGGCAAAGGAAATCGCTAAAATAATTAAGCCTAAAGCAAGTAACGTAATCGGATTTATAAAGTAATCGCTAAAAGAGAATATACCTATAATTAGTAGTGTTGAAAATGGTAGAGAACATGCTAAGATGTTTAAACCGAAGTTAACATCAAAAGTAGGATTCGGTTGTTCGTCTTTGTCTTCCATTGACTGTATAGCGCTCATATGGGCAAATGGCCAGAAACTACATGCGCTTTGAGGAAATACAACCAATAATAAAATCATAGCCGGAGTTAAAGCGGGTATGGCATATGCAAAAAGTCCACTAAGTAAAAATGCAAGTCCCATTCTTCGAAACAACATAGAAATTATCAATTTAAATTCTCCTTTGTTGATTCTAACCGCCATACCAATAAATAGCAGTACTAACGGAGTCATTAAATCTTTAATGCTCAAAGCTGTATTTTGAAAGAATGTAGGTAGAGATGAAAGATTCAATCCAAAGCCCAACATGACTAAACCTACTACTATGACGATGTTTATAGGTTCATTGATGAGAGAAATAAACAGCCCTTTTAATTTGGCAGAAGATGATTCTTGTTTCTCCACAACTGCGTTTTTTCGATACCAGTGCATGGCTAGCATGTAAAGAAGTATCAGAACAAATATTTTATTTCCAATATCTGCAAGTGCAGCCAATGCTAAGGTATCGTCACCTAAGTATGCTACAATAAATGGAAAGCATGAAAGACCAGGTGCAGTAGATGGTAAAAGCATCATCAAGGTCCGTTTTTTACTTTTCTCTTCTTTATGTAATGATGCCGCCAAAAAATATTTAGTAGCCAATAACATGAGAAGGTTAAAAGTTAAAGCTGCTAATGGAAAAACTAATAGGGTGCCATTCAGCTCTATTTTTAAGAGGGCTACGAAAATAGTCGCTGGTAAAGCCACACTTAAAATAAGAACTTTTACTCCTTTTAAATCTTGTTTTGCTACCTTCTTTTGTAAAAGCACGCCAAGACCAATAATCAATATTAATTCGAGGGTTTTTTGTAGTGCAAAATTCATTTTTCGAGTGTTTTGGTTTGAGTAGATAGATGAATTATGAATAGTCCGAAGGAGTTGAATTCAGGTTTTTTGTGTCAAGGCAATTATCCTTTCTTCCAACTCCTGGACTAATTCAAACTTAAACTAGCACTTTTTCAAGGGCAGCTGTAAACAACTTCATTTCATCCATAGTACCCATGCTCACACGGCACCAGTTTTTACCGTAGATTTCAAAAGCTCTTACACCAACACCTTCGGCGGTCATTTTTTCTAAGAAAGGTTTACCGTCCATTTCTATTGGGAATATTATAAAGCTTGTAGATGAAGGCACATATTCAAAACCTAATCTATTAAGGTTTTCATATACATATTCTCTACATTCCTTATTCAGTTTTCTCGATTTATCTTTAAAGGCTACATCTTCCATACTGGCCATTGCAGCATAAACAGATGGTAATGAAATACCCATACCGCCACGCGTAATTTTTTGAATAATATCTAATGTTTCAGGTTGTGCAACTACATAACCAACTCGTAAACCTGCCATTCCCTGAATTTTAGAAAAAGTACGTGCAATGATTACATTTTTACCCTCATTGATAAGTGAAACCATACTTTTTTTAGTAGCATCATCTAAAAAACCTAAGTATGCCTCATCAACAAAAATTGGAGTCTTTTCTGATACACGAGAACAAAAATCTACCAATTCTGCGTGGTCGGTCATGCTACCTGTTGGGTTATTAGGGTTACAGATATAAACCAATTTTGTATCATCATCTACAGCAGCTTCCATTGCTGCTAAATCATGAGACCAGTCTTTTTTCAGCGGAATAGGTTTCCATGTTGCGCCAGTAGCTTCTGCAACTTTGATTAATGACATATACGCTGGATCTGCAGAAACTATATTCCCACCATTTTGAAAGAAAACCATGGCTGTTTTTTCCAATAGATCAGATGACCCCGGACCCATCATAATATTCTCTTGTTTAACACCTTCTTCTACAGCAATCTTATCCATTAATTGATATAGTTCTTTCCAAGCATATCGGTTTCCTTTTGGTGCATATTCTTGCATGGCAGAAACAGCCATAGGTGAAGGACCGTACGGATTCTCGTTTGCATTTAATTTTGCTGCAAGCTCTAGAGGTTGCGTTGGTGCATATGGTAAATACTCTTTGAAAAACGGAGTGTACGGTATGTTTCCTTTTGCATCTAAAGCAATAGGTTGCGAGGGGAAAGCCCCGTAGGTCAAATAAGGTGCTGCCATTACACCTGCTGCTGTGAGAACGCCTCTTTTAAGCCAATCTCTTCTGTTTACATTTGTTTTCATATTGTGCTATGTTTAAGTTAAAAAATCTCTAATTCGTTTCAACAGGATCTGCATTGATTCCTAAATCTCCAGTAGCAACTATTGTATCATCACTAGGGCTAAGGCTAATGCTTACATGGGCATCTAGCGTCATAATAGAATCATAGAAATCGGTATCTGTTATGACAAAAAATTTATTGGTCATAAACTCACCCGTACTTCCACTTACATCGTCTAATGCTATAATAGTAGTGCTACCCATATCGGCTGCGCCATCTACTATTAATGCAGGGTGCATTTCACCATCAATTGTATTGTATAATGATAATTGGACCAAGGTTTGATCTAAGGTTGTTTCGTAAAAAACAATTCTTCCATACACATTAGAACCCATGGGGTCTGTTGAAATAACGCTATACGCTATGTAGTTATCTAAAGTTCCTCCACCTTCGGCAGTTGTAAGTACTGGATCTAAACGCTCTTGCTCACAAGAGATCAACAAGCCAAAAATCATTGTTAATAATAGTATGTTATTTATATATTGTCTCATAATTTTATTTTTAACGGTTTAACTAGTTGATTATAGGCTAAATGTTAGTCTGCCAAAATAATATGAACCTGCTGAACCTTGCTGATACTGAGAGTAAAGGTTAAAGGTGCGTAGCTCATATCTTATAATTTCTGGATACTCATTGAAGATGTTGTTACCACCTACAGTTAAACTAATCGCATCAGAAAATTTATAAGTAAGTCCTATATCCGTTGTAAATTCTGGTGTAAAATATTGATCGGCGTAATCTGTTGTGCCGTCTAAAAGAGTTCTAGTTCTACTATCTCTTGTTTGTACAGATCCGTAACGTGTACCTCTTAACATTGCAGAGAACTTCCCTACAGAGTAATTCAACGTACCGATAACTTTTGAACTTGGTGTACCTGTTTCAAATTGTCCAATAAGAGAACGGCTCACATAAAGGTCTACCAATTCATCATCTGTAAGTGTGGTGTTCAAATCTGGCACATTAGCACCTTCAAATTTATTTTCTCTAAAAGTACCTGCAAGTACTAAACCTAGTTTACCAGCACCAAGATTAGTGTTATAGTTAACTACTGCCTCAATACCCTGGGTACTAACATCGCCACCATTAATTCTAAAACTAGCTAAACCACTACCAATAATAGGTTCTAGCACAGGTGCACTAGCAGAATCAAATTCACCGGTTTCAAAAATTCTGTCTAAAATGTCAATTTTATAAGCATCTAATGTTATATCAAATTTTCCAATTTTCGTAGTAAATCCAAGACTTACGTTTCTTGATCTTTCTTCTGTTAATTGACCTATTCCTAATGCTTTTGCTGCAGAACTACTATTAGGATAAAGCGTACCGTCAAAAGGAGTTAGACCTAAGAAGAACGTGTAGCTATGAGAGTAATTTAATTCTTGTAAAGAAGGAGCTCTAAAACCACTACTGTATGAACCTCTAATAGCAAAATTTTCTCCAATTTTATAACGACCCGATATTTTACCTGTCATTACATTACCAAAATCTGAATAGTTTTCTACACGTACAGCTCCAGATAATAATAGATTCTCATTAACATCTAATTCCATATCCAAATATGCAGCCATTACAGATCTCCAACTATCACTCTCGTTTTCAGGTGCAAAACCTCTAAAACACTGACAGTTCAATGCATAATTTTTAACCAATAACTGGCTTACACCTGCATATTCTAAAATTTGTGGGGCACCACTATCATCTGCATATGGGTTTCCGCCAAGGTCTTCTAAAGGAAATCCGTCAGGACCAACCAAAGCTTGATTATCCTCTGTAGCGGTTACTACACCGTAAGTGCCAGATGTCCAGCTTTCTTCTTGTCCTGCTTCAATAGCATAGTTTTCAAATCTAAGTTCTCCACCAAATGCAACATTTAATCCAGATAAGATATCCTCATAGAAATGCGATGCATCTAAGTTGATCGTATTTTGTAAAAAGCTATGTGTACCCAAGTTCATGTCTGTAGGTGAACTTGGACCGATACTAGCGTTCCACGTATTGAACATACCAAATTTTGCGGAATTATTACCGAAGGTATTACTTAGGTCAAATTCGTAATCTCCTAACATACCTGTTATACCGGTTGCAAGAGAAATATTGTATTGGTCATTATATATTTGTGGTCTAAATCCGTTAGGGTATAAATCAAAACTTGCTCTATCAGATTGTGCCGCTCTCCTGTAAAAACAGCTATAGGCATCTGAATATTGGTAACCAACATCGCCAAATGCATAAAAGCTTGCGGTATCTGAAAACGGAGTTTCTAAGTTAAATGCGAAACTCATATTTGTTTTTGCCGGTAGGCCAGAATACGTAGCTACATCTATTTGTTCAATATCTCTAGCGTCCATTAAACCTCTTACGGTTTGTAAAGAAGCTATAGATGCAGCATCGCCCGCAGCTTGTGCGGCAATTAGTTCTGGGTTTGTAATTATTGGCAAACCTTGTGTTGTTGTTCTGCCATTAGATAGGTACAGGTCATCATAAAGTGGTGCTCTGTCGATACCTAATACTGTTGGTCTAACAGTACGTTCAGATTGTGCTACCATTATTGAAGCATTGAAATAGCCTCCGTTCTCAAAACCGATACCGTAATTACCATCAAATTGAAAATTCTCACCATCCCAACCATCTAAAGAACGTGTTAGTTCGCGCTCACCATCTGTTAGGTCAGATTCGTCATAATTGGGTTTGTTCGTGTAAGCACCAGCGGTTAAACTACCAGTAAACTCACCAGTACCTTTTTTCATTACCATGTTTATTACCCCTGCAATGGCATCTGAACCATATTGTGCAGAAGCGCCATCTCGTAATATTTCAACACGTTCTACTCCAACAGATGGAATAAAACGCATATCTACACCAGGACCAGGAGTTCCTGTTTGGTTACCTGCGAGTATTGCCGAAGCATGTCTTCTTTTTCCATTTACAAGTACAAGCATTTGACTTGCTGCCAAACCTCTTAAACTTGGTTGGCTTACAAAGGAGGATAAATCACCACCACCACTGGTAAATGCGGTAAATGATGGTGCTGCTGCAGCTAACATTTGTGAAATGTCTTGCTGTGGCATGTTGATAGCATCTTGTGCTATGTTAATAACGTCTACAGGTACAGGAGTGTCAAGTTTTGTGCGTCCTTGTCTTCTTGACCCCACTACCACTGTCTCTGTCAATTGTTGAGCAGATTCTACCAGTGTAGCGTTTATTGTTGTTTTACTATTAACTGGAATTTCTAATTTGGCATACCCTATAAAGGAGTATACTAAAATGGCGTCACTATCTGCAGTAATGGAATAAAGACCGTCAAAATCTGTAATGACACCTTTTGTGGTTCCTTTGACCAAAACGTTAACACCGGGCAATGGGCCTTGAGCATCTGATACTTTACCGTTAATTGTAATTTCCTGTGCTTGTGCTACGAATAGTGTACATAGTAACAAGAAGGTTAATGTTAGAATTTTCTTCATAATCATGTGAGTTTAGTTGTTGCTCAATAGTATGCCTGCCTAAAAAGCGTTTCTGTGGTTAGCAGAAATACTAATGGGGGAATACATTATGCGTAAAAGAAAAGTTCCGGACACTTTACAGGTCAATAAATCAGGTTATTAAGTGATTATATGACTTAGACAATATTATAAAATGTTAAAGAAATATAAAAACTTCATACTTGGCTAAGTGTCTGTAATAAAGTATGTTGTGAAGTTTTATTTTAAAAAATAGTTAGGTTTTTTTAAAAAATCTATTGATAATGCAGCTTTTTGTATATACAGGGTTCATAAAGTGTCAAATTTATATTATTGCCTAAAAAAGTGCTTTTTATTCTTTTATCAATTTGATTAGGGAATAATAAGTAATACCTCATTTTTTGGTCTTTTTATTGTCATATTTTTACTAAAAAAACTATAACTATAAATTAAATTTGTTAAAACAGGCTAAAACCTTATAATAGTTCAATGATAGTTGAATTTTTATGCAGTTAATGATTTTAAACTTTTAAAACAGATGAGGAATAAATTAGACCAAGTTGATTTTAATATTTTAAATATTTTGGCAGAAAATGCACAGACACCTTATACTGATGTTGCCAAAAAATTGATAGTTTCTCCAGGTACGGTGCATATGCGAATGCGTAAGATGAGAGAAATGGGCTTAATAACTGGTGCAACCCTAAGTCTGAACTATGCTAAAATGGGATGGAAGATGACCATATTCCTTGGTATATTTCTAAGTGAAATAAGTATGTTTAAAAAGGTAATGGAGCAATTAAATGATATAGAAGAGGTGGTGAAAATACACCACGTTACCGGCAAATACGACATTTTCATCAAAATGCATGCAAGAGATAGTTTCCATTATAAACAAGTTTATCAAGATGATATACTTGGCATTGCTGGTATACGTGGTATAGAATCATTTATTTCAATAGAAGAGAATTTAGAAAGACATATTCAATTCGTTGAAGTAGAAGAATAATAAATTATAACAATTTCATTTCGGTTGGGTTCCAATCAACTGGCTGTTTTCTAGAGTAACTTTCATTTGCCAATAATGCAGCTCCGGCAGCTCTAAGACCAAATTTTGGGTCTTGTATTACTTTACCGTTTGTTCTTATGTTGGTAAAGAAATTATAAAAATGATCATAATGTGCTCCCTTATAATCTCTTGGTGCTTGCCAAGTAGTTGTACCAGTGGCTAAATTGCTTGATCTGGTATCTAGTTTTTTAGAGGCGTATTCTTTTTTTATTTGTGCTTGCATGTCTTCAGTAAAGGAAATTAAAGAATACCCACTTGGTTCCATACCCAGCTTTGAGCGTTTAACAGTAACTGAATTTTGACCTATTTCCATTTCACCTTCGGTGCCAATTAGTTTAAAGCCACCACTACCGCCACTACCTGCAATGAAGTTAATACGAAAAGCAGCGTTAAAAGGCGCATGTGTTTCTGTTTTTGGATAATCATAAAGGGTAATAGATACATCCGGCACATCTCTACCATCTTTCCAATAACGGAGGCCGCCAGTCGCCAAAGCTCTATTAGGTCCATCAGAACTTATTACATAGTTTAATGTAGAAAATGCATGGACAAATAAATCACCTGCAACACCGGTACCGTAATCTTGATAGTTTCTCCATCTAAAAAAACGATTGTTGTCATAAGCTACTTTTGGTGCACTACCCAAAAATGTATCGAAATCTACTGTTTTTGCATCCGCATCTGTAGGTATTGGATATTGCCAAGCTCCTTCAGATGAGTATCTATCATTGTACATATCTAGCATAACAATATCACCAATTGCTCCATCTTCATACAATTCCTTTGCCTTTTCATTACCTAAAGAAGACATTCCTTGGCTACCTATTTGACAAATTTTGCCAGAACTTTTTTGTGCTTTTATAATTTTTTGTCCTTCATTAAAATTTTGTACCATTGGTTTCTCACAATATACATGCTTACCCGCTTTTAAAGCGGCAACGGTAATAGTTTGGTGCCAATGGTCTGGTGTAGCAATTAAAACAGCATCAATATCTTTTCTGTTTAGAATTTCGCGATAATCTCGTGTCACGAAAATATTTTGTCCCCATAGCTCTTTTGCACGTTCAAGTCTTCCTATATATAAATCGCATGCGGCAACTAATTTAACGCCATCAACCTGTAATGCAGATTGCGTGTCGTATATGCCTTGAATACCTGTACCTATTAAGGCAATGTTGATTTGGGCATTATTTGAATAGTGCTCAAAAGAATAATTTCTTTTTAATATTTGAATTTTATTTGTAGCGGCAGCCAGTAAAAATGGTGATGTACTTATTGCAGCTGAGGTAAGCGAAGCGCGTTTTATAAACGATCTTCTCGTATTTTTTTTATTCATGTTTTGGTTTGAGTTGAAATTAGTTGTTGTTAGCTACTAAAAATACCAAATTATTATGGTGCATAAGGTAGCCTAAACGTGATTATCGGGTAATGTCACAATTTCTAGATAACATATATATTAAAATGAAGTCGTTGGTCTTTATTATTGACCAATGAGCAATATTTATGATTTAAATGGCATAATCTTTTTTTAGATCAACGTAATTTTGCATTCGCTTAAAAAAGAGATTTGTTGAAAGATTTACTTATAGCAGCACTTTGGAGCATCTCCCCATTAGGAGAGGCTAAGGTGGGTATACCTTATGGTCTTCTTCACGGGGCAAATATTTATATGGTCTTCGTAGTATGTTTTTTAGCTAACGTTATGGTTTTTCCTATCATGATGTTTTTTTTGAACACCGTTAATAGATCGTTGCTTAAGTGGCATTTTTATAAAAAGAATGCACTTTTTGTAGCAAGAAGAGCAAAAACAGGCTCTGGCGATAAGATAAAAAAATATGGTTTTTATGGACTCATATTCTTTGTAATGCTGCCTGTACCTGGTACTGGTGTATACGCGGGTAGTATTGCTAGTTATCTTTTTAAGTTTGATAGAAAAAAAGCATTCTTGGCTAATACTATAGGTATATTTTTATCATCTTTAATTGTTTGGGCCACTACTTTATTGACCATGAAGGGTATGGCTTAAACCAATAAGGTCTTTTGATTTTATCTTTACATTTTGTGAATAACTAAACCTTGTAATAATTCCATTACCAAGCTTAGCCCTTTAAATTTGCAGCTTTTTTAAGCTATGGATACCCTAAAGATTGGTGATAAATTATATAATGTTGAACAGGACGGATTTAACGATTTTGCAAGATATTCCTTTTCAGAAGTAGTACGACTTACCGAAACTTTGGCGGTATTAAAAAATGGAGTTAGGCTTATTAATAGACCTAAACAATCATACATAATGGAAGATGTTGGCTATTCTGTTTCTCGTAACAAAGGTTCGCATTGGCATATTGTTTCTTTAAAAGCTATTAGAAATGCACAGATTGAAAACGAAAAAATTAAGGTGCATGATTGGTTCGAATCAAAGCAATTTACTTTTAAAGAGAAGCAATATATTTATAATCTTTTTAAAGCAGATGAGACCCAGTAAAATTCAGAGGCAGCTTAAGTTGTTATAAGAAATGAACAGACCGTTTTTTTATTAAAAAACCTTTATTACCTTTGCAAGGTTGTGTTGTGTCTCAAAGAATATTTGAGGCAATTGTGTTTATCGGATTACACCGATAGAACCCAATGAAAGGCTTTCCATTAAGGGAGGCTTTTTTTGTTTTTACCCTATAGTCTATGAATGATGTAATGTATTAAAGAGGCTGCTAGTTTTGCGGTTTGGTCATCAATATCATAGGTAGGGTTAAGTTCCACTACATCTACACCTAACAATTTGCCAGAATCGATGATTAGTTTTAGACTTTCTAATACCACATCTGGTGCAAATCCCATAGGTGATGCTGCGCTAACTCCGGGTGCAAATGCCGAAGAAAAACCATCTAAATCTATTGTTGTGTAAACATAGTCTACATCTTCCATAAATTGAATGAGCCGTAGTTGAACGTGCTCTAAATAATTTATACCAAAATGTTTTTGCAGAAGATAATTCACTTTGTGCTTTTCAGCAAACTCGAATAAATCTTTGGTATTGGCATCTTTTCGGATACCAAGCGCCATATATTTTATAGCCTCATTTTTGGCTTCATGTTCCAGTGCAATTTGATAAAATGGTGTACCTGAATTATTCCCATTGGTATTTGCCCTAAGATCAAAATGGGCGTCGAAATTGATAATACCTAGTTTTTCGCCATTTTTTAAATGTTTGGCTAATCCGTTATAATGACCATAGGCAAGATCATGACTACCTCCTAGTATAATAGGCATTGTGTCACTTTCTAATAAAAATGAAACAGCCTTAGCTAAATCATTTTGTAATTTTTCTAAATCTTGATTTTCACATTCTAAATTTCCAAAATCTACTAATTGGGCTACTTCGCTAAGATGGTTAGACATTTTACCTAATTCTTTACGAATAGCGTCAGAACCCATAGCTGCACCAACCCTGCCTAAATTTCTCTTTACACCTTCGTCACTGCTATAGCCTAATAAAGCAATGGTCTTCGTATTTGTAGCTGTAAAAGACTCCTTAATGCTTGAAAATTGTACTTTCTCGTGCAGATAGAGTTGCTGATTAGAAGAACGTCCTTTCCAATTTGCTTTATCCGCTAACTTATAGTTTGACATATAATCCTAAATTTAATGAATTATAAAATCTTGAATTTCTTGAAATTCGGGGGAACCTTAAGATTTTACATTTTCTGACAACAGAACTGTAAAGTAATACTAATCTTACATTTTTAAAATATTAAAAAGTAATTAAGCTAATTTTTATAGCAATAAAGCAATCACAACCACCTTAAAATAAATTATCTAAAAGCTTATTCTCAACTAATGTTGGTATGGTAACCTTTAGTGTTTTGGTTCTGTCCATTTCCCGTTGTAAAGCAAACATTGCTTCTTTATTCCTCGCCCAGCTACGTCTTGCAATTCCGTTGTTTACGTCATAAAAGAGCATGTTTTTTAGCTTTCGTTCCGAATCTTTAGATCCATCCAATACCATTCCGAAACCTCCATTGGTGACTTCGCCCCAGCCAACTCCGCCACCGTTGTGTATAGATACCCACGTTGCACCTCTAAAACTATCGCCAATAACATTGTGTATTGCCATGTCTGCCGTGAATTTACTGCCATCGTAAATGTTACTGGTTTCTCTATAAGGAGAATCTGTACCACTCACATCATGGTGATCTCTACCTAAGATAATAGGTGCACTTAATTCTCCATTATCGATAGCTTCGTTAAATGCCAATGCAATTTTTGCCCTACCTTCCGCATCTGCGTATAAAATTCTTGCCTTAGAGCCAACCACCAATTTATTTTGTTCTGCTTCAGATATCCATTTTATATTATCTGATAGCTGTTGCTGAATTTCAATTGGCGCTTCTTCTTTAATTTTCTGTAACACACGTAATGCAATCGCATCGGTCTTTTGCAAATCTTCTATTTTTCCTGAAGAACATACCCAACGAAATGGTCCAAAGCCATAATCAAAACACATAGGACCTAAAATGTCTTGCACGTAAGACGGATATTTAAAATCAATATCATTTTCTGCCATAACATCGGCACCTGCTCTTGATGCTTCTAATAAAAAGGCATTTCCGTAATCGAAGAAATAGGTACCTTTTTTGGTATGTAGATTTATGGCATCGGCATGTCTGCGTAACGATTCTTGAACTTTTGTTTTAAATGCATCAGGATTCTGATTCATCATATCGTTTGCTTCCTCAAAAGATAACCCGGAAGGGTAATAACCACCTGCCCAAGGATTGTGCAAAGAGGTTTGGTCAGAACCTAGATGTATAAAAATCTGCTCTTCATCAAAACGCTCCCAAACATCTACCACGTTACCGATAAATGCTAATGAAACTATTTCATTTTTAGATTTGGCAATTTTGGTTCTAGTAACTAAAGTGTCTAAATTTTCAATTAACTCATCTACCCAACCTTGCTCATGTCTTTTCTTTGCTGCAAGCGGATTCACTTCTGCACAGATTGTGATGCATCCGGCTATGTTGCCAGCTTTTGGTTGTGCACCACTCATTCCGCCTAAACCTGCGGTTAAGAATATTTTTCCATTGGGATTTTCATCCGCCTTCAATACTTTTCTAAAAGCATTCATAACTGTTATAGCAGTGCCATGAACAATGCCTTGCGGACCTATATACATATAGGAACCCGCAGTCATTTGACCGTATTG
>TARA_R110002126_G_scaffold6901_6_pt1 | contig 12434 bp, 30 predicted proteins | sample TARA_R110002126 | Tara Oceans TARA_R110002126 (sample SAMEA4397536) | marine metagenome | biome: Polar Biome; feature: [DCM] deep chlorophyll maximum layer (ENVO:01000326); material: water (ENVO:00002006), including particulate matter (ENVO:01000060) such as... | depth 30 m
CGAATGAGAGCATACAGCGGCACTGTACACAACTATGGCGGCGTTCAACGCGGAGAGCCACAGGCAGGCACGGTTGGAGAACCAAGACCAGCACAAGAAAGCGTAGAGCAGCAGATTGACAGGATTGACGCGCTGCTGAAAGAGACAGACGATACATATGATTTGAGAATATATAGTATCAAAGTCGGGGTTGTGATCGACAGAGACAATGGAGGCTCCGAGTCGGAAACAGCTACAGAAATCCGCGGAGTTGAAGCGGTAACCACTGTACGACCGGTGGCTGCTAGTAAACGCCCAGTGACAGCTACCTCAGAATATGTATTGTATGATATTAAGTTTGAATTATTGGGTGCTCAGAGTAGAACTGGTTTTCGCGATAAAGTTTTATTACCGCGCATGCGACAAATCAAGGGGCTTAAAATTATGACAGTATCTTCCATTCATCGAACAAATCGTAAAGGCACCATTAGAACTGTACGTGAGATGGTAAATGAAGGTGGAGGTTATTTTGGGGGCGTGAGCAACTTTGGCGGCGCCGCTGGAAATCTAGCCTCGCAAAGAAGAGATAGTCGTCCCATGCCTACTCCCAGAGGGGGCGTTCAAGATGTTCTGGATGACTGGGTAGATGGCAGCGTACAAATGTATGATATGCCAACCGACACAACTAACATGGCTTACCACGTCATGATGCCAGTCGAAGAATTATTACCCTACACCGATCGCGTGTTTAGGGCGCCTAAAGATGCATTCGACGGGATGTACCAAAATTTTATAAAAAACGGTCCACATTCTCCTGTTTATTTAGCCATAGGAAAAAATGGTCGCGCTAAAATAACCGGAGGCGAAGATATGGTTTGGTATGCGAAGCGCGCTGGTTTAGAGGAGCTACCGGTTTTCTTTAGTTACCAAAGGCAAGTTTAGTGATAAAACTTATAAGTCGACTTAGAACCACAGCAAAATACATGGTATTGGTGGTCTTGATTGCAGGCTTTATAGGATTCTCAGGCTATAGTGCAATTAAAATGTATTCGATACCATATAGACATCAAATACAAAAAGATAATAACGTATCAAAACTTTATTCAGTTTCTCATCAAAAGGCAATTAAAAGGTCAAGAGAAAGCGCGGTACAAGTGCTCTCGGTCAGCCCGATGCAGGGTTTTTTATCGACGTTCAGTGGTACTTATTTTGAATACTTCGGAAATCATTTTATAGTAACAGTGGCTCACGGAATTCAAGGTCCGTGTGAGTATACAAAAATAGTCTATAACGGCGAGATACTTAACTGTAAAAAATACATAACCGTAGACAATCATATTGACTATGCAATTATTCAAATTGAAGAGATGAAAAACAGAAAAGCGATTAAAATCCCAAGAGATCTTCCAAAGAATAAGCAATGGATTAAATCCTATTCTATCTTAAACAGTCTAATATATACCGGGTATCCGAACACAATCGGACCACTAACAATTAGCGGAGAGGTTGCTGGCTTTGCATCATCTGAATATATTTATATGATTTCATATGCATGGCAAGGTTCTTCTGGCTCCGGAGTGTTTGATTCGAGCGGAAAATTTATAGGATATATAGTCGCTGTTGATGTCGGACAAACAGAATTTGGATTTCAGATACTACAGAATGTGGTTTTAGTTGTTCCAGCTTTTAAAATTGATTGGGTAAAGGCACTTACTGAAAGCGAATGAGACAATTGAAATCTATATATGTTTACATAAAATGTTTTTTATGCGATAATAAGGTGAGAGATAAACACCAAAAGGAAAATTAAAATGATTGGCGATACACGGGACTCTGAAGAAATGATCGAATTGGTATCCACTGAGGACTCAGAGGATTTAAAACCAAAGCCACCCCCCAAGTTGGCACCCCGCGGCATTAGAACATTCACCGTGTGCCGACAACACGATGAAACTGGTGTCTCCGGAGAGGGTGTTGTGATTGAGGGAGTAGTATTAGCCTCCGGACATTGTATAATTCACTGGCTTTATCCTCCCCCGCGCGGTGGAATTGCAATTTTTGATTCCCTCAGAGATTTTGAAACAGTGCACATTAAGCCACACCCATCGAATAAAACAATTGTTACATTTGATGATGGCGAGCAGACAATTTATGATGGCGGTTGAGATCGTTTAAGAATTAGCGACTAATTACTTTGTTATGGAAGACTGGAAAAATTACGTAAAATCAATCCAAGAAATTGATACATACAGAAACAGAATTAAGAGCTATGTTTCTGATCGCAACTCTTTGCTCAACAAGGGCGGTCAAAAGAACACGGCGCCGTTTACAAAAAAAATGGGTTCCCACGTTACCTTCGATAAGCAGGTTGATAATATAGATGAAGAGGTGGAGCCTGAATCTTTTCAAGTACATGACGCACTTGAGCCATCTATATGGGACGATGAGAAGCTAAAATCCAAAATAAGAGATAGGCTAATGAAAATAGCCAGTGATTTTATTGACGGTTTGCCGGTTGAAGTAAAAATACAAGATGTAACTTTGACCGGGTCTCTTGCAAACTATAATTGGTCAAATTATTCAGATGTTGATTTGCATATTATAATTGATTTTTTAGAAATTGATGCCAATCGAGTTTTGGTCAAATCGTTCTTCGATAACGCAAGAATGTCATGGAACAATAAACATGATATCACAATAAAGGGATACGATGTTGAAATTTATGTGGAAGATGTAAGAGAGACCCATAAATCATCGGGTGTTTATTCTGTGATGAGGGATGAATGGAACAAAGAACCTAAAAGGTACCAAAGCGAAATTAATTTCACTGCTGCAAGAAAAAAAGCCGATGACCTAGAATTTCAAGCAAACATTGCGGCAAATCTAGTAAACGCCGGCAGATACAAGCTGGCTCTCAAAAATATTGACAGGCTTAAGAAAAAAATAAGGAACATGCGCCGCGCGGGACTCGAAAGCAAACAGCAAGAGTTTTCGGTAGAAAATATTGCATTTAAAATATTACGTAGAAATGATATACTTGGTATGTTAAATGATCTAAAAATCAAGGCTTATGACAGCCTGTTAAACCTTAACGGAGACAAAGATGGAATTTATTGAAATTAGTGAAGATAACTCGGTGTTTCCGGGGGAATATATCTATCATGAGCCCTCTAAGACTATTGTTTTGGCAGGGGCGTTTAACAGAAAAGAAAATTATATCAGAGTCCTAAAGCATGGTAGATATCTTGAAGACATAGTATCTAATTTTAAAAAGATTGAATTATCAAAACAAGAAAAAAAAGAAAGATTTATAGCAAAAGGCTGCAAAAGCTGCAAGGGTCAAACTAAATGATCTTAAATAATCCATTCACCTGCGGACCATTTTTGTCAGCTAGCGTGAATGTTGATAGGTTTTCACAAGGTATCTATTACACTTACTTGCTTTCAAGCTCGATGGAAACATATATTGATATTGAAAATAAATTAAAAGATGCTATTGATAACAATTTAGATGAAGAATACATTATAAATCTGGAGAAAGAAACCAGCTATTTTAGCGGTTTATTGGAATTGGCTTTAACTCTTGGACCCAATCCCGACAACGAAGAAATACAATGACAAAAATCTATATCTATTGTGTGTTTGAGAACAACGACACACTTTATGGAGTTTATTCATCAATAAAGTCAGCACACAGAGACGCCATAAAACTCTGTAATAAGGGCACTGCTGCTGTTTATATAAATTATCAGGGAAAAAGCATGCGACCAGAATTAACTCTGTTAAGAAATATATTCAAAGGGGAGATAGACTTAAAGGTTAATTATTTTTCTGAAAATTCAAAGGTAGTTGTTCTAAAGACAAAATTGAGAGAATAAAATGGAAGTTATTAAAATTTATGGTGTCTCAGATTGCCCTGCGTGCTTGCTGGCGCAATCACTTGCCATGGAAGCCTACCCTAAACACGAATATGTGTTCATCAACATGGATTTTGCAACAGTATATCGCAACAATGTAAAAAAAAGATTTGCTCATCAAACATACCCCATCATTACCATTGAAGATGAAAATGAGGAAGTTTTAATTGGCTCTTCAGAGAACTTAAAAACTTTTTTGTCAAAATAGGTCTTTCGCTGTTAGTTACTATGTGGGTATCAACAAGGGATCATTGATAATGTGGGTTGCAGGTCACAAATCTTATCAAGCAGATGGTGACGTTTTAATTGGTTTAGACCCTATTTATAAATACGGAATAATAATGGAAGTATCCTACCGAGACACAGATTATCTTGCAGTTGCCTCCTTCGAGGATGGAAGCTGGCATGTGGTTGATTTAGAGAGCGACGAAGTAATAATTTTAAGTGAGGGCGCCGGTGGCTAACATATTTTTTTCCGGCAATAAGCAGGGAAAACAAGATGCAATCAATTCCTTGACTCTTAAAATATCTGAATATTTCGGTGGCAGATCCGAAGTGCGCGCTGTATCAGATGATGGCGGTCAGCTTTTAGAGATTCAAATTGAAGTTTCAGAACCCTCGGCTAATCTAAGTGAACAGCTACCTGACTTCCCTGTGGATGAAGTAGTACCAATATGGAACGGCTGGCGCGTAGTCTTATTAAAAGTGCCGCCCACATATATTGACAGTATAACCCTCGGCACCACCGGTGACGATTACTGATTTTTTAACATTTGGCTTACATAATATTGTTGACTTGCTGCCGATAATGGTATATATTATATGAGTAGCTTGGGGAAATATTGTGAACATGACAGCCGAAATTAAACAAACTCTTTTGCGAACGGTCTGTGGTGGATGGGACCGAAACTTTTTGGAATCCGTATTGGAGCAAATAAGTAAAGGTAGGGAACTATCCGTAAAGCAAAAAGATATATTAGCCAAAGTTCTTGGGCGTAACGGTGAGGCGAATCAGGTGATTCACGATAACTGGTCTACTGAATACGAAAAAGGTTATAAGACTCACGCTAAAGTTTTAGCAGAGTACCACAGCCTTCAACCTTATTACAGAGAAATGGCAAAAGATATATTAAATGATCATGTGCCTGAAAGAGTCAAGTTTCTGAGAATGTTCAATAATAAATACTCTAAAAAGATTATAACCGAATATCAAAAGGAGCCTAAATACTCCGCCGGCGACTTTGTGAGTCCACGTGCATCCTTTGTCGGTTTTAAGAATGCAGAAGCTGCGCGCAGCTTTGCACACCCAGCAGTGAGAAAAGCCGTAGAAAGGTTTATGCGTACCGGCGGGTTTATTATCGAGATTAAAAAAGAAATATATAGCCATGCGAAGGGCGCAAAACGATACAGAATATTACCAATAGGCGAAACTATCCCCTTGATTGTGGAGGAAAGATTTATAAAGCTAAATCGCCATAAAGCATGAGTCTATTTACTATGTGGACAAAGAGATACCAGCCTTCAAAATCGGAGACTTCGTTGTTTGTGATTTTGAATATATTTCCTACGTTAAACACTACTATCAGCAAGGTGAAACTATCGACACCTCACTTTATTATGGCATAATAGTTAGCGTTGATTGGTCTTTTTATGCTTACATGGAGGAATATGTTTATGAAATCTTATGCCTTGACGGTGAGAAAAAATACTTTATGGAATCTGAAATAAAAATGGCTTATAGTGCTTGACAGCCGGACATTAAGGTGATACATTATATACATGGCTGATTGGTGGAATGGTATACACAGGAGACTTAAAATCTCCCGCCCGTTCGGGCTTGCGAGTTCGAGTCTCGCATCAGCTACCACTTTTTATGGGTTGTTAGCTCAATGGTAGAGCACTTGGCTTTTAACCAATAGGTTCTGGGTTCGATCCCCAGACGACCCACCATTTACATAGGCTCTTAGCTCAGTTGGTCAGAGCGTCCCGCTCATAACGGGGTGGTCCTCGGTTCAAGCCCGAGAGAGCCTACCATTTTAACAGGAGAAAAAATGACTTACACAGTTATTTATGAAGATCAGAACACTGGAAACCTGGGTACATTTACATTTGTATCGAGACGACATGATAAAAGCTATGCATGGGCGGAGTTTGAAAAAGATTACGCACAGGAAGGGCAGACCCCCATTATGATCATGCCAGGAAACCACCTTGTATACTTTGCATCTGACATTTCATTCACAAATGTCGCTTGACAAAGTGTGCAAATCACGATATACTAGTATCAGTTCCGCTTAGGAACATAACCGACCGTTTAGGTCAAGGAAATTATATGACTAATACAAAACAAAAAACAGCAACTTTAGATGTTGCAGACTTCAAAAACGATATTGCTAGGTATGCATCCATGGGGGCTAACTATGTTGGTGTTCAATATTTTGATTGGGATGACTTAGAGATTCAATCTAGGCAATACCAAACAAGGGCATCTGATGCTGATCTTGGACATATTGCGATGTTGGCTGCTGACATTGAAAGTGTTGGCTTGCAGACGCTTCCAGTTGTTGAGCTTGATCCGATAAGGAATAAATACTCTGTCTTATCAGGCTTTCATCGTCTTTTGGCTATGCGAAAAAACAACGATCAACCCGATTATCAGAAAAGCAAATACCCAGCTATTATTCTGGAGTTTCAATCTAGTTTTGATAGGTGGAACTTTTTACAAGATGAAAATAATCATCGCCCCGCAAAGCCACACGGCAAAAATGACGCAATACATTATTTGAAAACTATGAAATCTCATGGTTATTTTGATACATACGGAAAAGACACGAAAGCCATCCAGACTGCGGCATATGATTTGTTGTCTAAAAACTATCCCAGAATTAAGACAAGTGCCAAGCTATCTATCTTCAAAGAGGCTCTCGACACACAGATTAAAAAGGTTAGGACTTTTACAAAACAAGAGGCTTATAATGATGCTAGTAAGTATTATGGTAAGCAAGTAAAGAGTGGGCAAGTAGATGGAGACACTTGTTATGTTGTGTCCGACTACAACGTCGCTGTTAAGGTCGTTAAAAATGCAATGTTAAGTCGTGCAAATCAAATTGTTGATAAGAATGCTTCTAACGGATTGAGTGTAAAGGTGCTTACTTGGGTTCCCAAAGGAAATGAGTCTCTCTCTGGATATAGAAAAAAAGCAGTGAAAGACGTGACCACCATGAATACCATACTTTATAATTCAAAAGTCGGTGTGGTTGCGGAAATTGTTTTTCTCCCCCAGACTCTACACCCAGTACAAGAAAGTGATTTGATAAAATATACGTGGGATCCAAAAAAGAAAATGTTTATTCAATCTAAATAAATTCAAAATGTCCCTTGACTCTAGATAGGTCGGACGTTATACTATAAGAGTAACATGCACCCTTAGCTCAGTTGGATAGAGCATCGGCCTTCTAAGCCGAGGGTCGTTGGTTCAAGTCCAACAGGGTGTACCATACGGGTGTAGCTCAGGGGTAAGAGCAGTCGTCTTATATGCGATTGGTCGCAGGTTCAAATCCTGCCTCCCGTACCATCAATAACAAACAAAGGAAAAAATGTCTTACCACGATAGACCACCCGGATACATGAGGTCCGGCATCGGTGTAGTGAACCCCCTGATCAGGATAGAGAACAAGCTAAAGAAAGTACAAGAGGTGTTAGACAACATCAGCGATGCTTCTATCTTGACTGCGAACGATTTGAAGACTAAACTTCAAAAAGTGCTTGATGATTAGAGTTGGCTCTCTCGTCAAGTACATCCCAAGTCCGTCATCGACTTTTAAGTGGGAACAGTATTTGAACACAGAGGGTCGCGATCCTGGTATTGTTTTGCGCGAAATAGATGAAAAAGGAACAACCACCAAGCGATATGAGATCAGGTGGCAGAATGGAAAGATTACAGAAGAATGGATAACTTACTTGGAGATTTTTGAATGAATATGTTAACAACCTTTGTACTGATGGGGGTTATTGATTCCCATGATGGCGTTTTCGCCACGGTAGAACTAAATACTAATCCGGCATCTAATGGTGGACCTGCAACTGCGATAATGCCAGTGGCAGCTTTTCCTTGTGAAATTAGCGAAGGTAAGCTGTTTTATATAGTAAAACTACATGAAGAACAGGATGCTGTGATTGTTTGCGCGGAGAAAAAAGATGAGCCAATACGAGAAAGAACTGATTGACAGGTGTATCGAATCACACTATAATATGATTAGGATGCACAGGAGAGCAATCATTGAGTTATCACGCAAGACTATTAAAGAGCGCGAGACTTGCAAAGAATGTTTTGATTTTGAGATTATAAATGAAAGTGGGCGATCTGGTGAGAGTGAAGAATGATCCCGATACATGGTTGGGACACGGCGTTGTTTTGGCTATGGCAAAGGATGAGAAGACAGCGAGAGTCCGATGGTTTGATGAGTGGACAGAACAGCCGATTGATTGGAATACTGTGTGGACACTGGAGGTGATAAGTGAAAGTCGGTGATCTCATATCGTTCATGCCGATAGGGTTCGGCAACGAGGACTGGTCCAATCCGTCTATTGTTGTGGGCGAATACGAAAGCCCCAATGAGGGATTGTGGTCTATTTGGTGTGACGGGATTTATTGCGTCATAGACGACACCAACTACGAAATACTGCACTTGACAGGTTCTTGACTTGACGCGGGAGCAAGTGGGTGTTATAATATATATATGAAAGTCGGTGATTTAGTTAAGTGGGAGAATGTGTTAAATGATAGTATGGATCACCACCGAGAAGATCATGGTATCGTGATTAAGATGTCTCGCACAGGACACGACTCCGAATCGGCACAGATATTGTTTACAGATGGAGAGCTTTGGTGGGTGGATATTCAAAAGCTGGAGATAGTAAATGAAGCCGGGTGACAAAGTTAAAATGGAACCCATGTGGAAATATGAGATTGCTGTGGGCGAGATTGAAAAGGTAACAGAAGGTTATGTTATTGTCAAGTGGGTTGACATTCCGGGTCAATGGCATTATACTAAAGAACAGGCACAGAGATTGGAGATCATAAATGAAGATAGGTGACTTAGTTAAACTTAAATCAATGCATCGTCGGCAAGCCATACGCACCGGATTGATCGTTGATCTGATAGAAAAGAAGTGTTGGCGCACAGATGTGCTTGGCAACAAAATAAACTGGAATAAAGTTGAGCCAGAGCCACACGCGGTTGTATTGATTAACGGCGACAAGCGTGCAATCCCATTCACAGATTTGAAGGTGATTTCGTGAGTATGCCTCGATGTTTTGACTGCGGCGAAGAGTTCAACCCCAAGCGTAGAGCTTTGGGGTATGAGCATTGTTTGGAGTGTGGTGAGCAGTACGCAAAAGAAACCGCCGAGCATAGGAAGAAATGTACAGCACCACTTTATAACAAGGGTGCGTATCAGTACGTGAGTAGCATGCAAGACGCACGAAACGCCGGCAGGTAGTTGACACTCTCTTGACTTGACGTTGAGAGTTGTCGGTGTTATCTTATATGTATAAGGAGAAGTAATGAAAGTTTGGGTAATGCAAGGAAGTTACGAAGGCGAGATGTTTAGCTCTGTTCACTTTACACAGAAAGGTTGTGCGCTAGCGTGTATTGCTGATATAACAGAGTTTCACGGCATCGACGATGACGAAACCGCCTTGTCGGTTATGCACAACAGCTATGCATTTACGGATGACGAAAAGGAAATCAAAGCAGCCACAAAACCTTTTGAATGGGACCAAGAGAAACTGAAAGAAATGACGAGTAAACAACTTTGGAAGATTTTTAGTGATTGGTGCGAGATCAGTTGGGATCGAATGAGTGATCGTAACTATAACCTTGACGCAAACGCAATGGAGATTCAAGCGTGATGAACATTTGGGTAGTACGGCAGACTTGCACATATGATAATGAGACTTATATCACAACACATATAACAGAGAAGGGTGCGTTGATTACAGCTATCAAAACTGTGCGTGAGGATCTGTGTGATGGCTTTGATGAGGATGAGCTTGAGGATATGCGCCCCGGCTTGCCCCACCATCCCGAGGAAGATTTGATGCAATACAGTAGCGAGCAGCTCAATGGCATTGCTAAAGATTGGTGGGAGTATTCGTGGGAGATAAACGAAGCCGCGCAATATCAGATTTACGAGACACAGGTGCTAGCATGAAAGTCGGTAACTTAGTTAAAAGAAGAGACGATCACTTTCACCGCGGCATTGTTGTGGAAGTTGGACCAAATGAGACCGCGACTGATCACCAAATGAGTTGCGCTAAAATACGCTGGGGCGATGGCGAGCTTACTATCGAGTTTATTAAACTTTTGGAGGTGATTAGTGAAGCCCGGTGATCTGGTGACATTATCAGCGTATGCCTTACAATCTGCACCGCTCTGGAAATGGCGTGATATGGTTTGGATAAAGAAAAAGCCGTTAGTTGGTCTGGTAGTGAGAGTAGAGAACAATCCGTGGCAGGAAAAAAAAGAGTGCTCAATCAACGAAAAGATTTTCTACTACGTCAACTGGATGCAAGATGGACCCGGTAGTCGATATGGAAGAACATTTCATCACACCGATGGTTATTTTCTTAGGAACGATTTGAAATATGTTAGAGAAGGAGAGTTTGAATAATGAGTAACGTGAATGAGTTTTTTAATACAGCAGGATCCGACCGCAACCGGCAGGTGGTGTGTGGTGATGGGTTCAAGATGAGTGTGCAGGCTCACCATGGTTCGTATTGTACTCCACGCATCAGCGGCGCAGACAAGTACACAGAAGTGGAGGTAGGTTTTCCGAGCGCACTCGAAGAAATGCTAATGGAATACGCAGAAGAACCAGACAAGCCAACACAAACCGTTTATGCGTATGTGCCGGTTCAGGTGGTGACGAACGTGATAGCAAAGCACGGCGGCATTGTTGATGGCGAGATTCCGAGAGGTGTTGCGCCTATTGGCGTGCATTTTGTCGTTGACGATTAGTTGACAACTCAGAAATTGACAGAAGTGCCGGCATGCGCTATATTATAAGAGTAAGGAGAAAAGAAAATGCTTTGTACTTGTAACCGATTGTGGACTGTCACCGAAGTAGCACGCTATTTTGGGTGTAAATCCGCAACTATTTCACGTTGGCGTAAGGGCGGCAAGATCCCTTATAAGTATCTAAAAAACGGACAATATCGTTATAACATTTACGAAGTCGTCCGAGCGATGGGAGCATAATAATATGGGCTATCGTTCAGAAGTTATTTTAGCAGTCGGTTCAGAGGTTATGCCTCAGTTTATGGTGACAATGGCAAAGTCACCGGAGGCGCGCGCCATGTGTTTTGGAGATCACGATGAGATGATTAAAGACTATTGTGGCGACAAAGGTGCATTCCTGTTTCGTTGGGATAGTATCAAGTGGTACTCCGATTATGAGGGTGTTCAAGCCATCATAGACTTTATGGAATGGTGTGAAGACGAGGGCATTCCCGATGAAAATGGTGATAAACACAGCGCCGACAACTATTATCGTTTCGTTCGCATTGGTGAGGAAATGGATGACAATGAGGTGCATGGGTGGGGATTTGACATTCACATCGAGCGCAGCGCAACGTATTAGTACCAGCCCGATCGCGCAATTTTTCTTCGCCAAAATTTTCCTTTGACAAACGCCTGACAAGCGCAACATTGACAACACCCCCGCACTCCGTTATAATATAAGTATGAAAATGACAATAGTTATAGACTCTGATGATACACAGGGCATCGACGCAGCACTAAAGATTGCGCGCTTGATGCATGTAAAGTACGTAGGCACGGCAGCGGCACACAAAGAATCATTCGGGAAGATTGAGTTTATCAAGATGCTCCGCAAGTTTATGAAGGAATCCATCGAACACTTGAACGATGAGGAATCTAACCAAGTCAAAGACATTGGCGACATGGGCAACCTTCGCAACGCAAAGCGTTTCGCTGATCGCATCTTTAGAGGTGAGCGATGATGGGCATTAAAAGAGGCGATCTGGTGAGGATGAAAACCCACGATACGGGACTAGTCGGCATTGTTATTGACAGAGACTATCACCATAGCTCTACACAAATAGCCATAAAATGGTTCAAAGGTTCAGGCAAAGTAGACTGGGAACCCGAGACTTGGTTGGAGGTAGTAAGTGAAAGTAAGTGAAGAAGTAGCAGAACTTGTGGTTCGTGGATGCATGTGCGCCGGTATGGCTTGCGCTCTTTTCGCGCTAGCGATATGGGGTATACAATGAAAGTAGATGAAAAAATAATCGTATTCGTGAGCGTTGGGGGCATTACCACCGCCATCGCCTGCATCATCTTTACACTATACGGCATGCTGTGACATCTTCTTGACACGAAAAAACTGGCGCTAACCGCTTCGCGGTGTTATATTATTAGTATAGAAAGGAGAGTTATGCAAGTCGGCAGTTTGGTTCGTGAGACTATGGATGGTAACATCGGTGTCATCTTGGCATGGGAAAATGGCGGCTGG